>WOR8_10004457_pt1 | contig 14544 bp, 8 predicted proteins | sample DeeMarSeWOR38_10_FD_19890 | JGI IMG/M metagenome (IMG submission 19890) | reverse complement strand
ACATCATAAGAAGTACTTTTGTCAAGCACTAACCGAAAAATTCCAAAAGAATTAAGTAGATTAGCCAAATTCAAATTAACTTCCCAAAAGTTTGGACCACCCCTATCAGCCTAGATGAATTAAATCTTCTTTACTTTTCGGCCGCTTTTAGTATGTTAGGGCAGTGATTCAACTTAACGTCAAAATACGATTTGCAGGCTCCCAGCGTTGTCTAACGAACTAACCGACAGGCACCGGTAGAAATCTATTTTAATTCCTATAGCAAAATATTTGACTTTTTCTTCCATAAGCGACCGGACATGACCGCTAATAAATTCGCTCGCGATTGGAAGGTTCGTTTTCATAAATTATCCTGCCTATCGATTTTGACGCCGCCCACCTCGAGCTTCTTTGAATCGATGCGGCTGTTTTGCTTGCCTTAAGCATCTGAATTCGATATATAGAAAGGTTTTAAAATATCGAAAATCGTTACCTTTAGGTTGTATCGATAAGCGACCTCAGCTGCCCTATGAACCAACAAACATCCATTGCCGTTGTTGGAATGGCCGGGATTTTCCCCGGTGCCGCCAACCTGGAAGTTTTCTGGCAAAACATCATCAACCGCGTCTCTGCGGTTGATGACGTCAGCCAGGAGCGCTGGTCTGTTGATCCCGCATCCATGTATCAGCCGGGTATTCAAACAGACAAAGCCTATTCCAAGCGCTGTTGTCTGATAAATGATTTCAATTTTGACCCGGCCGGCATTGATCTTGATCCTGACCTGCTTGCGGCGCTCGACCCCCTGTATCATATCGTCCTGCAGTGCGGCCGCGACGCCATCGCCGGGCTGCGGGCCACCTCGCTGAAACGCCAACGCACCGGTGTTGTGCTGGCCGCCATTGCGTTGCCAACCGACGCAACAGCAGCCGTCACCAACGATATCCTGGGATCCGCATTTGAGCAAAGGGCGGCGGCAGCTACACCCTGGACGCCGCCTGCGCCTCATCCCTTTATGCCGTCAAACTGGCTTGCGATGAACTCAATTCCCGCCGGGCCGATGCCATGTTGTGCGGCGGGATTTCAAGACCCAACTGTCTGTTTACCCAGGTTGGTTTCAGCCAGCTGCGGGCTTTATCGCCTTCCGGTCGGTGTGCCCCGTTCGACCGCGATGCCGACGGACTGGTGGTGGGCGAAGGCAGCGGTTTACTGGTTCTCAAGCGTCTGGCCGACGCCGTGCATGACGGCGATCATATCCACGGTCTGATTAACGGCGTTGGACTTTCCAACGATATGCGCGGAAACCTCCTGGCACCGGACTCCGAAGGTCAGTTACGCGCCATGCGCCAGGCCTACGCATCCAGCAACTGGTCGGTCCATGACGTTGATTTAATTGAGTGTCACGGCGCCGGTACCCCCCTCGGGGATCTGACCGAGTTGCGAAGCTTGGCAAGTCTGTGGGGCCAATCCGGCTGGGAAAAAGGTCAATGTGCCATCGGCTCGGTCAAATCCATGATCGGACATTTATTGACGGCTGCCGGCGCCGCAGGGCTGATCAAAATTCTTCTGGCGCTGCAAAACCAAATTTTGCCGCCCTCCTTGAACTATGAGCAGCCGCCACCCGACAGCCCCCTGATAGACGGTCCCTTTCGCGTACCCACCCAGCCTGAATCATGGCCACGCAGGGGGAAAGACACTCCGAGGAGAGCAGCGGTAAGCGCTTTTGGCTTCGGCGGCATCAATGCCCACCTGCTGGTGGAAGAATGGATGCCGAATTCGGAAGGCGCAAGGCGCAAGGCGGAAAAGGATGACCAGATATCACTTGCGGGCAATACCGATGTTCCTAATTCCCCCTTCCGCACTCCCCATTCCGACGTCGCCATTGTGGGCATGGCAACCGTCTTCGGTTCACTGACCACTTTACGCGCTGCCCAGGAAATAATCCTCAACGGAGACACCCATATCCATAAACGGCCGGAGCATCGCTGGAAAGGCTGTGAGACGATCGCCGAATCCCATCGGGTAAATCCGGGGCTAACCGGTGCTTTTGTGAAGGAGTTATCGATTGCCGCCGGTGAATTTCACGTGCCGCCGAAAGAAATCCCGGAAATCCTCCCGCAACAACTGCTGATGCTCAAGGTGGCGTCAGCTGCCATGCAGGACGCCGGATTTCCGTTGCGCGAAGAGCGCCCTGACATGGGGGCTCTCATCGGTATTGATTTTGATTTTGAAGCCACCAATTACCATCTGCGCTGGCAACTAGTTAACCTGATTCCGCAGTGGATAAAAAAATTTGGGATGCATCCGTCCGATGGAGAATTAAACGTCTGGATCGAATCCTTGCGGAAGGCCTGCAACCCACCGCTGACGGCAACTCGCACCCTGGGGGCCTTAGGTGGAATTGTCGCCAGCCGGGTTGCCCGGGAGTTTCGCTTCGGTGGCCCCAGTTTTGTCGTGTCCTGTGAAGAAGCGTCCGGCTTAAAAGCTCTATCAATCGGCGTGCGGGCCCTGCAACAAAATGAGGCCGGGGCATTTTTGGTGGGAGCCGTGGATCTAAGGGGCGATATCCGCAATATCATTCTGGAAAATCAGGTGCGACCATTTTCACAGCGCCATCAAATTCGACCTTTCGATCAGGCTGCCGACGGCACCCTGCCGGGCGAAGGAGCAGTGGCACTGGTTATCAAGCCTCTGGACAGGGCCATATCAGACGGAGATCGGATATATTCAGTAATTAAGGGAATCGGCGGGGCCAGTGGAGGCGGCATCGACCAAAATCTTCCGTCTCTGGAGTCCTATACCCGCTCACTTAAACGCTGTTTTCAGGATGCCAATGTCGAACCGTCCGCCATCAGCCTGATAGAGGCCCATGGCAGCGGTAACCCCATGGAAGACCGTTTGGAAACCACCGCCCTCCACCAGTTCTTCTCAGACGGTGATGGCACCTGCGCTATCGGTTCGGTCAAAGCCAATATCGGACATACCGGCGCTGTCTCCGCACTGGCTTCTGTGTTCAAGGCCAATCTGTGCCTGTATCATGAAATCATACCCCCGCTGTCAAACTTCAGCGTTCCTGAAAATTCGCTCTGGCACCAGGCCAACTTTCACATCCCGGTCTACCCCCAGTTCTGGTTAAGAAATCGCCAGGACGGTCCGCGCAAAGTCTTGGTGGCAGCCATGACCCCCGATGGCAATTGCGGGCACGTACTCCTGGAAGGTTTTGATTATCACGCAAGAGGTGAACTTGCCGCAGACCTCCGGCAGCGCGTTCAACTGGAAAGAAAAAGACCGCTCGGTTTGCAAAGCCCAGGAATTTTTATCGTTGACGGCAAGAACCGCCACGCGCTGTTAGCCGGCCTGGAATCACTCAGCCGGCATGTCGAGCGGCAGCTGCAAAGCCGGGGACCAGACTCCCGGCCGCCGGACTCGGTCGAACGCGCCGCCCGCCTCTGGTATGACACAAACGGCGTCAACATGGCCCACCCCCGGGCCCTGTCCATTGTCGCGGATAATTTTCACGAACTGCAAACGCAAATCTCGGCGGCCCGGGCAGCCATTCTATCCGGACGGCCCCGCAAAATTAAAGGCAGCAGCGGCGTTCACTATTCCCCCCATCCTGTCGGTAGCCAGGGCGAACTGGCGTTTGTTTTTCCAGGCTCCGGCAACCATTATATCGGGATGGGCCGGGATATCGGCGTTCATTGGCCGGAAATCTTACGAGGCCTGGATGCCCGCACGCGCCAGTTAAAATCCCAGCTGTTGCCGGATTGTTTTGTTCCCTGGCGGGTATCCTGGCCGCCGGGATGGCAGAAAGAAGCTTATGAGAAAATCATTGCGGATCCGCTCAACATGATTTCCGGGCAAGTTGTCCATGGCGGTGTGATCGCCGATCTGGTTCAGCACTTTGGGATTCATCCGGCGGCTGTCATCGGATACAGTCTGGGAGAATCCACCGGTTATTTCGCCATGGGCGTCTGGCCCGAACGCGGTGAGATGCTGCAGCGCATGCAGCAAACGGATTTGTTTTCCCACCAGCTTGCCGGCCCTTGCAATGCCGCCCGCCGGATGTGGCATATCGCCCCGGAAGAAAATGTTGACTGGTGCGTGGCGGTTGTAAACCGCTCGGCAGCTTCAGTGCGATCGGTCGTCAGCCGGTATACCACCGCGCGCCTGCTGATTGTCAATACACCCGACGAGTGTGTCATCGGCGGGCGCCGGCAGGACGTGCGCGCCGCCATCCAGGCGCTTCAATGCGAGGCGATTTACCTCGACGGCGTGGTAACTGTTCATTGTGAGGTCTTAAAACCGGTAGCGGATGCCTATCGCCAGCTGCACGTATTTCCGACGCGCCAGCCGGAAGGCATCCGTTTTTACAGCTGCGCCCTTGGCCGCGCCTACGACCCGACCAGTGAAAAAGCGGCATCTTCTATCCTTAACCAGGCTCTGCACGGATTTGACTTCACGGCAACCATCGCGCAGGCCTACCGCGACGGGGTCAGAATATTTCTGGAGATCGGTCCCTATTCTTCTTGCACCCGCATGATTCAGAGCATCCTGAAAGATAAACCCCACCTGGCGATATCGGCCTGTAACCGGGGCGAAAGGGATTTTACCACCATCACCAAGGTACTGGCCGCCCTTGCTGCCGAACGTGTTCCGGTTGATCTGGATAAACTCTACGGCGCCAGGGCCTATTCACCGAATATGGTTAAACCGGTCGAAAAAATGGCGGGCCCTTTTATAAACGTCACGGTCGGCGGCAAAATGCAATCCCCTGCCCTTCCTCTTGCAGACGACGCCAAACAGAGGACCGCGACCAGCGAGCAGCGTCCGGGCACCAGGGATCAGTTGCCAGAGACCAGACGTCGGCAACCGGTAACCCGCGTCCAGGAACCACAGGTTGGTTCCCCGTTTTCTGATTTGATTGAGACGGCGGATCGGATTGCTCGCACAACTGCCGAGGCCCATCAGAAATTCCTGGAACTTTCCGAAGAGACCTCCCGCTCCTACGCGGAAACCTTTAACCTTCACGCCAAACTTCTGCAACGCGCCATCCGGGAAAGCGATTCCTCAATTCCCGACGCCGCCCATTGGCGCGAGACGACTGTTAAAAGCACAGCTGCGCCTCCTATCGAAACCGAAACATCTGTGCCTGAAATTCCGCATTCCCTCCGGGGCGTAGGCCCCTCCGGGCCGGAGGCCGCATCCCGCATGCCAGCTTCTCAACCTGTTTTTTCCCGCCGGCAATGCATGGAATTTGCCACCGGCTCCGCCGGCAGGGTGCTGGGTCCCGAATTTTCCATTGTCGACTCCTATCCGGCCCGGGTCCGTTTACCGGATGAGCCGTTGATGCTGGTGGATCGCATCCTGACCATCGAGGGTCGCAAGGGCGTCCTGGGGCCTGGCCGTATTGTGACCGAACACGATGTGCTGCCTGACGCATGGTATCTGGACGGCGGGCATGCACCGGTTTGCATTTCCGTCGAAGCCGGCCAGGCCGATCTTTTTCTGTGCGCCTATCTGGGGATCGATCTGGTCGTGGCCGGCAAGCGCACCTACCGGCTGCTGGATGCAACCGTCAAATTTCACCGTGCGCTGCCGGTACCGGGGGAAACCATTCGCTATGAAATTGAAATTGCGAAATTTATCCGCCAGGACGAAACTTACTTATTCCTGTTTAACTTTGAAGGCTCTATCGCCGGCGTGCCGCTGATCACAATGACCAACGGCTGTGCCGGATTTTTCACCGAACAGGAGGTGAAAAATTCCGGGGGCATCATCCTCAGCGAGGAAGATCGGCAGCCGGTAGCCGGGAAAAAGCCGGCCGATTGGCTGGATCTTGTCCCGATGCAGACCGAAAGTTACGATGATCTTGCGGTGGAGGCATTACGCGAAGGCAACCTGGCTCACTGCTTTGGCAGGCATTTTAGCGGCATCACGCTGGCGGAATCCCTCAGGCTGCCGTCGGACCGCATGAAATTGATTGATCGCATTTTGGAGTTGGATCCGGAAGGCGGCAAGTTCGGCCTTGGGTTGATTAGAGCGCAGGCGGACATCCATCCCGATGACTGGTTTTTAACTTGTCATTTCGTGGACGATATGGTCATGCCCGGAACGCTGATGTATGAGTGCTGTGCACATACCCTGCGGGTCTTTGTGCAGCGCATGGGCTGGGTGACCGAGCGGCCCGGGGCATATTATGAACCGGTTTTGGGGGTTGAAAGTACCTTAAAATGCCGCGGTCCGGTGACCCCCGATACCCGCCAGGTGGTGTATGAAATCGAAATCAGCGCCATCGGCTATAATCCCCGGCCCTATGTGATTGCCGATGCCCACATGTATGCCGACGGTCACCGGATCGTTCATTTCAAGGATATGTCCATGCAGATGAGCGGCATCACCAGGGACGAAATCGAAAAGTTGTGGAAAAAAAAGGCAATCGCGCCGACCCCCGGGCCAACGCAACTTTCACGGTCAGTGGTATTCGACCGCGATCATATGCTGGAGTTTGCGAGCGGTCGTCCGTCCAGGGCCTTCGGCGCGCCATACGAGCCCTTTGATCAGAACCGTTTCATTGCCCGTTTACCCCGCCCTCCTTACTTGATGATTGATCGTGTCCGGCGCATCCAGCCCCGGGCCTGGGAATTGAAACCCGCAGGATGGATCGAGGCCGAATATGACGTCCCCCCGGATGCGTGGTATTTTAGGGCTGATCGCACGACGGCCATGCCGCTGAGCATCATCATGGAGGTAGCCCTGCAACCCTGCGGCTGGTTGGCCGCCTACATGGGATCGGCCCTAAAGAGCGACAATGACCTCAGATTCAGGAACCTGGGCGGCAGGGCAACCCTATTTCAGGAGATTCGACCGGAGGCCGGAACGGTGATGATCAAATCCCGGTTAACCCAGGCTTCAGAAGCCGCCGATATGATCATCGAGCACTATGAATTTGAAGTCCGTCAGGCAGATCACAAGCTCTACGCCGGCAACACCTATTTCGGTTTCTTCACGGCCGACGCACTGGCCCGGCAGGAAGGCATCCGCAGGGCCGACCTGGCAGTTTATAACCCGACGCCGGCAGAACTGCAATCCAGCCGCCCAGCTGATCTGGTCGACTGTGCACCCCTGTCGCCCAGCGATACCCGTTACGATCCTGAATCCGGATTGGTGCTACCGGCCAGAGCCATTCGCATGCTCGACCGTATCGAAACCTATTTAGCGGATGGCGGATTCAAGAACCTGGGATTTGTCCGCGGCAGCAAGCGGGTTGATTCCCGGGAATGGTTCTTCAGAGCCCATTTCTATCAGGATCCGGTATGCCCGGGTTCGCTGGGTATCGAATCGTTTATCCAATTGTTAAAATATGCCGCCCGGCAACGCTGGCCGGAATTGATTGAAACTCACCGTTTCAGCCTGCTAACCGAAGACACCCACAGCTGGATCTACCGGGGCCAGATACTGCCCACCAACCGCCTGATTACCGTTGAGGCTTCAATTACCGGCATCGAGGACGCCCCGGTGCCCACGATGACCGCCGATGGTTATCTGCAGGTCGATGGACTATATATCTATAAAATGGAAAACTTCGGTATTGCGCTGCTGCCATTATAGCGTCAGCGGTTGTTCATGGTTTGTTATTGGGCTAACAATGATTACCATACAGCCTGGTGCCGATGCGATGCATCTCTGACCGCAATTGACAATAGAATAAGCCGCGCTGCACGATATGGATATTAGCGCGTCGCCGAGAAAAACAGTTTGGCAAGCGACATGTCTTTGGGACAACCACTGGAGGGAAATTAGCAGCATGTTATACTCAAATGTAGCGATCGACGCCTTCGGCTATGAACTGCCTCCCCACGTCGTTACTTCCGACGACCTGGAAAAGCGTTTGGAACCGGTTTACGAGGCGCTTCATTTCCAGCCAGGACAGTTGGAGGCCATTACCGGCATCCGGGAACGCCGATTCTGGGACCCGGATTTTAACATGCATACCGGAGCCATAAGAGCCGCTCAAAAAGCGTTGGATAGCTCCCGCATCACCCGGGATGATATCGGCATGCTGATCTACGGCGGTGTCTGCCGGGACAACCTGGAGCCGGCCACTGCCTGTGCGGTGGCCGACGGACTGACCCTGGGATCAGACACACAGATTTACGATGTTTCCAACGCCTGTCTGGGAATTTTAAACGGCATGGTTCAGACCGCCAACGCCATAGAATTGGGTCATATCCGTGCCGGATTGATCGTATCCTGTGAATCGGCCCGTCAGATTATTGATATCACCATCGATCGACTGCTGAAGACCAGGGACATGGAAGTTTTTAAAAAAACCATTGCAACCTTGACCGGCGGGTCGGGTGCCGTTGCCGTCATTCTGGCAGATCGGTCGTTATCCGAAGCCGGTCACCGGATTTTGGGCGGTGCTGCCCGCAGCGCCGCTGAGCACCACCGCTTATGTGTGTGGGGGCCGGACACCGGTATTCCTGCCAGCGGTTTGCACCAGATGGAAACGGATTCCGTCGGTGTTCTCCAAAACGGTGTGCCGCTGGGCATTGAAACCTTCAACGCGTTTCGTAAAGAACTTGAATGGTCCGGAAACCAGCCCGATAAAATAATTTGCCATCAAGTGGGTGCCACCCATCAGCGCAATATCCTGGATGCCATCGGCATCCCGCCCACAAGGGATTTTACAACGTTCAAGTATCTCGGCAATATCGGGACGGTATCCTTGCCGATCACCGCGGCCATAGCAGATGAAAGAGAGTTTTTATTGCCCGGTGACCTGGTCGGATTTCTGGGAATCGGCAGCGGGCTCAACTGTTTAATGCTGGGCGTTGAGTGGTAGGTTGGCAGAGGACTGAGGCCGGAGGACCGATGACAGAGACGGGGGAATTCGGAATGGATATGGCGGCATGTTAAAACGAAAACCCATCGACATAACGGGGCTCAGGCATTTGTACCCGTTTCAATCCCACTTCATGGATATTGGCGGCTTCAATTACCACTATGTTGATGAGGGCCGTGGCGAACCGGTTGTATTGGTGCACGGGAATCCGACCTGGTCCTTTTACTATCGCCAATTGATACAATCCCTGAGCGGGCGCTACCGCACCATCGCCCCGGATCATATCGGCTGCGGCTTATCGGATAAACCCGATGGCCAAATCTACGATTATAAGTTCAAAACCCGCGTGGATGACCTCGAAGTCTTGATTAAAAATCTCAAGCTAAAGGAAAAGATTACCTTGGTCCTTCACGATTGGGGTGGTTTTATCGGCATGGCCTATGCGTTGAGGCATCCGGAGCGTATTGGTCGAATCGTGTTAATGAATACAGCGGCATTTTTGCCGCCCGCAGGCAAGCCCATCCCGATGACACTTCAATTGATTCGCATTTTAAAACCCCTGGCCACCGTGGCCGTCCAGGGTTTTAATCTGTTTGCCATTGGAGGCCTTTTCAAAAACTCTTACAAAGGCCTATCCAAGGATGTCAAAGCGGGTCTGATCGCCCCTTACAATTGTTGGAAAAATCGTATCGCAACCCTTAAGTTTGTCCAGGATATCCACCTGACGGACAATAATTCGAGCTACCGACTGGTTAAAAAATTAGACCAAAACTTGGAATTGTTTTTAAATCTTCCCATGTTGATTTGCTGGGGAAAACATGATTTCGTATTTGACGATGATTATCTTGCAGAGTGGACGCGCCGCTTTCCGAGTGCCGAGGTTCATCGTTTCCCGAATGCCGGTCACTATGTGCTTGAAGATGTTCCGGAACAAATCGTCCCACTCATAAATCGATTCTTGGACCGGCATCCCCTTGCGGCGGAAACAAAGGATAATAAATGTGGAAGTCGGAATGCGGAATGCGGAAAAGAAAATGATTGAATGTCTGAATTTCATCGTTTCCACATTCCGCACTCCGCATTCCTATAACCCGCAACGCGATACGCGATACGCGCAACTCGAATTATGGACCCAATGAATCACCAAAGCACCGATTTCGTCAACATCGCCGCTTATCTGAACCGGGCGGCCCAAGCCCAACCCTATAAACGCGCAGTGGTCTTCCCGGCCGGCCGGGATAAACAGGGTCGGGTGACCTATTCGCACCTGACCTTTTTGCAGCTCGACCGGGAATCGGACTATCTGGCCCATGGACTGGAAGCTGCCGGCATCACCCGGGGAATGCGAACCGTTTTGATGGTTAGGCCGAGCATCGAATTTTTTGCCCTGATCTTCGCTATATTCAAAACCGGCGCCGTGCCGGTGGTGGTGGATCCGGGAATGGGCATCCGGCGAATGGTGGCCTGTTTTAAATCAACACGCCCGCAGGGATTTATCGGTATCCCCCTGGCCCATGTGGTGCGCACGGTATTCCCCGGGTTTTTTAAGACCGTCAAAACCTGGATCACGGTCGGACGACGGTGGTTCTGGGGCGGCCCCACATTAAAGCAGATCCGACAATCCGACCGCGGGCCCTACCGGATTGTCAAAACCAACCGCAGTGACACGGCCGCCGTGTTATTTACGACCGGCAGCACGGGACCGGCCAAAGGGGCCGTTTACAGTCACGGCAACTTCGATGCCCAGCTCCAGCAGATAAAAAACTATCTGGCCATGGGACCCGATGAAATCGACCTGTCCACCTTTCCCCTCTTTGCCCTTTTTTACCCGGCCCTGGGCGTTACGTCTGTGATCCCCGATATGGACCCCACCCGGCCGGCACGGGTGAATCCAGAGCGTATCATCGAAGCAATCGAAAATCTTGGTGTGACCAACATGTTTGCGTCACCGGCCCTTTTAAACCGTGTCGGCAGCTACGGCCGGAAAAAGGCCGTCAAACTGCCTTCTTTAAAGCGTGTCATATCGGCCGGTGCCCCCGTGTCAGCGGATAACATCGAACAATTCAGCGCCTTGCTCGCCAAAGATGCCCAGATCCACACACCCTACGGCGCCACCGAAGCAGTTCCGATCATATCCATCAAAAGCAATGAAATACTTAACGAAACGCGGCAGCTGAGCGCTAAAGGCTTTGGCACCTGCATTGGACGACCGATCAACGATACGGATATCCGCATCATAAAGATCAGCGACGAGCCCATTGAGCAGTGGTCAGACGACCTGCTGGTGCCCCGGGGTGAGGTCGGCGAGATTGCCGTCAAGGGTGAATTGGTCAGCCGGCAATATTTCGAAAATCACGCCGCCAACCGGCTCGGCAAAATAAGGGACGGGCATGATATTATCCATCGCATGGGCGATGTCGGCTGGATGGATCAAAAGGGCCGCATCTGGTTTTGCGGCCGTAAGAGTCACCGGGTGATCACCGCGTCAACAACCCTCTTCACCATTCCCTGTGAATCCCTGTTTAACCAACATCCGGAAGTATTCCGCAGCGCACTGGTAGGGGTCGGTCCTCCAGGACGGCAACGCCCCGTCATTTGCGTGGAAAGGCATAAGTCCGACGGTGGTAAAAATAGGGACCGGTTGGAAAATGAGCTGCTGGCAATTGCCGCTGCCAATGAATTGACCCAAAGTATCAAAACCATCTTATTCCACCAAGCGTTTCCGGTGGATATACGCCATAACTCCAAAATTTTTCGCGAACAATTAGCTCGCTGGGCAGAGAAAAAAATAAAATGATACCAAGTGGATTGTCTGATAAACACAAACCCGAAAAAGTTCTCGTAACAGGTGGCGGGGGCTTTTTAGGCAAGGCTATTGCCAGTCGTCTGGTCGCACGTGGTGATCAAGTGCGGAGCCTGGCACGCAATTTTTACACCGAACTCGAAACCATGGGCGTTGATCAGATCCAGGGCGATATATCTGATGCCGAAACGGTTGCGAGGGCCTGTGAAAACACAACGGTTGTATATCACGTCGCCGCAAAGCCTCCTCCTTGGGGCAGATATGCTGACTATCATCAAGCCAATGTGGTTGGAACTAAAAACATCATCGACAGCTGCCTGGAGCGGGATCAGGTGCGGCTGATCTTTACCAGCACCCCGAGTGTCGTTCATAATGGCAGGGCCATTGAAGGCGCCGACGAATCCATGCCCTATCCCAAGCAATTCAACAACCACTATGCCAAAACGAAAGCCATGGCCGAACAGCTGGTTGTGACAGCTTCCCGTCGCAATCTAAATGCCATTATTTTACGGCCGCACAAAATCTGGGGGCCGGGCGACAATCAAATCCTTACACGACTGGTGGCAAGGGCAAAAAAATTAAAACAGATCGGTGACGGTAAAAACCTGATCGACGTCACCTATATCGATGATGCCGCAGATGCGCACGTCCTGGCAGCCGACAGGCTGAAAGAAAATCCAGAACTTTCCGGCAACATCTATTTCATCAGTCAGGGTGAGCCGGTCCGTGCGTGGTACATGATCAACGAATTTTTAAAAGCAGCGGGGGGCACGCCTGTTAAAAAAAAGGTGCCATTCAGGGTTGCCTGGGTCACCGGCGCGTTGCTGGAAGGCGTTTACAAAGGCCTCCGGCTGCAACAGGAGCCATATATTACGCGATTTCTGGCTGAAACGGTCTCACAATCCAACTGGTTCAGTATCGGCGCCGCCCAAAATGACCTCGGCTATGCTCCGAAAGTCACCATCGAAGAGGGCCTGCGAAGACTATCACAGTGGCTGAAAAAAATATCCTGAACAGCAATTAATCCGGCAGCAGATCATAAAAATAAAGCATGGCATCCGAACGGGTAATGATGCCGATGATTTTGCCATCCGCCACGACCGGCAGGCGGCCAATGTCATGCTTGACCATCAGGCGGGCCGCCTCCAGCGGACTCTGGCCGGGCGTGATGGTCCTGACATTTCGGGTCATGAAGGTCTTGACCGGCGCTTTTAACTGGGCGTCTTTTTTTATCCTGCGAAAATCACGTCTCGAAATCATGCCCACCAGGGAACTTTTGTTGACCACCGGCAATCCGGTACATCCTTTTTGTCTGAGTATCCTGGCCACCTCATCCATGGGCGTATCATCGGCAACCGTGATGACGGGAAACGACATTAGATCGCTGATTTGAGCCGAGGCGCGCTGGCCGCCCTTGATCAGTTCTCGAATGCGGGCTGCTACCGTATCGGCGTTGACGGACGTCAAAAGGGCCGCACCGGCATTCGGATGCCCACCGCCGCCCAAACTGCGCATAAGGGCGCCAACGTCGACACCATCTACCGAACTGCGGGCAATTACCATGCATCGCTGCCGCTCGGTATCAGTGAATATTCCAAACGCCACATCCACATTGACAATTTCCATATACATTCGAACAACAACAGCCAGACTGTCCACATGCCCCCGGACTTCCATTTTGTTGATACTTACCGTGTGACCGTTGATTTTGGTTCGTTTGGCATTTTCCAGCATTTTGAATAGAACACTTTTTTGTTTTTCGCCGTACGCCGGTCGCAAAAAGTTGTTGATAATCCGCAAATCCGCTTTATGTTCAAGCAAATAGGCCGCAGCATAGGCGTCCTGGGCCGTTGTCGAGGGAAACATCAGATTACCGGTATCTTCATAGATCCCGGCTAGAAACAGAGTGGCCTGAATCGGTGTAATCAGTTTTCTTTCGGTTTTAAGCTGATTGACCAGAAGGGTAACGGTGGCACCGGTGGGTTCCAGACACCGGCAATCAGCTGCAATATTGCCCTGATTGAAATGATGATCCCATAAAATGATTTCAAGATCCGATCTGTCTTGAAGGCTTGCCATACGATCCAAACGCTCCCAGCGGTTGACGTCAACCACTACCAGGCAGCTGATGTGGTCCAGGTCGAGGTCATCCACAGTGCCGACCGGCAAAAGGTCTTTATGGATGGAAAGAAAGGCTTTTACGTTCGGGTTGAGGCTTTTGGGCAGGATGGGCACCGAACCGGGATACAGGAGCGTGGCGGCAATCACACTGGCCAGGGCATCAAAGTCGGTGTTCTTGTGGGTGGTGACAACTTTCATAAGTTTCAAATTATAACCAAGGGCATAAGTTTCGCTTGAGCCGACAAGGGGCTCAACTCAGCTTTATATCCGACTGCTGACAAAAAGAAAAGCAAAAGGATGCCCCTGTCAGCAGCGCATGAGAACGCTTGTTGACAGATCCTGTCTGTTTGGTAAATAAGACAGAATTCAATGCGGTGCCCTGTAAAAATCGGAACATCAAATCATGGAGTCCATTTATGAATCAGGTCATTGTGTCAGTTCTGGGGCACGACCGCCCGGGAATCGTGGCGACCGTTACCGGTATACTCTTTGAGTACAACTGCAATATCGAAAACGTGAGTCAAACTATCCTGAAAACGGAATTTGCGGGATCATTTATTATTTCCATGCCCACCGATCTGACGCAGGCAGAACTCCGCCAGGCCCTCAAGGACGGGTTGGCGGCCATGAACATGCACATTCATATCGAATCCGTTCTGGAACAAAAGCCGGGTCTGGTTCCGGGTGCTGCCGAACCTTTTGTCATTACGACCAAAGGACCGGACCGCAAGGGACTTGTGGCCAGTATCAGTGCCATCATCGCCCGCTACGGCGTTAATATCACCAACCTGCAGGC
>WOR8_10007854_pt1 | contig 14545 bp, 8 predicted proteins | sample DeeMarSeWOR38_10_FD_19890 | JGI IMG/M metagenome (IMG submission 19890) | reverse complement strand
ACGTTTTCGCCTATCTCAAATCCGACCTTGTGCCCTTAGGACATTACGATATAGATTTGCTGGAAAATTACTGTATTGCTTTCGGTATATCCGCGCGCGACTGGCAGAGTGACAATCCGTGGCATTTTACCGGACCGGACAACGAGCAGTTCGATGAACGGCGAATCAACGACATCCGCATGAAAGTCACCCGGCCTCTGCTGGAATTACGGCAAAGGTTGTGCCCGGCAGACGAGCAGGCAAAAACATTCGGTGTTGATGAATTCACACGGATTATCTTCGATTTTCTCGATCAACTTAATGTTAAGCAAACAATTGGCAGTTGGGTAAAGCATGCCAATGATAAAAAAGACCTGGCGACAGCAGATGAGCAACGGCAATTTTATAATCAGTTCCTTGATATATTTGACGAGCTTGTCGAAGTCTTTGCCGGACAAACGATGAAAGCGGAGGATTATCTTGCTATTCTTCGTTCGGCTTTTTCTCAGATGACACTGGCTTTCATTCCACCGGCTCTGGACCAGGTGCTTGTCGGTTCCATTGAACGCAGCCGGCATCCGGACTTGCGAGCGGTTTTCTTAATCGGGGCCACACAAAAGCAGTTTCCGGCGCCAGTTGCTTCAGATAGTATCTTGACTGATGAGGACCGCATCGCAGTCGAATCTGCTGACTTTCAGTTGGCGGCAACATCGAGTCAAACTCTCGCCGAGCGGCAGTATCTTGCTTATATTGCCTTCACACGGCCTTCGGAGTATCTTTGGGTTACATATCCTTCCGTTGATGATAAAGGCACTGCTGCTGCCCGTTCGCAGTTCATAGATGATCTTGAATCGTTGTTTGATAATCTCAGTGAAGAATCAATAGCGGATCGGCAGATCAATGTTGAAAATACTTACAACGAGGCCGAGCTTGCAGACTTGCTCTGCAGCGAGCTTGGAAGGGACCGTCTTTTGCCCGAAGCCGATGAAGATAGCCAATATAATGAACTGCTGGATACGATGTGTATGGACGAGCAATTTGCGGGACTGAGCTCGAAAGTCCTTTATGCGCTCAACTACAACAACAGTGCTTCACTGGATACGAATATCATCAATGAGCTGTTCGGCCGGCGGATTCAAAGCTCTGCGACCAGATTGGGAACGTTTGCAGCATGTCCGTATCGATATTTCGCCCGATATACACTGGGGCTGAAAGAGCGACAGGAGTTTAAATTCGAACCGCTGGATCTTGGCGCCTTTTATCATCGTGTTCTGGATGTCTTGCTGAAGCGACTTGATGAGAAGGGAAAGGATTTTGCCTCTATTGATGATGGTGAGCTTGTCGAACTGCTGAGAGATGAAATTGAAAAACTCATGAAGAAAGATTCTTTTATATCGAATTTTGTCAGCCGCCGGGGCTATAACGAGTTCATAATAAATTCTGCCGGAAAGGTCCTCGAAGATTGTATCCTGGCGACAGCCCAAATGGTTAGGGCGGGAAGCTTCAGACCAAAGTTCTCGGAAGTCTCCTTTGGGAAGGCTGGGAGCACGAGTGAGACACTCGGCGATTATAAGCTTATTTTGCCGGATAAACGCGAGCTGTCTTTGGACGGCAAAATTGATCGGCTTGATTTTGCGTACGTCGGCGATGAGAAGTGTACTCTTGTTTTCGATTATAAGCGGCGGGATACGTCTTTTAACTGGGCAGAGTTCTACCATGGCCTTGATATGCAACTGCCGATTTACATGATGGCTGTACATAATGCAGCCGATGTTGGGATTAGAAAAGTGGTGGGTGCTTTTTACATGCCAGTCGAGGTCGGTGTGGAGCAAACTACACTCGGCAAGCTTTCAAGTAGAGATGACAGCTTTGATTACAAGGCAAAAGGGATATTCAATGGCGATTTCTTTAGGCAGCTTGATCGCTCGGATAGCAATAAGTTCTATAACTTCTTTGTTACCAGGAAGGGTGACCAGTACGGTTATGACAGCATAAGTGGGGCGCTCAGGCCGGAAGTTTTTGAAAAGGTATTGAGATTAACCGGGCATAAAATTATTCAATTGGCTCAGGAGATTATTGCAGGCAGAATTGACGTCAATCCATATCGTCTGGGCCAGAAATCACCGTGCGGTTATTGTAAATATAAATCTGTATGTAGGTTCGATTGGCAGATCAACAACTATAATTTTTTAGAATCTCTGAGTAAGTCGCAGGTTCTTGAAAGAGCTGAGGTGGTCGATGGCTGAGAAAAAGATAGAATGGACCGATCAGCAAAAACGTGCAATTGATGCGCGTGACAGCGACGTTATGGTGACGGCCTCGGCGGGCACTGGTAAAACAGCCGTGCTTTCGGGCAGATGTGTGAACATCATATCCGACAAAAAGATATGCCCTGATATCGGTTGTATCCTTGTGTTGACTTTTACCGATGCCGCCGCCGAGCAGATGCGATCGCGAATCGCCGGGCAGTTGAGAGATGCTTTTCTCGAAAAGCGTGATACTCATATTCGACGACAGCTTATGCTGCTCCAGAGCGCCGATATAAGTACGATCCATTCGTTTTGCAGACGGCTCATCACGGAATATTTTTACAAACTTGGCATGGATCCGACCTTCAGAGTGATTGATGCAGATGAGCAGAAGCTCTTAAAAACTGAGGTGCTCGAAAAAACCATCGATGAGGTTTGGCGGCAAAGCACCATCCGAGGGCCGCTCGAACATCTTTTGTATCGGCGAGACCTTCGTGCTAATGACGGTTTTTTATCTCGAATCATTGAACTGAGTAATTTTCTGGACGGAGTTATTTCGCGCAAGATGTGGTGTGAAAAAGCGGCGCAGCTTGCTGGAGCGGCAGATCCGTTTGCAACTGGTCTGGGAGATAAGCAGAAACAAATTGTTGCCGCGAAGTTGCAAAGTGTTCTTGATCAGCTTGACCACGCAAGGAAACTCTGTGAAAGCCAGGGTGGTGATACAGGATGGGATGAGAAACTGAAGGATAGCCATGTCGCGCCCATCGTTATGTGTTTTGAGATGCTGAAAAGCGGGGATTGGAATAAGTGTGCCGAGGCGATAAGGAATTTCCAAAAGCCCACAACATATAAGCCCAAAGGATTGGCCGAGTCAGTCGCCGCTCTTATTCAGAATTCAGCAAGGAATGCTGTAAGCGAGTTCGCGGAGCTTTCTCAGCTTGCAATTATAAATCCCGGTTATCTTGACAGACTTGGCAGCCTGGTTGGCTCGCAGACGACCGTCCTGATTGAGCTTGTTAAGAAATTTGATCAGCTATATGGTCAGGCCAAGCAAGCCGTCAACTGTCTGGATTTTGCCGACCTTGAACATTATGCACTTAGGCTTCTCACTGATGAGACTTCTTCGGATGATAAGCCCATTCCTTCACAAACGGCATTGCTGCTTAGGCAGAAATACAGACATATATCTGTTGACGAATATCAGGATATCAACGCTGTCCAGCAGCGGATACTCGAGATGCTTAGCCCCGGCGGTAATATCCTTGGGGTCGGAGATGGCAAACAAAGCATTTACGCGTTTCGTGGGGCTATGCCCGACATATTCCTCGAACAGATAAAACAGGCTTGCTCCGAACCGGGGAGTGCTGCGATTGGTTTACGTGTCGATCTTAATGTAAATTTCCGTTCCACTAAAAAAATACTCGATTTTGTAAACGAGATTTTTTCACGCATAATGACGGAATCCTTTACTAAGATTGACTATGACGAATCTTCCAGATTGAGACCTGCTCCGGAAGATAAATTCAAACCTCAGATGCCGGACAGCCGGAAAAATATTATCGAGTTCCATATACTTGACAAAATTGGCCGAAGTAGGGATTCACAAGGGGAACAGAATGGAGAATCCGAAGATGAGAATTCGGGTCTTGTCACATCACGGCAGTCACAGGCGGCAATGATTGCCCGGCGTATCATACAGATGGTGGGGGCGGATACGGGCAAAGCGGAGTTTCAGGTATATGATGAGCAGCAGAGCATGCTTCGTGACGTCGAATATCGCGACATCGTTGTTTTGATGCGTTCTTTAGCAAAAAAGGCAAATGATTACGTCGAAATATTCCGGCTGGCTGGCGTGCCGGTGAGCTGCCAGGCAACGGCGGGATATTTCGAGGCCACTGAAATCAATGACTTTGTTGCTCTTTTGAAAGTGCTGAATAATCCACAACAGGACATAGAATTGGCCGCGGTTCTGCGAAGCCCGATTTTTAAAGTTAGCGACACAGAGCTTGCAAAAATAAAGCTGCATAACAGAGTAGATCAACAACACAAAAGCTACTTTAACTGTGTGCTTGAATATAGCCTAAACGGGGCGGACGCCGAACTGGCCGGCAGACTTAATAGAATATTTGCTCGGACCGAACAATGGCGAAGAATCGCCAGAAGGGGTAAACTGGCGGACTTGATCTGGCGAATATATCGCGAAACCGGCTTTTTGTCGTTTGTCTCGGCTTTACCGAACGGCCAGGCACGCAGGGCGAACCTTCTCAAGCTCCACGACAGGGCAATCCAGTATGAGGGATTTGCAAGTACCGCCGGCGTTCCTTCGCTGACTCGATTCGTTGAATTTATTGAGAAACTTCTGGAAGCCGGACAGGATTGGGCGCCTGCCGAACCACAGTCTTCGGCGGGTAATGCCGTTCGCATTTTAAGCGTTCACAAAAGTAAAGGGCTTGAGTTTTCGGTTGTCTTCTTAGCCGAGCTGGAAAGCAAATTCAACAAAAGAGACGTTCAGGCTGACTGCCTCATTGATGCGGATGATACTCTGGGTTTACGAGTTATCGACCGAGAATCGAATAGCAAGCTTAGCTCGCTCGCACACCAGGTTATTCAAGAGCAAAAGGCATCCATGGGGCTTGCCGAGGAGATGAGAATCCTGTACGTAGCGATGACGAGAGCAAAAGAACGGCTTATTCTTACTGCCTCGGGGAAGCACAAAAAATGTCGCCAGATTATTGCAAATGGTTTCTTCTTCGGTGATAAGCCTGTTCCCGACTGGCAGCTTCGCAGTTGCCAAAGTTCTCTGGAATGGATTCTCTATGGTCTTTCCGGCCAAAGGAATCTGCACGAAACTTTTGAAACAGGTTTGGAAGAGCTGGCCGTCGGAGACGATTTGTTCAGTATTAGGCTTCACAAACAATCCGATCTGGAACAACTGACCGAATCTGTCATGAGACTCAAGACCGGCAAGTTGATTCAACCGTGGACTACCTCTAAGAAACGACGCCGAAAGCAGCAAGAGAAATTATTGCTTGCACAAGTAAAGAAAGCGTTGGACTGGCGATATCGGTTTGCCGATTCGGCTTTGCTGCCGGCTAAAAGTTCTGTGACGCAACTAACTCACGGCAATGATGAATACATGAAGTATGATTATTCCGGAGCTTTGTGCCGTCTGCCGCGAGCTTTGATTACAGCCGCGACGGACTCAGGTGAATTCCTCGATGGCAGGCTTATCGGAACGGCCACACATCTTGTTATCTCAAAGCTTGATTTGTCAGCACCAATCACTATAAAAGCTATTGATAAAACGATAGAAAAACTTCTGACGAAAGGAGAAATCGCTCCATCTGTTGCCGGGCAAATCGACGCTGAATCGATAATGGCATTTTTTGAGACCGAGCAGGGCAGGTTAATTTTCAATCCGGTCAATAAGGTATGGCGTGAATGGCCCTTTACTTTTGCTCTTCCGGCGTCCGAATGGGAGAATTCGTCCGTGGCGGAAGATACGATTGTGGTCCAGGGCATCATCGATCTATTGATTCATACGGCTCAGGGTTTGGTGGTAATAGATTTCAAAACCGATAATATCATGACAGAACAAGCCCAGGAGCGTGCTGAACTATACCGCCGGCAGTTAGAACTTTACAGCAGGGCTGCTTGTGCTATTCTGAAAGAAAAGCCTGTCGGCAAATGGCTGTATTTTTTGAATCCGCATGTTTTCATAGAGGTATAAAAGTAATGGGAATATCCCGGTTTGGAAAGAAGATTGCAGAAGCATCCGGCATCGGGCAACTGATGGAAGACCTGGGCATCGCCTATTCACAAGGCCGGAATATTCTGATGCTTGGCGGAGGAAATCCTGCCCATATACCGAAGGTCCAGGAGTACCTTCGAAGCAGTATGGAGAAGTTACTTCGCAACGGCGACGACTTCGAGCAAACTATCGGAAATTATGATCCGCCCGGCGGTAACCGGGAATTCATTAAGGCAATATCTGCTTTACTAAAAAGCGAACTTGGCTGGGATATAGGGCCGGAGAACATAGCCCTGACCAATGGCAGTCAGACTGCGTTTTTCATTCTTTTCAACATTTTTGCCGGTGAATTTGAGGGGCGGGCCAGCAGGAAAATCCTTTTTCCGCTGGCGCCGGAATATATCGGATATTGTGATGTCGGTCTGGCTGACGATTTATTTATAGCCAACATTCCTCGGATTGAGTATTTAGACGAGCATCTATTCAAATATCAGGTTGATTTTGACAAAATTGAGATAACCGATGAGATTGGGGCGATTTGCGTTTCCAGGCCGACTAATCCTACCGGCAACGTCCTGACTGATGATGAGATTGAAAGACTCAATGGGCTTGCTCGCGAAAACGATATTCCATTGATAATCGATAACGCTTACGGTATGCCTTTTCCAAATATTATTTTCACACAGGCCAGGGCTGTCTGGAATGAAAATACAATTTTCTGTATGAGCCTTTCCAAGTTTGGTCTGCCGGCTCTTCGCACAGGAATTGTTATCGCCAATGAAGAAGTAATTACAATGGTTTCCAGGATGAATGCTGTGATGAGTCTTGCTCCCGGCGGCATGGGAGCGGCTATAGCGATGGACTTGGTCCGAACCGGCGAAATTATCAATCTCAGCCGGAATGTAATCACTCCATACTATCAGCAAAAAGCAAAGGGAACTTTAGAGCAGATATATAAGGAGCTGGATGGAATCGATTTTCACGTACACAAACCCGAAGGGGCGTTCTTTTTATGGCTATGGTTTCCCAATCTGCCAATTACTACCGGCGAACTTTATGAACGTTTGAAGGCTAAAGGTGTTATAATTGTACCCGGCCATTATTTTTTTCCGGGACTTAAAGAAGACTGGCAGCATAAAAACGAGTGCCTCCGTGTAAACTATTCACAGGATGAACAGATAGTTACTGCCGGTATAAAAATTATTGTCGATGAAATCAAAAGAGCCTACGATGCCGATTAAAACCGGTTCTTTTTCCTAAGCTATACTTGTTTTTCCTGATTATCCTTGTCTGATGCCTTTCTGTTTGTATAATAACCTTTTAAAATTCATGAGTAGTGCTGATTTTTAAGAATCCGGTATGACTTTCGAATTTAGAGGCAAAATTGATGATTAAAAACAAGATAGTTTGTATTTTCTTTGCTGTCATTTTAATTGTGGGATTGTTCGCATCTTCCGCGATTGGTTGCTATGCCGTCGTAGTGGGTAAGGATGCTTCGGCCGACGGGGCCGTTCTACTGGGACACAACGAGCAGAATTATGGGCAGCGTTTTCTTAATTTCCGGAAGATTCCACGTATCGAACATAAAGCTGGAGAGATGGTAAGGCTTCTGGGTGGGGCTGAGATTCCACAGGTAAAAGAGAGTTACGCTTTCTTATGGTCGGAAAATCCGGGCCTTCAATACAGCGACGGATACCTGAACGAATGGGGCGTGGCTGTGGTTAGTGACGGTTGTCCGGACAGGGCAGAGAGCCTGCAAAAACTTCAGAATGAGGGCCAATTAGTCAAAGGCGGTATTAGCTATCTGCTTCGCCGACTTATTGCAGAGCGGGCAAAAACTGCCAGAGAAGGGGTACGGGTTGCTGGAGAACTAATTGAGCAGGTAGGCTACCCCAGCTCGCGAACGCTGGTTATTGCCGATCCGCGAGAGGCATGGCTATTATCGATGAGCAGAGGCAAGCACTGGATTGCGCAGCGTGTGCCCGATGACGGAGTTGTACTGCTGCCCAATGTCTATGTAATCGACAATGTAGACCTTAAAGACACGAGAAATTTTCTTGGCTCACCGGACCTCATCAAGTACGCGACTAAAAAAGATTGGTATAATCCGGCGGGCGGGGAGAGATTTGATTTTTCAAAGTCTTACGGCCAGCCTCAAAAACCTTTAATGGACGAGCGCCAGTGGCGAGGCCAGTGCCTGGTAACAGGGAAAAAAATTAAAAAAGAGCCGGATCGAAAATTACCGTTCTCCGTCAAACCGTCACGAAAACTTTCTGTAAAAGATGTGGTTGAAATCCTGCGGTTTCACGGTGAAGGTTCGCTATGTAACAATGCAACTCAGGAAGCAGCAGTGTTCCAGCTTAGGAGCAATATGTCGGTAGATATCGGCTGTATTTACTGGCGCTGCTCGGCTGAACCGTGTATCAGTATTTTAACCCCCTGGTATTGTGGTATCAATGAGACTCCGCAAGAATACTACCAGGCCGTCGATTTGAAAGAGAATCTCACGCTGGAATGGCATTTATCCGAATCACCCGAAAAATTCAAATCCGACACCGGACACGCCTGGTGGATTTTCAAGGAATTGCAAGATACAGTTAATACTGATTACAGAGGTCGTATCAGAATTGTTCGGGCCGAGTGCGATAAGTATGAAGCGAGAATTTTTGCTGCTCAGCAGAAGGTTGAGAGAAAGGCGTTGGAGCTTTATCGAAGCGATAAGTCGGCTGCGAAGCGTTATTTAACTGACTATTCACGAGCTGTCGCTCTCAGTGCTGTCAGTAAAGCTCGAGAACTGACGAAACAATTTAAGTAAGAAACAATACACTAATTTTTTATGGAGAATTGTCTAAATGGCAAGTGCACCCAAAGCAAATGCAGTAGTAGGGCAATCAGGTGGTCCGACCGGAGTAATAAATGCTTCTCTGGTCGGTGTTATCGAAGAAGCTCAAAAACATCCTGAAATTCAAACCCTTTACGGGGCGATTCATGCTGTAGCCGGTATGGTTAAAGATGAATTCATCGATCTTAATAAACTCTCGGCCGAAACGCTTGAAATCGTGGCTGCGTCGCCATCATCAGCCATCGGAACCAGCCGGGACAAACCCGATGAAGAATATTGCGAGAAAATTCTCAAGGTTTTCGAGAAACGCAATATCAGATACTTCTTTTACATCGGCGGTAACGATTCGGCAAATACTGCCCACATACTAAATACAATGGCTGATGAGATGAACTTTGATATCAGGGCGTTTCACATCCCCAAAACTGTTGATAACGACCTGCTTGTTACTGACCATTGCCCTGGCTTCGGGACTGCGGCGAAGTTCGAGGCCTGTGCTCTGATGGGCGACGATCTGGACAACCGTGCTTTACCGGGTGTGAAAATCGACGTGATAATGGGCAGACACGCAGGCTTTTTGACGGCGGCTTCAGTGTTGGGCAAAACACGAGAAGATGATGGTCCTCATCTGGTTTACGTTCCGGAAAGACCTGTTCCAATGGATAAGTTCGTGAATGATGTGGCAGGCGTTTACGAAAAGCTTGGTAGATGCGTTGTAGCTGTAAGCGAGGGAATTTGTGATGCCGATGGTGTGACCTGGGCAAAGAAACTTGCCGAGCAGGCAGAGGTAGATGCACACGGAAATGTACAGCTATCCGGCACCGGAGCACTGGCCGACTATCTCGCAAACCAGGTAAAAGCAGAGCTTGGTAAAAAGAAACGTGTCCGGGCGGATACTTTTGGTTATCTGCAAAGAAGCTATCCCGGCATGCAGTCTCCCGTCGATGTCCGGGAAGCACGTTGGTGTGGACGTCATGCCGTTCAGTTCGCAATGAAGGAAGACAACGGATCAGTGGCCATACGCCGTACCGGCAACGGGAAGAATTACGCAGTTGAATTATTCCGTACCGAGTTGAGCAACGTGGCCGAGAAGACAAAATCGATGCCGGACGAATTCATCAATGCCGAAGGTAACGGCATAACCGATGCTTTTGTTGAATATGCGATGCCCCTGGTTGGCGAACTGCCCAAGACCGAATATCTGGGTAATTATGTCGGATATCTCGAATGATAAAGACCAAGATAATCGCCACACTCGGCCCGGCGTGTGCTGAGACGGGAATTATCGAGGCCATGATTGATAATGGTGTTGATGTTTTTCGTCTAAACTTCTCACACGGCACACTCGATGAGCATGAAAAATTGCTGGAAACACTGAGTGCTGCTCGCTCGGGTCGGCAACAAATGACCGCTGTGCTGGGCGATTTGTGCGGCCCGAAGATTCGGATCGGGAATATCGAACCGCAGGGGCACATGCTGCAGGCCGGCGATAAGGTCAGAATTGTACCAGGGAATGAAGTCGGCACGGCATATTCCTTCGGCACAAACTACGAGCATTTCAATCAGGATTTGGGAATCGGCCACCGTATCTTTATCGATGACGGCGAAATCACCCTGATCGTTGTTGATCGAGACGGCGAAAATCTGGTTTGCAAGGTTATTGTCGGCGGCCTTTTGTACAGTAGAAAAGGGATCAATCTGCCCGATACGCAGATAAGCATACCGTCGATCACCAAATATGACTTCGAATGTGTTGACTGGGCGATAAAACGAAACCTGGATTTCCTTGCGTTGAGCTTCGTCCGTTCGGCCGACGAGATAAACCAGCTAAAAGACTATATCCATAAGGCCGGCTCAGATATCAAGGTAATAGCCAAGGTTGAGAAGCCGCAGGCACTGGCACATCTCGAGCCGATTGTTGAAGCGAGCGATGCTGTCCTCGTTGCCCGCGGGGACCTCGGCGTTGAGATGGACCTTGCCGAAGTGCCCCTGATTCAAAAACGAATCACGAAATTATGCAGAGATTCCGGCACGCCTGTTATCGTTGCCACGCAGATGCTGCAGAGCATGATCCAAAGCCCCACCGCTACCCGTGCCGAGGTATCGGATGTCGCTAACGCTATCATGGACTTTACCGATGCTGTTATGCTTTCCGGCGAAACCGCAATCGGCAAATACCCCGTCAAGGCGGCACAGACAATCGAGCGGATAGCAAGGGTGACCGAAGCTTACCTCGATAAACAGCACACCGTTATTCATCACAAGAGCACAACTTCGGGAGAATTGGCGCTCACCGCGGCAGTCGCCCGCAGTGTCGGGCAGCTTGTCGAGGACATCGACGCTAAACTCGTTGCAGTTTGGACACAAAGCGGCTCATCGGCCCGCTTTCTCAGCAAAACCCGCATCGACGTTCCGATATTTGCTCTTAGCTCCGACGAAAGATCATGCCGGCAAATGTGCCTCCATTACGGAGTCATACCGTGCTGCCAACCGATCCCGGAGGACATCAGGCAGTTCACTTATCTGGTCGATAAGCTCATTTTGGATAACAACTGGGCACAGGCCGGCGATAGAATAGTCCTTGTGGCCGGCCAGCCGCTTAGCGCTGCCGGAACCACCAACTCCATACATGTCCACAACATCAACGCCTGAGAAGATGGATTTAACGATCACTCAGGCATTGCAGCGGGAATTTTCGTAAATTGGCTTTGTTTTTTCATGCCCCACAGAGCGAATTATTGCCATAACTTCCTTTCATATAAGAATATACGTTGATTTGCCACGCTAGCAAATTGGCTTTGTTTTTTCAAATTCGTTCTCGCAGCACGCAGTCCTCGGGACTCCTTACGGAGTACCCTGAACTCAGAACGAATAAATTGGCTTTGTTTTTTCAAGTAGGTTTCGGATTTAGATATTCGGATTTAGAATTTCCGGGCAAAGCCCGGCTTTGGTTTTGTTTTTTCAAATTGCCATTAACAACTTATGCATATTGTACTTCGACATTGAATGTTGGATATTCGATATTGGATATTCACTGGAACGACTTATCCATTTTCAACTCTTCATTCTCAATTCTCCATTCTGAATTCTGTTTTTATATATTCTACGACCGGCAATCGAAAAAAGCGGGCTTTTTTTCAAAAAATCTCCATTACACGGCGTTCTTTATCGACGAGCACGCGGTCCGCACCGTTCGGGCCTGCGCGCACAGTCGTCCTGAGCGCAGCCGAAGGATCTATCGTAGGATGAACACTGATGAACGCGAAGAACCATTATTCTAACCTTCAATACGGGTTTATATCCATACGACGGTTTAGCAAACCCTTTTTACTGCTTCAGGTAACTTTAACGGTTAAATTAATTTACTACCCTTCTAATGAGCCGAAAAACGGCTAAGTTACGCTCTGGTCACGTTGTTTGGACTGTTTTGCTGGAGTAAATTTAGCTGGACAAATTGTGGAGATTACTGTATCGTTGGATAAAATAGAAGTTGAGAGCCACACCCCGATTGAAAGACGAGAAGTTCGGGATTTTATACGGAAACCATATAAAATCCCTAATAAGAAGGGGAGTTGCCCTAAGTCGCGTCCAAGGAATTATTTATGGATTTCCTGCAAAGGAGTGTTATATGGAAACCATATATACACTGTTCGGCATCAAACGAGAGGAAGCATATGTCATACGAACGAATCGTCAGTAAGGAACAACAGCCCACAGATGAGGAAATCCTTCAGACCATCGGTGATACAACGTACTGGCTCGAATTAAGAGAGTACCTTGAGGCATTCTATGACTTCACTCCTGAATTGGTCAACTATGGTAAGCATGGATGGACTATTCGATATCGCAGAAGCGGCAAGACACTCTGTGATCTGGCCCCTGAGACAGGTGCGTTTACGGTCGGAATTGTCCTCGGCAAGAAAGAGGCAGAAAAGGCCTTGTCCATCATGGATCAGTTGAATGCGTCTGTGCGTCGGCTGCTGGTTGAGACTGAACAACTTCACGATGGCCGATGGTTGTCGATACGTGTGCGTAAAGCAGGCGATGTAAAAAGCATCAAAGAATTACTCAAAATCAAACGTAAGCCTAAGAAGGCATAATATGATAAGGCCGAACATGGGGCTGAAATCGGACGGCCTAAAGGCCGCCGCTTAGCCCCGGCGTTCGCAGAGCAGGGAGGACCTCTAATATGCTAAATGAAAATTCTGACACAAGACCAATGACCGTGGGCGACTGGATGCTCACACTTCTAGTTCTTGCCATACCTATAGTAAATCTCATAATGTATCTTGTCTGGGGATTGAGTGGTACGGGTAACGTCAATCGTCGAAACTTCTGCAAAGCCTCCATCTACTGGTTCTTAATCATCTTAGGGATTTACCTTGTATTCATGTTATTAGCTTTAGTCGTGCGTGTAGCCACATCCGCATTGTGATTGATAGAAAGAAGGCTGTATTACTGGGTCACAACATCTGTTAACCAAAAACACATACTGCGAACATCCGGCTTGAGGGAGACACCGCTAGCGCGTTGCCCCAGATCCCGGGCGTTATGTACAAGGAAGTAAGATTATGTCTTGGAAGATAAGCTTATTCATTAGTGTGTCATCGCTCCTCATTGCTGGTCTGGCCTTAGGATGGAATATCTACAGAGATGTCATCATGAAGGGGCGAGTAAAAATTAGGTTTGGCTGGCGAGTAATCATAGATGGCCAAGAGAGCACTCCAGACATGATTATGTTTTCGGGAGTAAACCATGGCCCTGGTAAAGTGGTTCTGCGAATGATAATTACTAAAAACACAAGTATAGTACGTCGCTTGCGTCGTACAGTAGAACATGGTTTCGTAAAGCTCATGGAGCAGCCCTCTGAATACTCGGATAAGCTACCCAAAGAACTCGACATCGGCGACGAATTGAATCTGTTGTTTCCATCGTCAGCCGGATTCGCAAGTGTGGATTTTACTCATATTGGATTACGGGATAACTTTGATAGGGTTCATTGGGCAAAAAAGAAAGAAGTGCAAGCCTTTAGAAAGAGAAGAGAAAAGACATAACAAGCGAGCGCTAGGGCCCTCGTACCTCGGCCCCAGACTCGCAGCGTTATCCGATTTGTGTTGAGCTATGGCGGATTCGATGAGATTTCATGGTATGTATGAAGTTCGCTTCTGATTACGAGGAAATGGGGATTTCAAAACGTTATGAACTGGTCTATCCTCTGAGCAGCACACACCTAGAAAACACAACCTATACGTAACCTGTTTGTTAAATTACCTGAATTCAAGCAAAAAAGCAAGATTTACAATGGTTGGGCAGACCGTTGTTAGGAAAAATAAAGGGGGCATTTTAATTTAAGATTTACTATTTTCGATTGTCGATTTTTCAATGACTAATCAATGCTTTGATGACCGGTATTTTGGTTTTTCAATTCTCAGCGGTGAAAACTGCGATTTCTGCTAAACCGATATTCTGGGTTTCCGGCTTGACGGTGGTTACGATAAATTTGAGCCAGGTTACATCTTTTGGTCTGAAAGTTATTTCTTTTGCTGCAGAAGCATCGTCAGGCAGTTCGCCGACATTTATTGAGCTGCCGTCACTAAAAATCAGCATTCCGGCGGTAACCTGGTCGGCGTTTGTGTTGGGTCTGTCAAAAAGCCAGATGCGGTTGATAGTTTGTGGTTTGTCCCAGCTTAATTGCAGTGTTGCTGAGGCTTTTTCGCCGTTGCT
>WOR8_10003892_pt1 | contig 14560 bp, 30 predicted proteins | sample DeeMarSeWOR38_10_FD_19890 | JGI IMG/M metagenome (IMG submission 19890) | reverse complement strand
TATTTTTATAGATAATAAAGAATTTTCTTGGCACATGGATGGAGTAGCTTTTGAATTAACTGTTAAGAAAATTCTAAAAACTGGAAAAGATTTTGTAGATACTTTTCAAAATTCTTTAGACAGTTTAGATTCTTTTCTTAGTAATGTTTCTTTTCAAGGAAATACATTATCTTTATTTACAAAACCCGTAGTACCTATAAATAAAGAACTTTATTTACCTTATGTTATTGAAGATACTCCAACTTTTAATGACAAAATTTTCCAAGGATTTATTTTTGGTTGTGATGAAGATTTTGATGCTGTTGATGTAAATTATAAATGTAAAACCAAAAGTTTTTTAGATGATTCTTTTAGATATGGTGGAGGACATTTTCACGTTTCTGGAAATCCTTTATTTGCAGAATATCCAGAAGTTTCTATTGTATTTTTAGCTATGACAATTGGAAATTATTTTGTTATCAAAGCTAAAGAAAGAGAATTAAATAAAAAACGTGTAGAAACTTTTGGAAAACCTTTTAGATTTAGACCAACAAAATACTCTGATGGAAATTATGGAGTAGAATATCGCTCTTTATCTAATTCCATAATGCTTTTTGAAGAATCTGAATTTGAACAAATGATTTTATTATCTAATAAAGCATCAGAATTTTTAACAAATAAAAGAGTAGATATTTATGAGCAATTTTTAAATCCAACTGCTGAAGCTATTATTAATTATGATAGTAATTTAGCAAATAAAATTTTAAAGGAGTTATTACAAAAATGAAAGATATGAAGGTAGGATTGACTTGGAATCAGGATTATAAATGGTTTTCTAATTACTTTCCAAAATTAGAAACTATAGAAACTACAAAAATTTTAGAAATAATTAGATCTTACGATTTAATTATTTTTCCAGGTGGAGAAGATATTTCTCCAGAATATTATGGGCAAGCTGATACCTATGCCAGATTTTGTAATCCAAATAGAGATGAATTTGAATTAAAGATTTTTAGATACTGTAAAAAATATTTAATACCTACTCTTGGAATTTGTAGAGGGCATCAGTTAATAAATGTAGTAGAAGGTGGAAGATTAGAACAAGATTTATTTTTTGGAGGGTTTACTCCACATTCTTATTCACATGAATTAGAATGGTCGAATACCAATAATTTTATTTATAAAATAATTGGAGAAAATGAAGTATGTTCTACACACCATCAGGGAATTTCTGAAGTAGGAATATTTGGTACTTCATTAGCTAAAAAAGATGGAATTATAGAAGCTGTTACATTTGATAAATATCCTATAATTACTTTTCAATTTCATCCAGAATATTATCAAGAAGAAAATTGGACCAAAGATTTATTTGAAGAAATTGCAAATTGGGCTAAAAAGGCAAAAGAAGTTCCTCCTATTTTGAAACAAAAACGAGATTCTAAATTTGATAATATTTTATTATGTGAAGATTTAGAAGATTTTATAGAATTTTGTGATCAAATGGCAGGAGAAATATAAATAATGATTCATACTAGATATTTAATAGATTATAATTTTGGCGATGATGACAATAAAGCCATTGAAGAATTTAAAAATGGTCGTGGAAAAAACTTTCTTGATGGCACAAAATATTATTGTTTTTCTTCTTTTTATTCAAATTATCCAGAAAATGAAAATATGAGTATGTATATTTCTTATGGATTAATGCCACCATATTTTCAAGATTGGGTAAACGAATTAAATAATACTTTTAAATTTGTTATTACTATATTACATCAAGATAATCTACCAATTCCTATATTTAGAAAAATGGATGAATTTAGAAATAAAATTTCTTATTATTCAGGTGAAACTTTATATAATGAAATAGAAAAAGCGGAAAAACTTTATGATTCTTATCCAATTCTATTTAAAATTAAAGCGTCAGATGAGTATAATTTAGCAGGACAAAAAGCCATTACAATGATGGGTGGAATTTTGCTAAGATTAATAAGTTTATGTGAATCTTATGTATATCCTGACGAATTTCCAGAAGAAAATAATTTATTAGATTGGATGATAGAAAAACACGAAAGAAGTTTAAATCCAGAATCTATTCTTAAAGTTACTCATGATAGTAGACCTAAAGTCCATTGTGTTTATGAAAATGGATTAACTAGAGAAAAATTATTATTATTAAATGAAGTAGATTTGGTTAATGAGAAAATGCTAGATTTGGTTAATGAGAAAATGCCAAATAACAGTATAAAACAAACAGAAATTTTAACTAAATTATTGAAAAAAGAAGTTAAAGTTTCTACTGGAATTTTTCATAAAGCCGAGGAAAAATTTAATTATGAATTTCCTGCAAATGATTTATATAAAGTAAAATTAATTATTCAACCTTATATGTACAGTGAATATGCTGGAAGAAAATATGAACTTACACAAATTCCTGTATTTGGATATTATTTTTATTATGCTGAATATACTTCTCTAGATCGTCTTGCAGTAACTGGATTTTATTATCAAATTTTAAAACATATTTCTAAATATAAATATGATCAACATCGTTGTGTTTATTATAAAATTTTAGATTCTAATGGTATGTTAATAACAATTTTAGATCACAAAACTTTATATAATAAGTTATTTAACAATTTTAATTTAAATAAATTTGCTACATTTCTTTACACATTATTTAATAAATATTTAAAGGATAAATAAATCATGAATGTTTCAGATGTAATAATAGATTGGGATCAGGGAGAATTTTTAATAAGGGTTACAATTCCTTATGGAAATGACGTTGAATTAGAAATAATGGAAGATGCAATAGATTATCTCGATAAAGAACATAATGATTTTGAAATGGCTACAAGTTTTCTTATTCAGGTCGATGATTTTATTTATTTAGCAGAAAATGAAAATATTTTTGTTGCTGATTATGCCAAGGAATATGCTATTAAAACCACAAAAGCATCTCTTGAGTATAATTTTAATACTTTAAAAGAGTTTGTAATTTTATACAAAAAATTATTAAATTCTTTTAAAGATTATATAGTAGATGGAGGATAAATGTTATTAGATTATTTAAATACATTTTCTAATATTTGTGCTGGTGTTTCTGCTGTAAGTTTTTTATTAACTTTATTCTTTTTATTTTGGGCAAGTATGTTTAGAAGAGAAAAAATATCAGAAGGATTTTATTCTGCATATCGTTTATTTAAAAATTCTTTTTATTATTTCAAAGTATTTTTCTTTGTATCAGCAATCACAAAAATAATTGTAATATTAGTTAAAGGAATATAAAATGTTGGCTATTAAAGATTTAGATAATAGTATTGAGGATATTTATGAAGAACAAACCTAGTCTTAATATTGATTATTTTGAATTATTTAAACCTATATTATTAATTCTAATCGTAGGTATATTATTATTTATAGCTTTAAATTAATCTAATAAAACTACAGGGGATTTTAAAATCCCCTGTAGTAAATTAAAAGGAGAATTAAAAATGTTTCAAGTTGATCATTACTTTGTAAAATTTCGTCACTATAAAACAGAAGAAAATGAAGGAATTTCTCATGTAACTTCTTGTGAAATTATTGATGATAGGGCTAAAATTTTAAACTCTGGTTATGCTATATGTAGTATTTTAGATCAATTCAGCAGGAAAATTGGTAGGAAAATTTCTTTAGGTCGTGCTTTATTAAATGCTTTTCCAGAAGATAAAGAATTACGCAGAAAATTCTGGGAAACTTATTTAAATTTAGGAAAAAACTAATGACTATGGAAACTAAAAATATAGCTATGACAATAAATCATTTTGATCCGATTCAATTAATAGATTTAGCTAAAAAATTTGCAGATCGTTTTCATACCAGAACTAATAATGCTTCTAAAATTATTGTTTTTGAAGATGTTACTTATAGTGAGTTTATTTATCTTTTATGTATTTTTGAAAATCATAATCTAATGGGAAAAATGCATATTGTAGATAGAGATTTACATGGTGCTTGGCAACCACACGAAGATATTTTAATAACTTATAAAAGTTAGAAAGGAGAAAAAATGCCAATTCAATACTGTCCTAATTGTAAAGAACACGAATATCAGGATAAAAAATATGGGTTAAAAATGCGAATTTGTAATGAAACAAAACCAGGAAAATTACGCTGCACAGTTTGTGGAACAATTCTGGAAAATAAAGCAAAAATTAATCCTGTAATTATTACGAAAGAAGATTAAAAAATGTCTAAAACTATATATAAAATTGTTAAAGAAATTGTTCCAATAAGATTTATTATTTCTTATCCACGTGCTATTGAATTATATAATATTAATTTAAAAACTTACAGCCAAGTTTTTGCAGTTACCAGACATAGAAATTTTGTTTCTTCTGAAAAAGATTTAAATGATGAATTAGGAAATGGAAGAACAACTTTATGGATTGATCCTAAATTTTTTAACCAAGAAGAGTATGATTATTTTATAGAAAATGATGCGAATTTTTTCCATAAAGGTAATTATGCTGGTCTTACTGAAAATCCAATTTACCATAGACATAATATTTGTCTTTTGGGAGTAAAAAAAGAAACTTATCCAGGAATTTACTGGATTGGAGAATGTTGATAAAATGTCTAAAACTGATTATTTAGAAACAAGATACCCTTATTATAGAGATGGAAATTATCTTCATTGTCCAAATTGTCAAAAAGCTTTTGAGCTTGAATATCCTCCAGAAATTAAAGATAAAAATTATAATGCTAAATGCCCATATTGCAAAAGAGATATTATTATTTATGTAAGAATTAGTATAAATATGTGGGCTGGACAATGATGAATAAAGAATTACACAAATTTATTTCCCGTAGAATTTGGGAACATCCTATACTTTATAGTACAGGTGGAGATGTTATTGAAAGAATCTTTTTTTCAGGTGGTTGTTATGAATGGGAAAATGGAAATTTAGTTTATTCTTGTGAAGAAGATTACGTAGACCATTTGGAAACTTTTGAAATATTTTTAAATAATTTTCCTAATGTAGAAACTTCTAGAAATATTGGAGAAAAATATTTTAACGATTTTGTTGAAAGTTTTTATAAACCTTATTATGAAGAACATATTGCAATAAGAAATAATTGTGATAATCTAGCTAAAATCCAAACATTAAGCTGGTTAAATTCTTCTTTTATGCTAAATGATTTTCATGATTTAAGGTATCATTATCCTGTTTCTGAATATTCTTTATTAATGAATATTCCAGAAAATATAAATCCAATGTGGCAAGAAGCTGTAGAAATTGCTTTGTGGATTTTTGAAACTTATCCTGATTATTTTGAAGATAGAGATGGAATTATGTGCTATTTAAAAGAAAAGGGCTAGAAAAGGAAAATATGTCTGAGAAATTAAAATCTTATTTATTTAAAGTGGACTCCACTTGTCAGGGAGAATGTTATATAGGATTTTTCCTTGTATTAGCAAAATCCCGTAAGAAAGCTTTAAAGATTTTACATAAAAATCCTAAATTTATAGATGGCACTCTTTTTAATAATATTCCACATTATTTAACAATAGAACAAACTACCCCAGAAAGTTTAGCTGATTGTTTTATAGAAAATTGTTTTGAATTAATTTATGATTGTTTCAATTAAAAAATAATCTTTTTATAATATAAAATACCCCCGATAAATTCGGGGGTATTTTTTTATCTATTTCCAAATTTTATTTTCCAACATTTAATATTTGAAATGATTTACTTCCATCTCTATAAACAGTAGAAGATTTTAAATTTTTCTTCCACATTTCTAAAAATATTTCTTCAATATCAGAAACTGTAGCAGAATTTGGAAGGTTAATAGTTTTTGAAATAGAATTAGAGATAAATTTTTGCCATTCACTTTGCATTGTAACATGACTGAGTGGAGAAATTTCATGAGCTGTTCTAAAAACGGCTCTTAGTGATTCGGGAATATTTTCAATATCAGAAATACTTCCAGTTTCTAAAACTCTTTTCTTTATTTCTTCTATTTCATCTTCAGTAAATCCATACTTCTTTAATTTTTTAAAGAGTATAGGATTTAATTCTATAATAGTTTCCTTAGCAACAGCAGATTCTCCAAGAGTAATAAATCTTCTATAAGCTAAAGCAAAAAACGGTTCTATTGCAGAATTAACTTCTGATAATAAAGCAATACTTCCAGTCGGAGCAATTGCAGTAACAGAAACATTTCTTGGTTTTATATTTTCTAGATCAAAACTTTCAGCACAATATGGAGAATTAAATACTTTTTCTATAACAAATTTATTAGCTAATTCATTATTATAAAGTGGGAAAGTACCAAGTTCTTCTCCTAAATCAAAACTTTCAAGCCAAGCAAAAAAGGAAATAGCCCAAGATAATCTTCTAGCTAAAGTAAAGGCTTCTTTTGAATCGTAGGGAATTTCCATTTCTGCTAATAAATCTGCAAATCCCATAACACCTAAACCTATTCTTCTTAATCCTTTAGCCATTTCATTTATTTTATCAACACGATTGTAAGATAATTCATGTACATTATCTAAAAATCTTACAGCAGTTCTCACAGCAAACTCTAAAAATTCTAGGTTTAATGAATTAGTTTCTTCATCATAAAAAGATAAAAGATTTAAACTGCCTAAACAACAGGGTTCTCCATCAAGTAAAGTAATTTCTGCACAGGGATTTGTTCCTATGGGAAGATTTAAATAGGAAACTAAATTATCTTTTTCTACATTATCTTTAAAAAATAAACCAGGATCTCCAGATTTCCAAGCTTCTTCAGCAATCATTTTAAATAATAATCTAGCTTTAATTGTAGAAATAACTTCTTTGGTAGAGGGGGAAATTAAATCCCAATCCAAATTATTTACAACTGCATACATAAAATCATCAGTTAACCCTACTGAAATATTAAAATGATTTAATTGTCTGTCACTTAAAATCTTTAGAATTTCTTCTTGTAATTCTATAGAAATTCCATCACTGGTATGTAGATTTATTTCTTCTACAATTTGACGGCTTGTTTTATTTGGTCTTGATTTTGAATAAATAAATTTAACAATATCTGGATGGTTAATATCTAATAAAGCAATTTCTGCGGCTCTTCTTGAGGCTTGTTGAATTACATCCCCAGTTAAATTAAATAATTCCAGAAAAGAAATTGGACCAGATGAAAGAGTATTTGTGCTTTTAATTAAAGCCTTTTCTTCTCTTAAATCTGAAATGCGAACTCCTAATCCACCTCCCCAAGCGAATATTTCCGCAGCAGATTTTAAAGTTTCATAAATTCCTTCTCTAGAATCTGGTACATTTAAAAAGAAACAATTAAATAAATTTTTGGTTTCTGTCCCTGCGTTTTTCAAAATTCTTCCGCCTGGAATAAACACCCTATTATAAATTAACTGAAAGAATTTTCTTTCCAGTTCATTTCTTTCTTCTTTATCTTCTTCTACACTTGCAATATAATTTGAAACTCTCCAAGATGCTTGTTCCCAAGTTTCATTTTCCCTTGCTCTATATTTTAAATCAAAAATTCTTTGTGCAGTTTCAGAAAGCATCTTATATTTTCCTCCTTTGAGATTATTATAGCCACCAACAGATCGATGGTGGCTATGAAATTAATATTCCAAAAACCTTCTTAAAGGCGATTTTTGGTTATGCAATTTTTTTCAGTTACTATCTGACATCACCATCCCCCTTTATAACATCACGGTTTTTTCTATCATACAATTTAGTAAGATTATTTATATGAATCTTTTCATAATCTAAGTTTAAATACTTACACATAACAGCAACATACCACAGTACATCGCCTAATTCATCACCAATTTCGTTTATCTTTTCTTCAGTTAATAAATAATCACCACGCAAATACTTTTTAATTTTTCCAGCCACTTCTCCAGCTTCACCTACTAATCCCAAAGCTAGATATTCGTAGGCTTTTTCATCTGGGAATACTGCGGTATTTACCGCTAGATTAGCATAGGAAAGAAAATCAAAATCATACATATCTGAAACATGCTCTCCATCTGCATCATCATATCCCAATTCTAAAACTATAAAATTACCATTTTCAAGTTCTTCTAATATTATCCAAGGTTCTAACGGTATCTGCATTACTTGTAATCCTTTCTTCTAGTGAAATATATATTACCAAAAATAAATTCAAATATTAAAATTGGTAACATAATAATAAATAATAATAAAATTCCTAAATAAAAAGCACAACCATAAATTACGTCAAGTATTCTTTCCATTATCTCTGTTATCATTATAATCTTCCAAATTTTCTATATCTTCAACTGCAAAACTTAAGTCTTGCATTTCTTCAAGTTCTGTCCTTTCTCCAGAACAGTACGGACAGATTGTTCTATCATAAGCAATCATCATACCACAACTTTCACAAAATCCTGGCGGGTTCATTTCAATCTCCTTTCATTTCTATATCTTCCCAAGAAATAGCTTTGGAAACCTGCTCATTAGTTATCATAATTTCATCAGCTAATAAACATTTTCCTTTAGTAGAATTAGTTTTTTGTCTAATGTTTTTTCTAACGTGACACTGAACTATATATCTATTATCTTTAACTCTAAACATTCTAGTAAAAAAATTAATTGTTTCATCAAGAGTTAATAAAAAATGCCAACCAGACTTATAATTCTTACCCTTACTACCATCACTTACATCTTTAATATTAGCTTTGTGCCACATATTTAAGGGAATTTGACGACTACCATTAGTGCCATGAAATAAAGACATTACTTTATTATTTTTTATTTCTACTATTCTATATCCTAACATTAAAACTCCTTTTTACACATAGGGCAAATACTTTCCATCATTTTTTCTTTCTTCTTTCTAACAAATCCAATATTAACACCAAAAAAATAAACTGTAATCCTATTAAAATAACTATCAAAATAATCATAGCAAGAAGTAATAGAGATTGAATATCCATATCAATTATCTTTCTGCCAATATTCTAATAATTCCCTATCAATACTATAGTTTTCATCAAAGATATATGGTTCTGTTGGTTTCTTTAAAACAAAAAGAATACCCTTGAAAATTTCTACTATCCCATAAAAAACAATGTCTATAATTTTAATCATTAGATTTTTCCTTTCTTTCAAGTATAGTATATACATCTTCACCATGAGTGTGCGAATCAAATTTTAGTTCTATATCTTTCACATAAACTATATTACCATCTATCCAGATAGTTACTTGCATCTTGCATATCCAATAAACCTGATTCAGAAGAACGTCTAATTCTTCACTTAGATAAAAGGGCGTATATCGAATTTCAATTTTTTCTGTCATCTTTATCTCTATCTTCTTTAGGAAATAATCCTTTAGACCTTAAACATTGATTACACTTCCAAACTATACCAGTAGATGTAAAGATATAATTGGTAGCAAATTTGCCACATTCATCACACCTTGGAAAAAAGAAACGCCTTTGTTTTTTAGTCATTATATACCACACCCACAAGCTAAACAACCAAAAATAATCCCTAAAACAAGCATGATAATCACTAAAATTGCTAATATTGTTAGGTATAACTTAGTTAGTTTCATCTGGTTTACAATTTCCTTTTACTACATAGTAATTAAAATAATCTTTATCCATCCAAACCTCATTATAAAGAAGCTCGCACCTTCTGCCTACCATTCTATAATCTACCTGATATATAGCCGAAATAATTTCACATCCTTTTGTTCTGTCTTCAAGAACTTTTTTATCATATGAATTTGAAAAGGGTGTTACTACTATAATTATAAGAATACAAATAGCAATCAAAGCTAATATAGTTTTAATCATCTCACTCTTTCCTCCATATATATTCACCTTTTAACTCCTTTCAATATATGTACTATTACTTCTATAGTCCATCCATTTCCTATTGAGTTATATCTTCTGGTCTTTGAGACTGGTTTAATCTCTCCATCAAAGTCTCCAAACTCTGTGTAATTATCTGTTAGAGTTTGTAATCTTTCACATTCAATAGGGTGTAAATATCTTACACAATTCCAGTCAACCAATACTCCATAAGGTACTCCTTTAAAAAAGTTGGCTACAACTGCCGATGATTTATCATTTCTAACGTCTGAATGATGTTTGAAATCCCAATGTGTCCTGCCATCTGCAACTTTTCTATCCATGTATTCCAACGCTTTTTCAGATAAAAGCAAACTAGGGATATGACCACCACCAGAAGCGGTTCGTATTGTAGGGGATTTTTCAGTAAATACTCTATTATCCTTTTCATTAAATCCTCCATAAACATTATGTAAAATAATAGCGTAACCTTCTTTAGTTAAAACTGTATTATCTTTCTGTACTGTAGTTATTGTTCCAGATTTATTATCTGTTCTTAATTCTAATCTCTGTTGTATTTCAATGTCAGTATTATAATCGTCACGTTTTCCTTCTTCATTAATTCTTCTGCCTACTGTTCTTCCAACAAATAAAGCGTCATCAAAAACTACATCTCTTAATAATATCTCTCTATCTTCTGGAAGAGTAACATTCGGAATATTTGTCCAGTAAAGTCGTGGTCTTGACTGAGCAGAAACTAATTCACTGTTAATAAAAACAGGTTCTACTCCTACTAACTCTGTGATAATTTCTTCCCATTGTTTCTTCATCTTAACATTCTCAAGAAGAAAATACTGTGGATTATAATAATTTAAAATGTCTAAGAATACAAAGAATAATTTAGAACGTGGGTCGTCAAAGTTTAAACGAGTACCAGCCATAGAAAATCCCTGACACGGTGAACCTGCTAAAATCAAGTCAGGCTTTTCTATTTCCCACTCTTCCCAATTATTAATATCTCCTAACTCAATAATTTCAGGGTGGTTATATTTAGCAATAGCAATTGAATACTTATCAATCTCACTGGCATAATACTTATCTACAGAGATTCCTGCTCTCTTTAGAGATTCTAATCCACCAGCTATGCCATCAAATAAACTTAACACAATCATTAGAATTCTTCCCTATCTCTTAGCATTGATTCAATTTTTATTTCACTAACATGCACTTGATCTGATGAATATAATTCTGGATCAGCATAAACAAATTGACTACAATGTTTATCCCAAGCTTCTTGCATTAAAATTAAAACCCTTTCTTCAGTAAAAGCGAAAGTTTCAAATTCAAAATTTCTGGTTTCAAAGTATGCTCTATAAATTGTATCCATTATTATTTCTCCTTTCATTCTAATTCATAGATATGTTTAGCTTTTGTATTAATTAAATTTATTAAATCGTCTTTTGAATATCCGTCTCTAAAAAAATCTACAGGGTCATAAGCCTTTTCATCAAAATCATCAAAAGTATAAATCTTACATCTTTCAGAACCTAAAAATCTAGCCAATCTTTTTGCTTCATTAAGTCCTGCTGGATCATTGTCAAATAAAATATTAATCTCTTTTTGATATAAAAATTTTCCGTACCATTCTTTTTTATAACCACCACCTGAGTTAGATGCGATGGCGTGTATGCCGTTCTGTTCGAGTATCATGGCATCAACGGGACCTTCTACATACATGATCTGATCAACGTACTTCAACACATCAGAGTTAAAAAGTACCGCACCTATACCTGAATAGTACGACTTGATGCGTTTGGTGGGGGTATCTGTTCTCATTTGAAAGTTCATGAATGTACCATTCTCAAACATCGGTATCATTATATAATCATTATACCATCCAACTTGAAACCTGTCAAGAGTGTAATCAGTAAGTCCTCGGTTATACATATACTCTCTACGCTCTTTTGACTTCTTACCCTCATTAAAAAAGGCTTCAATAAGCTTTGGGTATACTACAACATCACCACGTTGATTATTGGCACTATATACAAATACATCTGAATAAGAATCAAACTGCTTTAGGTATTCTCTAGCCTGTGAAAAAGGCAACCCCCTGACTTCCATTAAGTATTTCAAGGGGTCGCCTACTATGTTCTTTGAGTTCCAGTAGAAAATGCCCCGTTCCTTATCAACTACAAGAGAATCATGAGTTTCTCCTTTAGCCCAACGACTACCTTCTTTGGTAATTATACCAAAGTCTTCATCAATTAATCGTTCCAAAATAAGGGCATTTTGATTCATAGTTTAATCTTCTTCTAAATTAAGTTCTTCTAATTCTTCGTCAGATAAAACACTAAACTTTGAAGAGAAAGTTGCTACTTTCTTTTCAGGTTTCTTTACTACTTTCTTTGATACAGTTGTTTTCTTTTTTTCTTTAATTTGTACTAATCTACCTCCTGTAGCTAGTTCAAATTTTATACTTTCTTCTGGACAGGTATAAATTCTTTTACCTTCTACGAAGTTCAACTCCATGTTTTCTCCGCAAAAAGGACATGATTTGTTTACTGTCATCGTTTGTTTCCTCCACTTTAATATATTTATAATTCACAATTCTATAAGCATGATCACATAAATCACAATATAAATAACGAGTACCATTATAAAAATCTACGGTCATACATCCTAAACAATTAGGACATTTCCTACCAATCATTTTCTTTTGTCCTATCAATTACACCATGAGATACTTCGATCCAACGTGCATTGATTTTTAATTCTTCTATATTTTTTGAATTAAGATAGGTAAAAGCTGATCGCATATTTGCAGTAAATTCTGCAATAAAATTTGCAATTGATTGTGTTTTAATTACATTTCTTTTAATACCTTCAACTGAACGTACAGTTGTATAATAATTTTCCTGAAAGTCTCTAGAAGCCATTCCCATAATTACACCATCTCCATTTTCAGCTTCAAAAGTCTTTCCAAATAAAGAACCCATCATTACAAAATCAGCACCCATAGCAATAGCTTTTACTGCGTCACCCGCAGAACGAATACCACCATCAGACACGATTATCCATTTTTTATTTTCATCATAACAAGATGCTAATGCAGTTAATTGTGGTACACCTACTCCAGTATTATTTCTTGTTGTACATAAACCACCAGAACCTATACCAATTCTTATATGAGTAGCACCAGCATTGTATAATAGACTTGCACCTTCTTTTGTTACAACATTTCCAGCCATGATTGGTACATTAAAATTTTCTTGTGCGTTCATTTTAGCAAGGGCTTCTATTTCTTTTAATACAACTTCTAAATAACCATTAGCTACATCTAAACATAACATAGAAGCTCCAGCATCTAAGCCTTTAATAGCTCTACCATTTTCTGCCCAACCTATGCCAGTAGCTATTGCAAAATTATAATCTTTTAATTCTCTTAAAGCATTTACATAATCAGATAGATTATCCCAAAATCTATGTAACACAGGTAATCCACCTAATTCTGAAAAACTTTTACACAGAGTAATTCCTGTAATTCCTTTCATTGGTGAAGCCATAATAGGAAGTTCTAATTCTTTCTTTAGGTATTTTATTTCTGGTTTTAGAGAAACATCCTTTCTTGAATTTACTTCAGAATAATGTGGTATTAAAAGTAAATCATCAAAATCATAACCTTTATTCATTATTTAATAGTTCCTTTCCATATTTAGTAATTTTGGCTTTTCTTTTATCTAAATATCTTTTTATAATTAAATACACCCCAAATAAAAAACAGCCACTGAAAAAAATTAAGGCGCATATTTCTAGAAACATCTTAGGATTCCTTATTAATTTGTTCTTTAAACCATCTATCAAATCTATAGAATAAAATAACGGGAAGTCCAAGAGTCATTATATACACAAAACCAACAAATAATCCTGCCCAATCCCCTTCCCAATCTGTCTTTATAAAATCATACCATATAAAAAAATTAAATAAAAAATAACTGGTAATTAATCCAATAATTATTATATTAAGAATTGACATAGTAATCCTCCTATGTTAAAAGAAAGCTTTCCAGTTCCTAATTCATACCCTATTAAAAAGAATACTATACATAATAGAATAAAAATAATTATTTCTAAAACAAGTTCTCTCTTTTCTTGATTCATACTATTACTCCTGTAGAAACCTTGTTATAAAATTCTCCTCTACTATTTACAATAATACCTTTATTATAATACGTATTCCAAGGTTGTCTAAATAAAACTCCAGTTCCTCTAAAGCTTTCTATATTATGAACACCGTCATCTAATAAAATATTTGCATGAATGAGACTCTTATCTTTTGCTTCTACATAATCATCTTCTTTTTCAATCATACCATGTTTTAATAACCATTTAAATTTTTTACCTGCTACTTCTGGAAGAGAGTGAGTTATAAATATAACCCTATATTCTTCATTCTTTAACCAAAGAACTAACTCTTTAGCGTAGGGATATGGTTTTACATTATTATAGATAGTAGGAATTTTCATATAGGCATAAACTTTTGTACCACATTCAGGCTTAACTAATTTATGAAACATCCACTCTCTTATATCAGCAGGAGTTAAATTATCTTCCCAATCATTATTATATAAATTTAAAACTTCACTTATTAAATCAGCTAATACACCGTCAATATCCAAAGCAATTAACCTTTTCATATTATCTCCTTTTATCATACATTGACATTATCAAACCACAAGCCAACAATCCTATACA
>WOR8_10003886_pt1 | contig 14567 bp, 17 predicted proteins | sample DeeMarSeWOR38_10_FD_19890 | JGI IMG/M metagenome (IMG submission 19890) | reverse complement strand
TTTTAATTATATCCATATTCCGTGTAAAGTTATGAACAAAAAAGTATTCTCTTAAAATCTTTTATTTTCATTTATTATCTCTTATTTTTAAAAAATTATTTGTGACAATTTTATAAATAGGCTTCGATGATGGAATATCAGGGCTTTACATCGGTTCGCGAAATTTGTTTGAATTTTTTTTTTATGACGGCTAAACTCAAAACAAACTTCCATCAGAAAAAATGGCCATGATTGCAGATAAAATAATCATTCGCGGAGCCCGGCAACACAACTTAAAAAACATTAATGTCGATATACCGCGCGAAAAACTGGTGGTGATCACGGGCCTATCCGGCTCAGGAAAATCGACACTTGCATTTGATACGCTGTATGCCGAAGGTCAGCGGCGCTATGTTGAGTCGCTGTCCACCTACGCCCGCCAGTTTTTAGAGCGTATGGAAAAACCCGATGCTGATCTGATCGAAGGTCTTTCACCGGCGATCGCTATCGAGCAAAAGACCGCCGGACATAACCCACGCTCAACAGTCGGTACGGTCACCGAGATCTATGATTATCTGCGCCTGTTGTATGCACGGGTCGGCACCCCGCATTGCTATCAATGCGGTCAGGAGATCCGCTCTCAGAGCTTGGATCAAGTCGTCGACCACGTCATGTCATTGGGCGGGAAAACCCGGGTCATCGTATTATCCCCTCTTGTCAGAGATCAAAAAGGCTCCCATGAAAAACTGCTGAAACGTCTCAAAAAGGAGGGGTTTGCGCGTGTCCGCGTTGACGGCAAGACATGTGACATTGAGGATGTCGTTAAACTGGATAAAAAGAAAAGGCACACGATAGATGTGGTTGTCGATCGGCTCATCATCAATGAGCGGATTAAAAACCGTTTGGCGGATTCACTCGAACTGGCCATGGCACAATCCAACGGACAGGTCGGCGTCGAGGCCGAGGGGCACGGCAGCTTCCATTTTAATGAGCAGGCTGCCTGCAGCCGATGCGGTATCAGCTATCCTGAATTTAGCCCCGCCAGCTTTTCATTTAATTCACCCCAGGGTGCGTGTTCCCATTGTGACGGTCTGGGCGCTTTGACAGCATTTGATCCGGCGCTCATCATTCCCAATCCTGAACTGACTATGCGCGAGGGTGCCATTGTCCCCTGGGCCAATCGCAATAGTGTTCATTTTGCGGAATTTTTAGATGCCCTGACGCGGCAGTACGGCACGGATATTTACACACCTTACAAAGATCTGCCCGATCATTTCAAACAGGTGTTGTTATACGGCTCGGGGGATACACCGATTACATTTTATTTTGAAGACGATCGCCGCCGCATCAGCTATCAAAAACCCTTTGAGGGCATCATCCCGAATCTTGAACGCCGCTACCGCGAAACGGGTTCAAGCTGGTCGCGCGAAGAAATCGGCCGCTACATGAATTTTCAACCCTGCCCGCAATGCAGCGGTGAAAAGTTAAATCGCGCCAGTCGCTCCGTCAAAGTGGGTGGTCTGACCATTACGCGGTTAACGGCACTGTCCATCGCAAATATTCGCTCCTTTTTTCTGGATTTGAGAATGGACGCTAAAAAAGAGGTAATTGCCCGGCGCATTCTGAAAGAGATTGTAGAAAGACTGGGTTTTCTGGAAAATGTCGGCCTGGCCTACCTGACACTGGACCGTTCGACCCAATCCCTTTCCGGCGGTGAGAGTCAACGAATTCGCCTGGCGACGCAGATCGGCTCGAAATTAACCGGGGTACTCTATGTATTGGATGAACCCAGTATCGGCCTGCACAGGCGCGATAACAAGCGTTTGCTGGAAACCCTGATACAGATGCGCGATCTTGGCAATACGGTCCTTGTGGTTGAACATGATGAAGAAACCATCCGGGCCGCCGACTATGTCATCGACATCGGTCCGGGTGCCGGTATCAACGGAGGAAATATTATCTTTGCCGGACCGCCCGCTGAATTGAGCATCCACCCAACATCACTGACAGGGCAGTATTTATCGGGCCGCAAACAGATTGAGGTACCACCCTCCAGACGACCGATCACGAACGAGCATTTGATCCTTAAAGGAGCTGCAGCCAATAATTTAAAGACGATTGATGTTGCCTTCCCGCTGGGCTGCTTCATCTGCATTACCGGCGTATCCGGTTCGGGCAAATCAACCCTCGTGCTTGAAACACTTTACCGCGCATTGATGCAAAAGCTTTACAATGCCCGCATGCCGGCCGGTACCCACCAGAACATCAGCGGTGTGGAGCACATTGATCGCGTCATACACATCGATCAAAGCCCAATCGGCAGAACACCCCGCTCCAATCCGGGCACCTATACGGGCGCCTTTACCCATATCCGTGAACTTTTTTCACGCACACCGGAAGCCCGGATGCGGGGCTATAAACCGGGGCGTTTCAGCTTCAACGTTAAAGGCGGTCGCTGTGAAGCCTGCCAGGGAGATGGCATCATTAAGATTGAAATGCATTTTTTGCCCGATGTATATGTCACCTGTGACGTCTGCCAGGGCCGCCGTTATAATCGGGAGACACTTGAGGCCCGCTACAAGGGTAAAACAATCGCCGAGGTTTTAGGCATGACTGTGAATCAGGCTTTAGATTTTTTTGGCCGAATTACAAAAATACAAACCATTTTACAAACACTGGTAGACGTCGGCCTGGGCTACATCGAGATCGGTCAACCCGCGACGACTTTATCCGGTGGTGAGGCACAACGCGTCAAACTGTCAAAAGAACTCTCCAAACGCGCTACCGGCAACACGGTTTACATTCTGGATGAACCCACCACCGGTCTGCACGCCGATGACATTCAAAAATTGCTGAGAGTGCTCAACATGCTCGTTGATCAGGGCAATACGGTCCTTGTGATTGAACACAACCTGGATATCATCAAGACCGCTGATTACCTTGTCGATTTAGGTCCGGAAGGCGGTGAAGAAGGCGGATATGTTGTCGGATGCGGCACGCCGGAGCAAGTGGCAGAAATCAAGAGTTCCTATACCGGTCAGTATTTGAAAGCCGTCCTTTAGCGTTATACATCCGTTTCGAGGAAAAATGCGTATGCGGAATCGATTTCACCGGTCAAACCCGTATACCAGTCACCCACATCTTCCATCATATTCATCATAAATTGGGTTACTTCAGGATGCATTTTCGAAAGATCCAATCGCAGGTCCGGATCCATATCGTAGGCATTGACGATAAAATTGGCCAGATAAATGTTTTTTACAAAATTGGCACTTTTGGTATTGGGCTGAAAATCATGATGCCAGCGAATGGCATCAATCAGGCCCTGGGGCAGTTGCCATTTGGCAGCCAGGTGCGCACCGATTTTGGAATGATCGATCGGCAGGCGTTTTCGTTCTGCCTGGTAAAAGGTCAGATGTTCCTTTTGCAGCGCAAACCAGACAGCTTCAAATAATTTCGGAAAATATTGCGCCAGGATGACTTTGCCAACATCATGCAACAGCCCGCCGACAAAACAATTATCCGGTGATTCTTTTTTGGACAGCTGAGCAATGTTCTTGCTGGTAACCGCCACAGCCAGAGAATGTTTCCAAAACTGGGAAATATCAAAATCCATCAGTTTAACGCGTTTGGGAAAAGCATTGATCACCGATAATGAAACAATGGCGTTGCGCACCGCGTTATACCCCAACAAGACAACCGCATTCCGGAGGTCGCTGATCTTGGATTTAAATCCGTAAAACGCGGAGTTGACCAGCTTTAGAATTTTCAATGCGATGGCTTGATCTTTTTCGATGGTCTCACAAACTGTTTTTATCGATGTATCCGGATCCCGCAGATATTTATTCAATTCGAAAACAATCGCGGGCAGTGTAGGGATATCTTTAATACGATCAAGTTTGACAAGAATTTGCTGTTCATCCATAGGTTCTCTCCTGTAATCGGTGCCGCAGCATATGGCTATGATTTCAGTATATAATAATTTTTACAGAATTGAAAGTAGGAGACAATATTTTATAAGCAATTCAAGTGCCTTAAATGATTCCAGGTCCCGAGATGACGCCGTCCCGGACAACAGGCGATTATCAAAAAAAAACGGGGCGTAATCGGTAATCCGATCCGCCCCGTTTGGGGGTAAAAAAACGAAAAAAGGAATCCACTAGCCGCCGTGCGCAAATAATGCGGCTATCGATGCTGCCTGCGGATGGGCAAAGATCAGAATCAACGCGACAACCAGTGCATAGATACAAAGTGATTCGATCAGTGCCAGACCGATGATCATGGTAACGGTTACCTTACCGGATGATTCCGGATTGCGGGCAATTCCTTCAACCGCGGACTTCAAGCCGATACCCTGGCCGAGACCACAGCCGAATGCTGCAATGGCGATACCGAAACCAGCAGCCGTAGCGCAGGCGATAAAAAACTCTAATGCTTTTGCTTCCATACGATCGTCTCCCTCCTTTTAGGATATATTGTTGGGCTTCTTTCGCTACCCCATTAACAGCTAAAGATCAGTGAACTAAAGTGTCTAAAGTGAGCTAAAATGCCTAAAGTTAAGGAACTCTATCATTATAAATTTAAAAAAAGGAGCGCATTGCCAGATTAACTTTAGTCACTCCAAACTTTAGTTCACTTTTGGCACTGCCTTTAATGTGCTTCTTCCATGGCCCCTGCAAAATAAATAATCGATAAAATCAGAAATACGAAAGCCTGTAAAATTGCTACAAAAAGACCGAGGGCCATAATCGGCAGCGGTGCAAAGAAAGCACCGGCCAATAAAAATAGGATGCCCAGCACCAGCTCATGGCCGGTTATGTTGCCAAACAAACGAATCGATAATGACAGGATGCGTGCAAGGTGACCGATGAGCTCAATAACCAGTATCAGAGGCGCCAGCCACCAGACGGGTCCTAAAAAATGTTTGATGTACTTGGCGCCATGAAATTTAATGCCGATCACGTGAGTAAACACGACCACGATCAGGGCGCAGGAAAGCGTTGTATTGATACTGGCGGTCGGCGGGAAAAATCCGGGAATCAAGCCCAGCAAATTGCAAGTGGCAATGTACAGAAAAACGGTGGCGATAAGCGGAAAGAACCGCCGGCCTTCCTCCCCGGTAATATCGACCATAAATTCTTCCAGTCCCGAAATAAGGATTTCAAAGACATTCTGCGCCCCCGACGGTATGATGTCGATTTTGCGAACCGCCAGAAAAGCAAAAATAATCAATAAAATCATGGCAAACCAGGAGTATATCACCCAGGGGTAGGAATGGGCAAAGTGACCAAATCCGATCAGCTCAAAAAATTTAACGATGAATAAATAGGGATGTTCCATCCTTAGACAGCCTCCTTAAACAGAAGTTTCTTCACTTCGCAGATGGTTGCAAGAATAATACTGAAAACCACAACGGAAAGGCCGAAAACCAATCCAACAGGGTGGACAATGCGGCCGGCAATCAATAAAAATATGATAAATCCGCTGATCAAAAAACGAAGGTAATATTTTGCGAGTACCACATTATGAGAGGCCAAGTGAGGCGGGGTCAGGGCTTTTTTTAATGTCTTTGCCAGCAAATGGAAATTGATGGTAACGATCAGTCCGCCGAAAACAATACCCAGAGCGACGCTTCTTGAAAAAATGACAAAACCGGCAATGCTGGTCACTGCAAACAAAATCCAGTTGGATCGGGTGACGAAATGTATGATACGTTGCTGGATATCCAATCTGCCTTCCCCGTTCTACTGTTGATGGCCGCCTAAAACTTTCTGGTTTTGCGAATCACAATGGCAATGTTACGGAAGCCGGCGATGATCCCAATCACCAAGAAAATGAGGGTACACCAAGGCGATGTTTCAAATCGGCGATCCAAATAAATCCCCACAGCCAGACCAATAAATATGGCAAGGGCAACAGAAAACCCCAGACTGCTGTAATATGCAAGTTCCCTTAATGATCGTTTGGTTTCTTTTTTCATGGAATTCAAACACCTTCCGCCATTGATGGAAGGTGACAACCAAACTGATATAAAGATTGAGCAACTAACATAGGATCACGGACAAGTCAACGGGAAATTTTCATCTCGAAATTTTTAAAGCTGAATGAAAATACAGTTTACTTCTTGAGGCATTCGCTTTAGCCTAAATCACAGAATGATGGAATTGTGCAAAGATGGAATAGAGCGGCAACACCCGAATGAAGCATTTCAGATTTCAAGATCCCGCGTATCAAACACCGGACCGTCTTTACACGCATGCAAATAGCGACGTGTGTGCTTTCGAGCAGCAACCGCACAGCCCAAACATGCCCCCATGCCGCACGCCATCATCGTTTCAATCGAAACCTGACAGCAAACATTATGTTTTTCTGCAATTCCGGCGACACAGGCCAGCATTGCCATTGGGCCACAGGCAAAAATAATATCCGGTCGATTTTTTGCCACCGCCATGTCCAGGGGATCGCTGACCAGGCAGTGGTCTCCGGAGCTTCCGTCATCGGTGGTCACATGGACCGCTAAACCGAGCGTTGCGAAGTCCTGCAGACATAAAAGATCTGATTTGGTTCTGCCGCCGATAAAGACCTCAATAAATGATAATTTGGGTTTGAATTCGGTCAGCGTGTGGGCCAAAAATACCATCGGCGCCACACCCATTCCACCGGCTACAATTTTAGCTTCCGAAACCGCTTTCGGAAGCTCAAATCCTTTGCCCAGCGGTCCGGTCATGGCTAAGACGTCTCCGGGTTGCAGATGCGATAGCAGCCGAGTACCTTTGCCGACCACCTTATAAAGCAGTTCCAGAGCCGCAACCGTTCCTTGTTTTTGAATCAAGCGATGAATCGAAAATGGCCGCGGCAGCAGTGGATCGATCTGCTCGTTTGACCGAACCATAACAAATTGACCGGGAACGGCCCGGGCGTAATGCCGGTTGCAGCTTAGCCGGATGCGATAGACATCGTTGCCCAGAGCGGTGTTCGACAGCACTTTGACCTTTTCGTATGTTATCGGGACCATAATTTTTTCTTTATAGCGATTGTCAAAAAAACATTCCGTTTGCGGAATGTTTTTTTGCTACAACCGCTTATGCCGCCATCCTTTTATGCGGAACGTATTTATGACAAGCGGTATAAGTTTCCCTGTTGGGATTTTTATTCAAAAATTTTTTTAATCACTTCAACATGTCCACCGAAAACCACATAGTATATCTTCTACTTCGTGTTTCGGTTCTTTCGTGATTTCGTGGTCTATTTTCCCGTTTGGCATGGGGCAACCGGCGACATGCGTCTACTTGTTTAAGCCTATTACGGAAGCAAACCGACCGGTCTGACCTTCGCCGCGATAAGAGAAAAAAAGCGCTGTATTGCAGCGTGTACAGATGTTACTGTTTTCGATATGATCCGGGCAAACACCTGCAGCGCACAATTGATCGTGACTGATGGCCCAGAAGTCAAAATGATGTTGCGATACTTTATACGACCAAAACCTTTCGGGTATTTCTTTACGGTAATGAATAAATTCAGCGCAGCAGGGCCCCAGCGAGGGTCCGATCCCGGCCAGCAGGTGCGCGGGATCGCTTCCAAAGTGCTTTTGCATCGCAGCCACGGTTTGCCCTGCGATATTGCGAATACTGCCGCGCCAACCGCAATGAATATTGGCCACGACCTGCAGGGTCGTATCATACAATAAAATGGATTGGCAATCGGCCAGCTGAATCATTAACAATTTTCCGGCTGCGGCGGTAATCATGGCATCACCGGTTCCCAGACGACACGAATTGCCATAACCCGTAAGGGATCGATCCGGGTTCAAGATGAGCACTTGATCGCCGTGTACCTGCCGGGCAAAAATCAGCTCGTGGCCGCCCATTGCCCGGACGATGAGACGGCGGTTCTGCTGTATGTAAGCAGTTGCGTCACCCAGTCCAAAACTGACATTTAAACTGGCAAACGGCGCGGGGCTGTTTCCAAAATGGCGCGTGAAAATGCCATGCCGGACCTGGGCGAATTGGGACAGATTTTCAAATTGGTAAAATGATGCCCCGTTTTTGTGGATCAGGATCACAAGGGGTGCCCCCTGTTGGATGATTAACAAAAGCGTTTCACGATCCTCTCAATGATGTTGCTGCTCGATATATCTTTTACCAGCGGGACCCGCACAACGCGACCGCCTCTGCTTTTCACCAAATCAGCACCAGCAATGTCATTCGCGCCCCAGTCCGCACCCTTGACAAGTACCGCCGGTTTTAAGCGTTGAATTAATACCAGGGGATCGGGTTCATCAAAAAAGGTGACATAATCCACAACCTGCAGGCTGGCCAGTATTTCAGATCTTTGCGCCTGCTCAATGATCGGCCGTTGACTGCCTTTGATCCGTTTTACGGACGTATCTGAATTTAAGCCGACGACAAGCAAATCCCCTTCTTTTCTCGCGGCAGTAAGATACCTGACATGCCCGACATGCAACAGGTCAAAACACCCGTTGGTAAAAACGATTCTCTTACCGGCCTTGCGCAAATCTTTGAGCTTGGCGGCTAGTGCCGGGGCGTCCACTATTTTTGATTGGATATTCATATAATGACCTTCATCTTAAATCAATCTCACAAGATTGGAGTATGGGAGCATTGGAGTAATGGAGTAATGGTTAAAAGCGGGATGTCTATTTACAGCACTCCCATACTCCATCAATCCAGCACTCCGGGTTTACACTAAACAGCGCGCGCCAACGTCAAAACATCGACCTGCGCGGCTCCGGCTGCCAACAGTGCGCGGGCGCATTCGTTGACCGTTGCCCCGGTCGTATACACATCATCAACAACCAGAATTTTGCGGGCATATACCGTATCGGGCATCCGCACACTGATGGCACCTTTGATATTTTTCAAGCGCTGCTGACGGCCTAGTCCGGTTTGAGAAGCCGTTGCCTTGCTTCTGCTGAGCACATCGGTCCTTAATCGCGGCTGGGATGCCCTGAACGGATTTAGGGCAGGTATTGTCTTCCAGCAGTCAACCATTAAATAGGATTGGTTAAACCCGCGGTGGCGAAACTTCTGATTGTGTAAAGGCACCGGCAATATCAGATCAATGGCTTCAGGTTGCCAATACCGCAGATAGGTGTTGAGCAACAAAACGCCAAATGGCTTTGCCAGCTGCGTCTTGCCGGCATATTTGAATCGATGAATAATCGCCATCGATTGCTGATCATATACCATGGCCGCCCGGGCCATGTGAAATTTTTTGGGTTGAAGGATACAATCGCCACAAAGATGGTTATCATTGTGGGGCTCTTTAAATATCATTCCGCAACAAGGGCACAGCGGCTCGGAAATGGCCGTCAACGCCTTCACACATTCCTGGCAGCATAATGCACGCAGCCACCGGTGGGCTTGCGGCAACAGATCTCTGATATCAGCGACCGTACGGGTTACAGGATCAATTGCCGGGTTGGCCGACGCCGACTGGAAAAAGCGGCGGCAAACCAGACATTTGGCTGGAAAGATCGTATCCAGCAACGTATGCCAAATGGACCTCAACCACACCGAAACGGCATTTCTGGCCCTGGCGTCTCGATGCATAAGCGCAGCTTCTCCTATCCGTTTTGATCCTCTCATGGCGAATTTCCATCAACCCAACGCTGCCGGTAGATTTCATACATCGCAATTGCTCCGGCCACCGAGGCGTTCAACGAGCCAAGGATTGCGCGCTGCGGGATAGACATCAAATGATCGCATTTTTTTCTGACCAGAGGCCGCAAGCCTTTTTCCTCACCACCGACAATGAGAGCCAGCGCTCCTTTTAGAGGCGCGGCATATATTGATTGCGGGGCGTGCGGGTCCAACCCGACGATCCAGACATCGCGTTCTTTGAGGGATTTGACAAAACGCACGATATTATTGACCTGTGCCACGCGCATATGCTCCAGGGCGCCGCTGGATACTTTGCAAACCGCCGGGGATGGGTATGCAGAGCGATCTTTCGGGATAATGACACCGTCGACGCCGGCACACAGAGCGGTTCGGATGAGAGCGCCCAGATTATGCGGATCGACAATGTGATCCAATATGAGCAAAAATGGAAGGCGCCCGTCTGATGATATTGTTTTGAGTATATCACCGTCATCGACCAGCGGATATGGCGTCACGCTGGCCGCGATGCCTTGATGGGATGGGCTGCCCGTAATAGCTTGAAGTTTGGTCGGACTCAGCTTTTTGATCGGCAGTTTTTTTTGATCCGCTGTTATGCGGATGCGTTCAATGCGTTTGTTCGATGGTTGCTTGGAGATATAGATGTGGTGAACGGTTCGACGGCCCGCTCTCAAGGCTTCATAAACCGGATAGAAACCATAAAGTATTTCAGCCTTCACGGCGGCAACGGTCCTTGCAATGCGTGTTCATCCCAAACTCCGATAAACCCCAACTGTTCGGCTATGGCACGATCGATAAAGGGGTGTTGTTTAGAATTTGCTGCTTTGGCTATTTCGTTATAACCCGATGCTATTCAGTGGGGCGTGCCATAATCTTCAATAACGGATATCAGCTCCTTCAGGGCTGCTGCAAACTGATCATTCACAATGACATGATGGTACAGGTCTTGCTGGGCCATTTCTTTTTCAGCGTTCCCCAGCCGCACAGCGATGGTTTCAGCGCTGTCGGTTCCCCTCTTTTCCAGGCGCTGTCTCAAAGCTTCCAAGGAAGGCGGCCGGATAAAGATGGCCACGCATTCGGTGTAGCGTTCCAGCATCTGCCGGGTTCCCTGCACATCCAGGTCAAGAAGTATGTCCTTTCCGGCCCGCAGGCCCTCGTCCAAAAAATCTGCTGATGTGCCGTAATAATTGCTGTGAACCAGCGCCCATTCAGCCCAGCGCCCGGCGCCAATGCCGCGTTTAAATTCATCCGTATCAATGAAATGATAATCGATACCGTCCTGTTCGTCTTTGCGGGGCTTGCGCGATGTGTAAGACACCGAGTAAAGCATTTGCGGAAATTGCCGGTGAACCTCACGGCACAAAGTCGTCTTGCCGGCGCCTGAAGGGGCCGAAATAATGAAAAGGTGCGGTGATCGTAACGGCATATGAATAGCGATATCTCTGATTTTTATCAGGGTCTGGGGTTTATATCGTGCTGTCCCTTATTGCCATTGTGCCTGGAACAAAATGTGGCCGCCGGCGATTTATTTGAATCCAACATTTGGACGCGCTTCCAGTTTATCATAACAAATCAGGTGAGCTCTTTGAGCATGGCGTAGCGCTGGGAAACCGTCTCCGCCTGAATGGCCGACAGAACAACATGATTGCTGTCCATCACAATAATCGAACGGGTTCTGCGGCCGTGGGTGGCATCAATAAGACGCTTTTCTTCTTTGGCCTCGTCTTTGAGACGTTTCATCGGGGCAGAGTTGGGTGATACGATCGCAACAACACGATCGGCGACCACCGAACTGCCAAATCCGATGTTTAATAATGTCTGGTCCATTTTACCTCCGGTTTGCCTTAAAAATCTTGTATGAAATTAAACGGGTCACCCAGAACTATTCTATGTTCTGAATTTGTTCCCTGATCTTTTCGAGTTCTGATTTTACATCAATGACTAGATGGGCAATCCTCGCATCGCCTATTTTGGAGCCCATGGTGTTAAATTCTCGATTCAACTCTTGTAATAAAAAATTTAACTTGCGACCGGCTGGTTCCGGGGCCTGCATGATTTGCTCGAACTGGTTCAAATGGCTTGCCGCCCGCGTGATTTCTTCAGAAATATCGCTGCGATCTGCTAAAAAGGCGGCTTCCTGGGCAACCCGCGCCGGATCAAGCTCGACGATGTTTTGCGTCAGGGCCGCAATCCGGTCTGTTAGCCGCTGCTGATACTGCGCCAACAGATGGGCAGATCCTTCTTTGATCTGTTCTAAGCAATCACTTATGAAATCCAAACGCTGTCGAAAATCCGAGGCAATAAAATCGCCCTCCGTGCGCCGCATGGCCTCAAGGTCTTCAAGTGCGAGTAAAGCGCAATCCTTGACCACCGACCAGATCATTTCTTCTTTTGGTGGTTTTTCAATTGGCTTGATAATACCGCCAGCGTTTATCAACATATTCAACGTTACTTCATCTTTTAATTTGTATTTGGTCTTTAATTGATCAAAGATGGCCATCAGTGCATTCGCCCGGGCTTCGTCAATCTCAAGGGCGGCAGCTTCATTGGAGCGATCCTCAATTTGCAATCGTATTTCAAGCCGCCCGCGGGCGATTCGGGTGCTGATCAGCTCTTTTAATTTATCTTCCATAAATTGATATGGCGAAGGGATCCGAAAAAACATATCCATGTGGCGACTGTTATAGGAACGAATTTCAATTGCTACTTTTAGGTTATCCACCGTTTTTTCAGCACTTGCATAGGCTGTCATACTTTTTATCATGATTTTTGATATCCCAAATATATTTATTTCGGACCTGTTTCAGAAATGCGAGCATATCGTCATCCGCGTAATCAGGATAGGTCCAGGGTAGTCGTTGAAAGTCACCCTTATGATAAATCAGGGTCAAATCGGCATAGATCCCGTCACCGACACAGATGCGGTGACTGAAATTTTTACCGGATGCCAGCACAAACCGCTCGCGCAGCATGTAGCCCGGATCAATATTAACGCGGCGCCGTCCGCTCTGCGCAAAGGATTGCTCGATCCGGTGGGTATTCATTTTTATGGCGGCCAGGTCCTGTTGAGCGATCAGCGACTGAAATGCGCACAACCGCCGGTGCAGAGGCGTTCCCATCTCCATTTCGTAATAGCGGGTATAGTTGAAGGCCATCCAGGGGCTCACCAGATCAATTGGTCCATACAGGGCAATGAATTCTGGTACCAGTTTTTCGAAAAATCGAATATCACCCGTAAACAGGCCAATGACCAATTTTGCCGGCTTGGTTGCCTGCAGCTCGCTCATCTTTTCGCAGTTATTGGTTATTGGTTATTTGTTATTGGTAACAACAGTATCGACGCAACAAACACCTCATTTGCGAATAGCGAATAACGAAGAACTGTTTTAACCGTCAAGCGGTTTGGCTTCATCGATCAGCATAATCGGAATGTCATCTTTAATTTCATATACCAGACGACATTTGTCACAGATCAGTCCATCCTGGCGGTCGTTGAGGTGGATGTCGCCTTTACATTTGGGGCATGCGAGTATGTCCAGCAGTTCCTGACTAATAGCCATGATGTCCTTCCTTTATTCTGCATTTATCAAATTTAATATAGCATAACATGAAAAAATGATATTTGAAATCCAGGCAGCCACCACGGGCGGCAGCATACCGCCATATCCGAGTGACAGGCAAAAACTGTGCACCACCCAGTACGCAAATATCACCACCGCGCCAAATGCGATGCTAACCGACGGCCCCTCCCGGCTCTTGCGTTTAACGGCGATGCCGATGCCGATGATGCATACAATAATCGATAAAACAGGAAAAGCAAACCGGGCATGCAAATCGACGCGGTAGGTCGTTGCATCATAACCTTCGGATTCGACTTCCCGGATATAGGAAAACAATTCGGCGACGTTCATTTCATCGGATTTTTTAAACACACGCTTTAAATCCTCCGGTAAAATATCAATCTCGACGGCTTTGTGTGGATATATCTTTACCGCATAGGAAAGTGATTCTTTATCGAGTATCTGCTCCATGATATCAGATAATATCCACTGGCCGTTTTGATAAATGCCGGTGGTGGCGTCAATTCTTTTTAAAAGTCTAAAGTCGCTATCAAAATAGCTCAACGTAACGCCGGAGATGCTCTGATTTTGCGGGTTGAAGTATTTAATAAAGTATATGGCACGGTGGCTTTTAATCCAGATATTTTTCTGGCGTGTTGCTGACACCGGTGCTTTTTTTACTTCACTAAACCATATTTTGTTCGCCTTGCTGATGGTGATGGGCACGATGACTTCAGATAAGAAAAAAAGAACAATACACAGAACAACTGCAATGGCCAGAACCGCTCTCATTAAGAAATAGACACTAACACCCCCGCTTTTTAAAGCAATCGTTTCATTGTGTTTGTTCATTAAACCCAGAGCAATCAGAACAGCTAAAAGAACTCCAATGGGTGCAATTTCAACAATGATCTGCGGTAATTTTAATTGCAGATAGCGGACCAAACGAGAAATCGACAACCCGGCTTCCATAAAATTATCGGCCTTATTAAAAAATTCGACAATCACATACAGCCCCAGTACGATAATAAGGACGATGCAAAAGCTTTTGAGAATCTCTTTTATCAGATAGCGATCTAAAATCGTCATGGGTAAGACCTGAATTTTGTGAGAGCGCACCGGGGGTGGGCTCGCCTAGCGGGTAAAAATGATATGCCGGCACTGCATTTATGATCGTACAGGGTTCAGGTAAAAAATTTGCGGCAGCTCCCAATTATCGCGTCCAGCGGGAAAATAGTCTTTGCAGCCAACGATATACGGTGCCGAGCTTAAGCGTGCGTTCACTGGCAGTGAGAATAAGAAAGTAGGCGCCTAAACCGCCAATGATAATATTGGGAAGCCACATACCGATCTGCGGCGGATAGGCACCTGTTTCTCCATAAACTTT
>WOR8_10003877_pt1 | contig 14578 bp, 7 predicted proteins | sample DeeMarSeWOR38_10_FD_19890 | JGI IMG/M metagenome (IMG submission 19890) | reverse complement strand
AAACATCCCCGATTTTGAGGTCAGCGGTATAAAAGTGGTTGACCGGTATACGCTACAGCTCACCCTGACCAAGCCGAATTCCATGTTCATGGTAAACCTGTCCATGCCCGGCTGTTTCATTTATCCCCGTGAGGCGGAAGAAAAATATGGTCTGGATATGCGCATCAAAGCGGTCGGGACCGGACCCTATGTCATCTCAAGCATCGATGAAGACATTTCCATCATCTTGACAAAGAACAATAAGTACCACGGTGTGGATGAATACGGCAACCCGCTTCCTTTCCTGGATGCCTTGAGTATTCAGTTCATCAAAGACAAAAAGACCGAGTTATTTGAGTTTAGAAAGCGGAATCTGGATATGATTTACCGATTACCCACTGATTATATCCTCGAGATCCTGGAGGAAACGAATGACAACAGGGAGGGTGAGTACCGGGAATATGAGTTGCAACGGGTACCGGAAATGGCCACACAGTTCCTAACTTTTAATCTTGAAAACGCCATATTCAGGAATATTGATGTGCGTAAAGCGTTTAATTACGCAATTGATCGGGAAAAGATTTTGGATTTCGTTTTAAACGGAGAAGGATATGCTCCGGGAACATATGGCATCACGCCGCCGGTTTTACCGGGTTACGATATAGAGGATATTGATGGCTATACCTTAAATGTGGATTCTGCCAGATATTTCCTCGATAAGGCAGGATACCGCAATGGTAAAAACTTTCCGAAAATTGAGCTATTCCTGAATCCTGAGGGAGAACGGAATACCAATGTTGCCCTGGAGATTCAAAAACAGCTGAAAGACCACCTCAATATTAATATTGAATTAACCATTTTACCCTTTGCACAGTTAATAGAAAAGAGCTTCCAGGGAAGTTTCGGTCTGATGCGTGCCGGTTGGGTGGCGGATTATCCCAGCGCGGAGAATTTTCTCTGGATATTTTATGGCAAGAATCTTCCGAACAATACGGATAGGATATCGTATCCTAATATATCAAGGTATTCGAGTTCTGTTTTCGATTCATATTTCGACCGGGCCTTAAATGCCAGGAACATTGAAGATGCCAACAGTCTGTTTAAAAATGCTGAAAGAAAGTTGATGAAAGACGCACCTATTGTGGTATTGTGGTACGATGAAGGATACAGATTGATTCAATCCTATGTGAAGAATTTTCCCAATAATCCTATGCAATACAGGGATTTCAGTGAAGTGTATTTTAAGAAACCCAAACAACTGAACTAAAACAAAAAAATAGACTTGGAGAGCAAGCAGGGTAATTATATTTTCAGGAAAATACATCTGTACAAGAAAAAGTACTACACGGGAGTACTGATAAAAAGCCTGTTGCTATCTTTTACTTTTTTACTTTCAGCGTTTCTATTTTATAGTTTACTTGAATTCGTAGGACATTTTAATACCCTTATCCGTGGAATATTGTTCTATTCCTACCTGGCCATATTGGCCTATGTGTTCTCACAATGGATCCTTATTCCCGTATTAAGGATATTCATTGAAAAACTTCAAATCAGTGATCAGGAAGCGGCCCGTGGTATCGGCAATTATTTCCCTTCCATTAATGACAAACTGATTAACCTCTTGCAATTGTACCACAAACGGCCTGATGACAACGACCTGGTCAAAGCCAGTATAACACAAAAATCTGTAGACATTGGCGATATTGACTTTGAGCAGGCCATATCGCTGAAAGAAAACCGGAAATACCTCCGTTACCTGGCCGTCCCGTTTCTAATCGTTTTACTTCTAAGCTTTTCTTTTCCCAAGGTAATTTCTGAAAGCAGCACGCGTATTGTCAATTATAACAGGGAGTATAAGCCCACTGCCCCGTTTGAATTTGTGCTGAACAACAGTAATCTTCTGGCCTTCAAGAACGAGGATTACAACATCCGGGTATCCGTTCAGGGGGAAGCCCTTCCCGAAAATGTATACCTCAAGATCGGTGAAAGGAAAGTAAAATTGATTTCTGCCAATCAAACAGATTTTTCCTACACCATAAAAAAAATTGCCAAGAACATCGAATTCGAGTTTGAAGCCGCCGGATTCAGTTCAGACAAATATGAACTTACCGTGGTGAACCGGCCAAACCTGAAGAACTTCAATGTAGGCTTGACCTATCCAGCTTACCTTGGCCGGGAAATTGAGGCCCTAAGCAATACAGGTACCCTGCAGGTTCCGGAAGGGACCAGGGTTGAATGGCAATTCCAAACACTTTTCACGGACAGCATCTCAGTGAGTTTTGATACAAACCAGGAATTATATAAGGCACAACAATCAGAAGATCAGCTATTTACATTGGAAAAACAAGCGCTTGAATCAAGCCTTTACCAGGTGGTGTTGTTTAACGAACATGCTACGAACAAAGACAGAATCATGTACCAGCTGGAGGTGATTCCTGACGAATATCCTCAGATTGGCGTCAATCAATACATAGATACCGTGCTGTATGATTATATGATCTTGGGAGGCAATATATCCGATGATTATGGTTTTTCAGATTTGAGATTGTATTACAATATAGTATCCTCAGCTGATGAAAGTCCGGAGAACAGAAAAAACTACCATAGCATACCGATTGATCGGGATAAAACCTCACAAGGATTTTATTTCAACTGGAGCATTGACAGTCTGGCCCTACAGGATACGGATCAAATTGAATACTATCTTGAAGTACGGGACAACGATGGCATAAACGGGAAGAAGGCAAGCAGGTCCACTACCTATTATTTCAGGATACCCAGCAAAAAAGAACGGGAAGCTGATCTGGCAAAATCATCTCAAAACGCTGAAAATCAGATAGATAAGAGTCTGGAGATGGCAAAAGAACTGAATGATAAAATTGAGGAGGCTGAAAACCGGCTTAAAGGAAAGAAACAAATGAACTGGCAGGACCAGAAACTTCTGGATGAATTGATACAGGATAAGGAGAAACTGGACAGCGAGATTATAAAACTCCAGGATCTGAACCAGGCCAATTCCATGAAACTCGAAAAGTTCAATGAACTGGATGCTGAACTAATTAAAAAGGTTGATCAGTTACAGAATCTCATGGATGAATTGCTGGATGAAGAGACTAAGAAATTATTCGAGGAACTCAAGAAATTACTGGAAGAAAAGAAAGACCTGAATGAGGTAAAGAATCTGCTGGAGAGAATAAATTTTCAACAGGATAATTTTGAACAGGAACTTGAACGCACCCTGGAATTATTCAAACGGATGAAGTTTGATATTGAATTGGAGAAGGCGATCAATGATATGGAAGAATTGAGCAATTCTCAGGAAAGCCTGTCGAAAGAGACGGAGGACCGGAAAAGTGACCTTCAAGAGATCCAGCAGGATCAGGAACAGTTGAATGAGGAATTTAAGGACGCCAGGGAATCTCTTGAAGACCTTATTGATCTCAATCAGGACCTTGCTTTTCCGAAACCCATGCAAATAACGCTGGAACAGGAGAAAAAGATAGAGGAGGCTCTGCGGGAGGCTATGGAACACCTTGAAAACAAGAAACGAAAAAATGCATCGCAGTCCCAACAGGATGCATCAGAAGGGATGGAAGAATTGAAAGAATCCCTGGAGCAAATGCAAACCAGTGGGGAAATGTCCATGATGATGGAAAACTATAATTCTTTACGATTAATCGTGGATAATCTGATTACCCTTTCTCTAAACCAGGAAGAAATCATGACAAACTTTCGTTCGGTCAATCAGAGTGATCCCCGTTTTATCAGCCTTTCCCAGCGGCAACTTGCCCTGAAAGACGATGCCCAGGTGATAGAAGACAGTCTGCTTGCCTTATCTCAACGCGTCTTTCAAATATCTTCCTTCATTACCCGTGAAGTGAATGAAATGAATAAATACATGGATGAAAGTGTGGTGGCCTTGCGTGAAAGGAAGAAATCACAGGCCGTTGGGAAACAACAGTTCTCCATGACCTCCATGAACAATCTGGCCCTTTTGCTGGACGATGTGCTTTCTTCCATGCAACAGCAACTCGCGATGGCTATGGGCATACCCTCGCAAGGACAGCAGAGCGGTAAGCAACCCAGTATGTCCGAACTACAAAAACAGCTGAACGAACAAATCAGCGAATTAAAGAAGGGCGGCAAACAAGGTAAGGCTTTGTCGGAAGAACTGGCCGAACTGGCAGCAAGACAGGAAGAAATACGCAGAAAATTGCAGGAAGAGGAAGAAAAACTCAATGGCCTGGATGGAAATGGACAAAAACTTGGAGATATTGCCGGAAAAATGGAACAAACTGAAATAGACCTCGTAAATAAACGATTGACGGAACAACTAATTCGAAGACAGGAGGAGATACTTACACGGCTGCTTCAGGCAGAAGATGCCATGAGGGAACAGGAATTGGATAAAGAACGTGAGGCAGAAACCGCCAAACAACTTGAGCGATCGGTTCCTCCTGCATTTGAAGAGTATTTGAAATTAAAAGAAAAAGAAATAGAATTGCTGAGGACAGTACCTCCTAAATTAAATCCTTACTATAAAAAGGAGGTTATTGAATATTTTAATAGATTAGAGACTTCTTTTAAATAATGAATAAATGGATTCAATTAAGGTTCATTTTCCATCATTAGATGAAAATATCCGAATTGTTGAAAGTTTCATTGACAATGCCAAGGAAAAATTCAATCTCGACGATGACATTTACGGCAATATCATGGTTGCTGTGACGGAATCGGTGAATAACGCCATCAGGCATGGGAACAAACACGATAAAAAGAAAAATGTGTACCTTTCCCTGTCCCTTAATGAAAACCTGATCCGGTTTATAATCAAAGATGAAGGGATTGGATTTGATTTCCACAACCTACCTGATCCCACCGCTCCGGAAAACATAGACAAACCAAGTGGCAGGGGCATATTTTTAATGAAACATTTATCGGATGAGGTGATTTTCAAAAATGAAGGAAGTGAGGTAGAGTTGTGTTTCTATATAAATTGAAATGTCGAATATCAATTTTTTTTACGAAGAAGTTGATTTCACACTCGATCATCAATCTCTACTCATACCATGGATTGAAGGAATAATAACCCGAGAAAGCCACAAAGAAGTCTCTTCCATCAATTACATATTTTGCTCAGACAAGTTCTTACACAAGATCAATATGGAATATCTGGGGCATAACACCTTTACCGATATTATCACTTTCGACAATTCGGAGCAGGAACAGGACATTGATGCCGATATTTACATAAGCATTGAGCGGGTCCAGGAAAACAGCCGGGAATATGAAGTCCCATTAGAAAATGAATTGCATCGGGTTATGATCCATGGTATTTTGCATCTTATAGGATATAAGGATTCATCCAATGATGAAAAGCAAATTATACGTAAAAAAGAGAATGAGTGTCTAAATTTGTTGAAAATACAAGGTTCCACGTGAAACATTGGCGCGCATTGTAAGGCTTAGCTATGTTCCACGTGGAACACATTGCATAATCGTTATGTTTAAAGAATATGATGTTATAGTTGTTGGGGCTGGACATGCGGGCTGTGAAGCTGCCGCTGCTGCAGCCAATCTTGGTTCCAGTGTTCTTCTGGTTACCATGAATATGATGACTATTGCACAAATGTCCTGCAATCCTGCCATGGGTGGTGTGGCAAAGGGTCAGATAGTACGGGAAATCGATGCATTAGGAGGATATTCGGGCATTATATCGGATAAGTCCATGATTCAGTTCAGGATGCTGAATCAATCCAAAGGGCCTGCCATGTGGAGTCCGAGGACACAAAATGATCGCATGTTGTTTTCCGAAGCCTGGCGTCTTCAGCTTGAGGAAATCCCGAACCTGGATTTCTGGCAGGAAATGGTCACGGGGATCCTGGTAAAAAATGGCAGGGTCACTGGTGTAAAAACGGGATTGGGAATTGATATTCCCGGGAAGGCGGTAGTGTTAACCAACGGAACCTTTTTAAATGGAATAATCCATATTGGTGAAAAACAGTTCGGGGGTGGCAGAACCGGGGAAAAAGCGGCCACAGGATTGACCGAACAATTGATTACATTAGGTTTTGAGTCCGGAAGAATGAAAACGGGTACGCCTCCCCGCGTGGATGGCAGGAGCCTTGATTACGCTAAATTCGACGAACAAAAAGGAGATGAATCACCCGGCAAATTTTCTTTTTCTCCAACGACAGTCCCCTTAAAAAAGCAAAAGAGCTGTTACATCACCTATACCAACCAGGAGGTACATGAATTGCTGGAAACCGGTTTTAGCAGATCACCCATGTTTGCCGGGCGTATCCAGGGGGTGGGTCCAAGATATTGTCCGTCAATAGAAGATAAAATCAACCGTTTTGCTGAACGAGAAAGGCATCAGATCTTTGTGGAACCGGAAGGCTGGAACACGGTTGAGGTGTATGTAAATGGTTTTTCTACGTCGTTACCTGAAGATATCCAGTACAAGGCCCTGAAAAAAATACCCGGCTTCGAACAGGTAAAAATGTTCCGTCCGGGATACGCCATCGAATACGATTATTTTCCTCCTACCCAGCTACAGCCTACACTGGAGACCAAACTGGTAAAAAATCTCTTCTTTGCAGGGCAAATTAATGGTACAACAGGCTATGAGGAAGCAGCCGGACAGGGATTGATTGCCGGTATCAACGCCAACAAGGCCGTAGAAGATAAAGAAGCCTTTATTCTTAAACGTTCAGAGGCCTATATCGGTGTTTTAATCGACGACCTGATCAACAAAGGCACCGAGGAACCTTACCGGATGTTTACCTCACGGGCTGAATACAGGATATTATTACGTCAGGATAATGCCGATATCCGGCTCACTGAAAAAGGGTATCAGCTCGGGCTTGTGGACAGGGAAAGATACGACCGGGTAACTGAAAAAAAAGAAAAGGTACAGACGTTAATTGCTGCATTGAAAAAACACAAAATAGCGCCAGCCGAGTTCAATGCGATTGCACAAAGGAACAGTACGGCAGAAATCAAGGAGAAAGCTTCCTGCTATAAACTTCTGAAGCGTCCGGAATTGAATTTATCCAATCTTATGGGGAATAATCCCTCGCTTGAGGATCTGTTAACACAGTATGATGCCGAAGAAATTGAAGAAGCGGAAATCTTGATCAAATATGAAACATATATAGATAAGGAACATAAACTGGCAGAAAAGATTGAAAACCTCGAGGATTTGAAGATCCCTTCTGCATTTGATTATGGTAAATTATCTTCACTAAGTGCGGAAGGAAAAGAAAAATTAAACAAAATACGACCACTGACCATTGGCCAGGCTTCACGGATCAGTGGCGTTTCGGCTTCCGATATTTCAATATTGATGGTTTATATGGGAAGATAAGATGTACAAGAAACTCACAAAGTGTCCCCTGTGTAATAGCACATCCATACAAAACTTTATTATTTGTAAGGATCACCTGGTGTCGGGGGAGAGCTTTGCGATAAATGAATGCCTGACCTGCTCTTTCAAATTCACAAACCCCAGGCCTGAAGATCAGGAATTAAGTAAATACTATCAGTCCGACAATTATATTTCACATACCAGTAAAGCCAATTCCCTCAGGCATTTTCTTTACAAACTTGTAAGAAGCTATACGCTCCAAAAAAAATTGGCATTGATAAACAGGCTTTCTGAAAAAGGAAACATTCTGGACGTTGGATGCGGAACAGGTGATTTTCTGAAAACCTGCTCTGATAATCACTGGAATGTTCAGGGGGTGGAACCCGACACAAAAGCCAGGGCAAAAGCGGAAGAACTTCTGCAAACAACATTGTTTGACAATTTGTTTTCATGTGATTCCTTGCACTCCTTCGATGTAATTACTTTGTGGCACGTATTGGAACACCTTCCTGATCTGAATGCAACCATCGATCACCTCAAGAAATTGCTTGCTCAAAAGGGAATTATTCTTTTTGCATTACCCAATGTGGATTCCTATGATGCCAACAAATTCAAAGAATACTGGGCAGGATATGATGTTCCGAGACATTTATACCACTTTAATCCTGCTACCTTTAAGAACCTCATGAAGAACCACAACCTGAAGGTAAAGGCCATCTATCCTATGAAATTCGACGCCTTTTATGTTAGTTTGCTGAGTGGAAACTATAAGAATTCCTATTTCAATTATTTTAAGGCATTTGTAACTGGCTGGAAATCAAATAGTTATGCTAGAAGAAACAAAAATCAATACTCCAGTTTAATTTATATAGTCAAGAAATGAAATACTTTTTCACCTTATGGATTGTTTCATTCTTCTTCATTTATTTTTTAACGGAGTGTGCCAGTATATCCCCTCCAGGGGGCGGACCGCGGGATACCATTCCGCCGGTGCTGATCAAATCAATTCCTGAACAAAAGAGTTTGAATTTTTCCGGAAACAGTGTCAGTCTGGTGTATGACGAATACCTAAAGATTGAAAACCTTACCAAACAGTTGATCATAACGCCCATTATCCAGGATGAATACGAACAAAAGATCAGGAGAAATTCAATCGAGATCATATTTCCTGAACCTTTCAAAGACAGCACCACCTATACCTTTAATTTTCAGGATGCCATTCAGGATATAACGGAAGGCAATGTGACTGAAGACAATGTATTGGCTTTCAGTACTGGTGACTATATTGATTCCCTATATATAAACGGCAAGGTAGTGGATCTTTTTTCAAATGATCCGGTGGAAGATATTCTGGTATGCCTCTATCCATTCGATGATACCCTGGATATTTTCAACAGTCCCCCCATATACCTGACCAAAACGGATGAGGAGGGTAAATACCTTATTGAAAATATTAAGAACGGGATATACAGGCTGTATGCATATGACGATGTCAATTCCAATTTAAACTGTGATATGCCGAGGGAAATGTTTGGTTTTTCATCCGATACGATCGTACTGAATGGTAACATAGACTCCGTCTTTATGCAAGTACTATCACTGGATATGCGCGCTATTGAAATACAGAGGGCCGGGCCTGCCGGGAAATATTTTGAGATCAAGACCAACAAAGGACTCGTCGACTACAGTATTCAACCAATAGATACAACTGTTATCCTGTATCACAATTTCTGGAGCGACAATAAGACCATCCGGTTTTACAACACTTTACAGACCAGTGATAGTATTGAATTTGTTTTTGAAGCCTCCGACAGTCTGGAAAATATTTTTATTGACACACTATATCTAAAGTTCGTGGAATCAAAACGGGAAAAAGATGAGTTTTCATTTTCTGTTGTACCTAAAGACAATTCCAAAATAACTGACCGGTTTGAAGGCACATTGAAATTTAACAAACCCATTACCTTAATTGACTTTGACAGCATTTATTTTGAATATGACAGTATAACATTTCAATACATGCATGACAGCCTTCCCTATACATTAAACGAGAAAAAAGATAAACTCACCTTTCAAATGGATTTGTTTTATTCAAGCTACCTGGAATCCCTGGCACAGTCAGATACCGCAACCAGAACCACCGTTGAGGAAGGGGATAGAGGGCAACGCGGGGGAAGTCCGGCAAGTCCGGGAAGTAGAAATCCAAAATTGAAATTACACTTTGGAAAGTATGCATTTGTTACCGCTGATGGCGATTCCAGTGCACAAAGGGTGCTTGAATATCAGAAACTGAGACCAGAGAATTTTGGAACCATTAAGGGCAATGTATATTCTGACTACGATTCTTTCATCATTCAACTTATCAACAGTAGAAATGAAGTGATTCAGGAAATCCAGAACGCTAAGCAATATACCTTCAACCTGGTAAGTGCAGGAGATTATTTTATACGAGTATTCATTGATAACAACAATAATGGCAAATGGGATCCTGGAAATATATTTATGAATATAGAACCTGAGGGGATTTACTTCTTTCCTGAAGAAATAACAATACGGGCAAACTGGGAGTTAACCGATATAAATCTCCAGTTCTAATGTGGATAACTTTCTCATAAAGTTGGCATAATTTGTAGATAATTTCCGTTGACCTGGGTATATCTATTTACTGAATAAAGTCTGTGGATAAATTTTAAGTTATTCTATAACTTTCTGATAAAATGTCCACATATTACAGATTCAAATAGTTATCCACATATTTGATATATCGTAGTAAAAATATATTAACTAATTGATTATCAAACATTTATAAGTTGATAACATGTGTATAAATCAATAATTTTCCAATTATTATACACAAATCAAAAAATCAAGAAATATTTGTATCAATTATCCACATATCCACATTCTAATAATAACAAATAATTAATATTTAATAGATATTTATTGTATATACTAATGTTGAAAAACTATTTCGCGTTGAAAACTCCTGTTCTGATTGTCGGTCTATTGTTGACATTCCTGCATTGTACGTATGCCCAGGATATTGGTCAGATCAATCTTGCCAATGAATACTATGCCATGGGAGACGTGGAAAAAGCCCTGGAACTGTACAGGAAACTTGCGCGCAATACTAAGAATATACCCATTATCCATCGTAATTATTTTGATCTGTTGCTGAGCACTGACGATTTTAAAAGTGCCGAGAAATACATCGACGGAGTGATCAAGTCCAGGCCCGATAATATCTACTATGCTATAGATAAAGGAATATTAATTCGAAGGTCGGGCGATGAAAACAGTGAACACAACTATTATAAAAAGCTATTTGGCGAAATAAAAAAGGACGACCGAAAGACCAGGCAGGCTGCCCAGTATCTTATTGGTAAGCAAAAATTGAATTATGCGGAGGAGTTGTACATCCTGGCGAGGAATGAACAGAAAGATCCCAACCGGTATGCGATAGAACTGGCTACCATTTACCGCCTGCTCAATGAGCGGGATAAGATGATTCGGGAATACTTGAATTTCGTAAATAAAAATCCAAATAATCTTCCCTACATAAGAAATGTGCTGCAAAACTACCTTACTGAAAGTGAAGATCTGGAAAGTCTTGAAAGTCTGTTGTACAGTCTTATTCAGAAAGATCCGGACAACAATATTTATTCGGAATTACTGATTTGGCTGAATATCCAGCCGCGTACTTCTTACGGTGCCTTTGTACAGGCCCGTGCCTATGATCTCAGAATGGGTAAAGAGGGCAATGAAATATTCGAGGTGGGAATAATTGCCCTCGAAAATAAGGACTATGAAACATCAATAGAAATATTTGATTACCTGATCAGAAATTATACGAATTCCTATATCTATCCCATTGCAAAAAGGTATAAGATCAAATCCCGAGAAGAACTGGTAAAGCATACCTTTCCGGTGGAAGAAACGGAGATCAGGCAACTCATCCATGATTACAATCAGCTTGTACAGGAGATTGGCGTGAATTCCCGGACCGCAGAAGGCCTCTTAAGCAAAGCCCACCTGCACGCATTTTATCTGAACGAAATGGATTCCGCAATCCTGTTACTAAATACCATAATTAACATTCCAAGGATTTCTCCTGAATTAAAGGCAAGATGCAAGCTGGATCTCGGGGATATCTACCTGCTCAAAGGAGAATCATGGGAATCTGTTTTGTTGTATGCACAGGTTGAAAAATCCAGGAAAGACTCTCCCACCGCGTATGAGGCCAAACTACGCAGTGCAAAACTTTCGTATTACAAGGGTGATTTCGCGCTGGCCCAGCAACATCTGGATGTACTGAAGATGGCCACTTCCAGGGAAATAGCCAATGATGCTATGAAACTGAGCTTATTGATTAAGGACAACATCGGACTGGATACTTCCGACTATCTTCTGAAGAAATATGCTGATATTGAGTTGATGTTGTTTCAAAACAAAAAATATCAGGCCCTTGATTCTTTGACCGCAATGTACGAGGCCTATAAGGGTACAGGCCTGACCGATGAAATATTGTGGTTACTTTCTTCCCTCTATCTTGAAATGGGTGAATTTCAGCAATCCATTGATTTACTGACAATCATAGTCAACGATTACGGGGAGGATATTTTCGGCGACGACGCTTTTTTTAAGATGGCGGAGATTTACGATTTCCATTTAAAGGACTTTGAAAAATCCAAAAATCTGTATCAGGAATTTTTGACCAGGTATCCGGGAAGCTTTTATGCCGCCGAAGCCAGGAAAAGATTCCGAACATTACGGGGAGATTACGGGAGCTGAAAAGATAATTGTCAATTTTACATTTCTTTCAACCAGAAATTTTTTTGATCTTCTAAATAATACAATTAGCTTATGTTAATTAAATTATTGGTTTTCAGTTATTTAAACATTACACTTTAATTAAATCTTTAAGATTTTAGTCTAAAATAATGTTTTCAAGTAACTTATAAATTTGTTAAAATTTTACTGAAAATTATCCTTGGAAAAACATATTCGCTAAAGTATCTTTAGCTTGAACTGCGTTTTTTTCAAAAAAGGCCAATAATAATTTTAGCTAGAATCAACCCAGGAAAAGTGTAAATATTGTAAATTGTTATTATGTTATGTTAGATCAAAAAAATGCTCAGTCAGCTAAATTACCAGACAATGATTCGGTAGTGACAAAGGAAAAAAAGAATGTTGAGGTCGTAGCCCCAAAAGAAGTAGTTAAAAGAGATGGAAGAAAAGTAGAATTCGATATTAAACGGATTGAGAATGCTATTTTTCGATGCTTCAGAAGCGTAGACAAATCTGAAGAGCAATCTGAAAAACTTGCCAATGAATTGGCCGACCAGGTATACAATATTGTATGCGCCAAGTTCGAAGTCCCCACTGTTGAGAACATACAGGATATTGTTGAGACTGTATTACAGGCTGCCAAAGAATTTGATGCCGCTAAAAAATACATTTTATATAGGGCCGAGCATGCCAAGATGAGGATGGAACGCCCTGTTCCGGAGGAAGTAAAGGCCGCCTTTGAAGAATCCGATGAATATTTTCCCACACAACTACAGAAATTTCAATTTTATGATAAATATGCCAGGTTTAACTGGGAGCTGGGAAGAAGAGAAACGTGGGTTGAGACCGTAGACAGGGCTGTAAATTTCTTAAAGGAACTTTCAGAATTCAGATTACCGAAATCAGTGTATGAGCGCATCAGGAATGGCATCCTGGAAATGAAAATAATGCCGTCTATGCGACTACTCGCTATGGCAGGACCAGCAGCAAGAAGAAACAATATCTGTCTATACAATTGTTCTTATATGCCGGTTGATGGTGTACAGTCTTTTGTTGAAGCCCTGATCATATCAATGAGCGGTTGCGGGGTAGGATATTCCGTGGAGAATGAATATGTTGAAAAATTCCCCCGTATCAAGAGGCAGAAAAATGACGCCCCCGTCAATTTTGTGATAGAAGATTCCACAGAAGGATGGGCCGAGGCATTAAGGATTGGTATGGAAGCCTGGTTTGCCGGCGAGGACATACATTTCAATTATTCACTGATCCGGGAGGCTGGCGCAGTGCTCAGGGTAAAAGGCGGAAGGGCCAGCGGGCCTGAGCCCCTGAAGACCATGCTTGAGTTCACACGCTCAAAAATCCTGGCACGCCAGGGCAGTTTCCTCAGGTCTATAGACGCCCATGACATCATGTGCTCGGTAGGACAGGCGGCTGTATCTGGTGGGGTTCGCAGGACAGCAATGATCGCTCTCTTCGATTATGATGATCACGAAATGCGACACTGTAAAGATGGAGATTTCTGGATCAAGAACAGCCAGCGCTGGAATGCCAATAATTCAGCAGTCTGGCCGGAAAGAAAATTAACACAGGCAGAGGCGGCAAAATTCGTTCTGGATATTGTGAATTCCGAACGTGGCGAACCGGGCATATTCAACCGTCAGGCTGCCATTGAAACCAAACCTGAAAGAAGGGAAGCTAGAAAATTCGGTACAAATCCCTGTGGCGAGATACTGCTCAGGCCATTTCAGTTCTGTAACCTGTCGGTTGCAGTGGCACGGGCAGAGGATACCTTCGATGATTTGCGCGAAAAGGTCGAACTCGCTACCATCATAGGAACTATTCAATCCATGGCGACCTATTTCCCAGGCCTTCGTAAGGAATGGAAAGTCAACTGTGCTCAGGAAAGACTCCTGGGCGTTGACATCAATGGACAACTGGATTGTCCCATGGCACAGGAAGCGGATGTACAGAAAATGTTACAGCAAATTGCAGTGGAAACCAACAGGGTATATGCTCAGATCCTGGGAATCAATCAGTCTGCTGCGGTCACCTGTGTGAAGCCCTCAGGTAATTCATCCCAATTGTTGAATTGCTCTCCAGGCATTCATGCCCGATGGTCGGATCATTATATCAGAAATGTGCGAGTAGGCACACACACTCCTGTATTCAAGGTGCTTCAAAATGCCGGCGTACCCATGGATCCGGAAAACGGACAGAAAAAGGAAAATGCCAATACCTATGTGGTACATTTTCCAATGAAGTCGCCCAAAGGCGCCATTACCAGAAATTCAAGGAGCGCTATGGAGCAACTGGATTACTGGTTACAGGTTAAAATGAACTATACGGAACACAATCCCAGTGTTACCATTACCTATAAGCCGGATGAAATCCTGGATATCATAAAGTGGGTGTGGGAAAATCAGGACCGGATCGGCGGCATCA
>WOR8_10003876_pt1 | contig 14578 bp, 16 predicted proteins | sample DeeMarSeWOR38_10_FD_19890 | JGI IMG/M metagenome (IMG submission 19890) | reverse complement strand
AACGGACATGATGCGTTTCGTTCGCTGAACCAGATCGCCTTCCTTGATCAGCGTGAATTCGCCGAATAACACCGTCCCTACATTGTCCTCTTCCAAATTGAGCGCAATTCCCTTAACACCGTGAGGAAAGTCAAGAAGCTCTCCAGCCATAACATTGTCAAGTCCGTGTATACGGGCAATACCGTCTCCTACTGAAATGACGGTACCGACTTCACTCACAACCATTCCGGACTGGAAATCTTTGATCTGTTCTTTCAAGATCTTGCTTATTTCATCAGCTTTGATCTGCATGCTCTAATTCCCTCTCTTTGCGAGCCTTCGATTCCTGAAGCTTCTAACGAAGACTCAAAAAACCAGGAAGTTTTTTTAAGGATTCAAACCTTCACCCGGACATCTAGCCCGCATTTCTCACAGTTCTCATTTTCAACAAAAACCTTGTTGAAAATGAGAACCTGTTTCTACTTTGGCGGCACAGAGGATACAGTCTACTGCGTTGCGCAGTCTTAGGCCTCTGCAAGCCTCCGTTTCATCTCGGCAAGCTTGGTTTTGATGGAGCCGTCGAAAATCGTATCCCCTATCTGAACGATGATCCCTCCCAGAAGGTCCGTATCTGTCTGCGGTTCCATATTCACCCGTTTTCCCGTAACGCTGGATAGCCTTTCCTCTATGGCTTTAATGTCCGGTGGGTCAAGCGGTACCACGGTCGACACCTTAGCGTTCACAATCCCGTTATGTTCGTTCACAAGGTCCAGATAATTCTCATAGATCTGTTGAAAATAGAGAATCCGATTGTGCTCGAGAAGAACTCTCAGGAAATTGTTTGTGACCGGGTTTACAGGATGCACTTCAATCACACTGTCAAGCAGTTTTTCTTTTGCCTCGCGCGGCACACCGGGGCTGTCGAACGCCTCCAGGAGATCCGATACGGTTTTGAAGACTTCACTATATATCTTGAGGTCTTCCGTCACTGCCTGTTCTATATTCTTCTCAAAAACAACTTCTGCCAGCGACCTGGCATAGCGTCCTAGGATCGCAGACGATATCACTATTGCCTCCCAGATTTGTTTCCAAGCGTGGAAAAAGCCGCCCCAAAAAGGCGCCCGCGATTCCGCCCTGTGTGTTCGTCTTATCTGAAATATTCGAGATATCCGGATAAATCGTGGCGATATCCTCCGCTTCAAATATACGCCTCATTATCCGGCCAACGATTCCTTCTCTCCAAAGTTGGTCAAACTATCACAGGGACACGTTTCCGTCAAGATAATTTACGGGAATTAAAACCGCTATAGCTAGAAAGCTCAATGAATTAGGCAATATACCGCCACTCGGATCATCATGGAAGCAAATAGCGGGAAAACGGAAGACAAAACCCTGGATTCAGCGGTTTTAGGGATTAGTGCCATGCTTGTATACCAGGTCGAGAAACTCCATCCTCGTCTCAACAGAACGGCGGAAATTGCCGAGCATAGAGCTTGTTGTTGCTCGTGAGTTCTGTTTTTCAACCCCCCGCATTAACATACACATATGCTGCGCCTCTATGATCACACCGACACCCAGAGGGTTAATGGTTTTTTGGATAGTTTTGGCAATCTGGGTTGTCAGCCGTTCCTGAACCTGCAATCTGCGGCTGTACATCTCTACGAGACGTACGATCTTGCTGATACCGATGACTTTCTGGTCCGGCAGGTATCCCACATGACATTTGCCGAAAAAAGGCAAAAGGTGATGCTCGCACATGCTGAAAAAATCTATATTCGACACGATAACCATTTCATCGTACTGAACATCGAACAATGCATTGTTCAAAAGTTCATCCGGGTCGACCCTGTACCCGCTTGTAAGAAAGCGCAGGGCTTTATCCACGCGTTCCGGTGTGCCTTCCAGCCCTTGGCGGTCCGGATCTTCTCCAATTTCTTCAATAATTTTACGAATATATTCCTTCATTCTTTACCCCGTAAAGCCCTGTAACGGGCATCAAATACCCCTGGAAATATCTCTAACAAACGGAGTTTTTATATTAGCATATTCATTTATTTATAGAGGGGAGATTAGAGTTAATAGTTCTGAGTTCTGAGTTCTGAGTTCTGAGTTCTGAGTTCTGAGTTCTGGCTCCTGATAACATGTAAATTCACATATTGAATTGAAATAACAGCTTTTTGTTATGAAACTGGACGACTTTGATTTTGATTTGCCGGAAAGTCTTATTGCACAACACCCGGTTGTAGATCGCTCTCATTCAAGGATGATGGTAGTCTGGAGGAAAACCGGCAAGAGGGAACATCATATATTCAAAGAGCTCCCTGAAATCCTGAGTCCCGGCTGTTTCCTTGTAAGAAACAACACCCGGGTTTTTCCTGCACGCCTGAAAGCCACACGACCGGGCAGAGAGGAAGAAATCGAAATCCTGCTACTCAGGGAACGACACCCGGGTGAATGGTCGGCGCTGGTAAAACCTGCCCGCAAAGCACCTGTCGGACAGGAATTGAGAATCAGAGAATTGGCAGCACATGTTCTTGAATTTACCGGGTCCGGCGGCCGGATATTGCGCTTCGACTCACGACCGGATTTAATGAAAGATATCGAAAGAATAGGGGAACCGCCTCTTCCTCACTACATCCATCGATCCAAAGAGCACAATTTTTCAGAGGACAAATTAAGGTATCAGACAGTTTACGCACAGAACACAGGATCGATTGCCGCCCCGACAGCCGGGCTTCACTTCACACACGATATCTTCAAGCGTCTTAAAGATCGAAACATCCCCGTATGCGAAATCCTGCTTCATGTCGGGTATGGAACTTTTCAACCCGTGCGATGTGAAAATATTGAAGACCACCGCATGGAATCGGAATATTACAGGGTGGACGCAGAAACTCTAAAGCAGATCCTAAAATATAAAACTGAAGGACGCCGCTTAATCGCCGTCGGTACAACCACAACACGGTGTCTTGAGTTCCTGGCCTGCAATGACAATTCCCCGAAGATCGCATCCGAAGGGGAATGCAACCTTTTCATCTATCCCGGATACAAATTCAAAGCACTGGACGGCATGATCACTAATTTCCACTTGCCCCGATCGACTCTGTTTATGCTTGTTTGTGCTTTTGCCGATCGGGATTTAATGCTGGATTGCTATCGTGAAGCTATCGCTGAAAACTATCGTTTTTTCAGTTACGGGGACTGTATGCTGATCCTTTAAAAAAGTTCTGAGTTCTAAGTTCTGAGTTCTGGGGCTTGTGGCACCGTCCCTGCACTTTAAACTCAGAACTTAGAACTCAGAACTCAAAACTATTCTTGAGGTTTCAGGGGCGATGGATCGATGAATTAAGGTGTAGAATACAGGGAACTTGTTGTTGATTGATTTCCATGTGTATGCTAAACAAAGGGCTGCATTTTACCCGGTATTTCCAGCAAGATTTCCTACAGCAGCGGTAGGCCCGGAGGCAGATTAGAGACATGGAAACTACCAAGGTAAGAATAGGGCATCCAATCTCCGCAAAACCTTGCAATAAATGCATATCAAACGAAATATCCCTGTATTGCAGTCGTAGTAATAAGTATCGGAAATGGAGTGTGCAATCATGAAATGCACTGCGATACATGACCTGATATTAAGAAAGATCGATAGTGAATTGTCGGAATCCGACAACTGGATTCTGGACTCGCACCTGGAGCAATGTGCAGACTGTGCCCGTGAATACGGTTTATTGACTATTCCCAGTCGGATCGCACGGGAAATAACTCCTCCTGAGCCCTCGCGCTACTTTTCCCAAAAAGTAAAAGTCCGTATTGAAGATGAAGCTCAGGGTGCCGCCGTCTTACAGTTGTTCGACAGTTCAGCGCGTAGAGTCATCCCCTCTATGATTACTGTTACTCTGGCTTTGCTTTCCGTATTCGCATACCTCCACTTGCGCAATCCACGAGACGATTTGCATGCGGCTTATGAAGAGGTGTTTATCGGAGAGGACCTGCCTCTTCATAGAATGGTTGTGGAACGAAGGGGCATAACCGACGCCAGCATACTCAATGCAATTGCCAATCAGGCAATGCAGCAAAATACCGGTTTCGAACTAAAATACAGGCAACCATCAAATTAAATTTTTATCGATACGAATACAATGAAATCCAAGGCCAGCATCGTTCTATTGGGAATCGTGATTTTTCTGTTGGGTGCCATTGCAGGAGCAGTTTCCCACTCTCTATACCAGGAATACCTGAAAGCGGCTTTCTTTAAGGCCAATTCTCAACCTGTAGATATCGTTGCAGGACTCGCAAAGGAACTGGAACTCGACGCTCAACAGACCGAATCCCTTCGAAGCATCTTCGATGAAAGCATCGAACGCAGCATCGCACTCTCCCAGGAAATCTGGCCCCAGTATCAAACCATCTACAAAGAAACCGAGCAGAAAATCAAAGATATACTTCGTGAGGACCAGAGGGCGCGCTACGAGGAATTTCTCCGTAAATTTCAGGTTCCTCCATTCCCCGAACCCCAGGAGAAATAACCCGGACTGAACCTTAAACCTCGATTGTCAACCTTCAATTCTTATTCCGTCCGAGCCAGCGTCAGCACGGAAACGCGCAAAGCCCCGCCTTTCATCGGGGCTGCGGATGCACTGGACACGGTGGCGCCCGTAGTCATTACATCATCTATCAGGAGAATTCTCCGGCCGGATATCTGTCTTGAATTAATACAATGGAAAGCATTGCGGACATTTTCCCGCCGCTGGGCATCGGTCAAACCAACCTGTGGAAGGGTTGAACGCTTACGAATTAATGACCTCTTACTAAAAGGAATTCCTGTCCGGCGTGCCAGCAACCGGGCAAGCAGTTCAGACTGGTTATAGCCGCGACTGCGCCTGCGTTTGTGATGGAGAGGTATTGGAACTACGAGATCGAAATCATCCCTGTCCCACGATCCATAATAAGCTTGGATCATGAACGGGACCAGAAGTGCAACCAGATTTCTCCTGTTATTGAATTTCAACCCTTGGATAAGCAGGCCCAGTTCACCGCTGTAATATCCGAAGGAACGGGCGCCGGAATAAGCCGGTGGTTGTACAACACAGTTGCCGCACAGAACATCTGCACCGGATTCGAAATTCGGCATAGGCAATCCACAGGAAGAGCATACAGGAGGCTGCAATTGCAGATCACGGGCCTTATTCAGGCATTTCGTACAGACACCGCGTTCTTTTCTATGTACGATCGGACCCGCACAGATAAAACATGCTTCCGGATAAAAAAGGTTCAACAGACTGTCGAGGATTTGATCAAGGAATGAGACCGGATGTTCACTTTTTGAGTCCATCAATTAAAAAAACAGAAAGATGATTATTCTAAAAGTCCTTTCTCCACAAGTGCCTGGCATTGAATACAGCACCTGGCCCAGGGAACCGCCTCCAGCCTCTTGCGCTGGATCGGGTTCTCGCAGTGAGTACAGATCCCGAAAGTTTGATCCTCAATACGTTCAAGCGCCTCGCTTATCAGCTGGAGAATCTGACGATCTCCCGCACTCTTCCCGTATATGAATTCTTTTGTGTAGGATTCGACAGCCTTATCCGCTATATCCTGAATATCCGAGTCCTTTTCGCGCCCATATCCTTCGGTCTTGTGTACCATATCCGTCAAAGAGAGCTGTTTCTGTAATAACTTGTCCTTGAAGTATTCGAGCTTTTTCGCATCCATTATCTATTCTTCATTCTCCATCTATAACAATGCTTAGTCCCAGGATGTGATTCAAAATTATTATTCAGATTTCTTACACGTTTATGGATAAAATGGGCAGTCCTTTAATCTCAGCCCTTATGATACGGGATCCCACGCACGATACATAGGGCACGATAGACCTGCTCAAGTAAAAGCGCCCGGCACATTTCATGGGTCCAGGTCATCTTCCCTATCGACAAAACCATACGGGCCCGTTCGGATATTTTACGGCTCAGGCCTTCCGGGCCGCCTATTATAAAAGTGATTGAGCGGCCTCCCCCGTTCAGTTCGGATTCCAGCCAGCGTGAAAATTCGGAAGAGGAGATTTGTTTCCCCTTTTCATCCAGGGCAACCACCGTGCCGGATGACTGCATATGTCTGGCGAATTCTTCCGCTTCCCCTTCGACCAGTGCGGCAGCCTTTAAAGACCGTTTTTTGGAGAGGTCGCGAATTTCAACAACATCACAAGGAACCATGTGCCGGATCCTATCCAGATAGTCCGATATCAGTCCGCTGATGAAAGGGTTTTTAGTCTTTCCAATCCAGAGAAATCTCAGGCGCATACAAAAAGTCGAAAGTCAAAGGTCGAACGTCAAATGTCAAAGGTCGAACGTCGAATGTCAAATGTCAAATGTCAAAAGCTGTTATGAGTGCCTACTTTTAACAGTCAACTATTAACTGTTAACTATTAACTCTTTACTGCTTATGGGCCACTACTTTCTTACTCTTATCCTTAATCAGCTTTTCTGAATCAAGTTTTTTGCCGTCTCTCCACAGCCTCTCCAGGTCATAGAACGCACGCGCCTCTTTCGAGAATATATGAATCACCAGATCAAAATAATCCATAAGGATCCATTCAGAATTCTGATACCCCTCGATATGAGACGATTGGATGCCCGATTTCTTCAACCGCTTCTGGATTTCATCCGCAATCGCCTGCATCTGCCGGGAAGAGTCTCCTGTGCAGAAAAGGAAATAATTGGCGAATGATGCGATCTTGGAAATGTCCAGAGCCAGGATATCCTGGGCTTTTTTATCTTCTGCCGCTTTTAGTGCAATTTTCAAAGCATCCATTATCTACCACCATACAAGTGCAGTTTCTGAATATAGGCGTACACAGGTGCGGGAATAAAACTACGAAAATTTTTCCCCGCAGCCGCAAGGTTCCGGATCCGTGTTGCAGAAATATCCGGAGCATCGGTATCTACAATAAACACTCGACTCTTTCCGGGCCGGTCGTCTTCTATCAGTTTTTTAATCCGAGTTCGGCCGGATCCGGAACAGTCGCAAACACGTTCTCTGGCCTTTTCGGGCAAATAGTCCTTTAAATTACCGGTGTCAAACCCGGGGCGAAGGACAAAAATAAAGTTGTACGTTGTCAGCAGTTTTTCACTCTCCCGCCAGGATTTGACTTCGCATAGAGAATCGCCTCCGGCGATAAAATAAACCTCTCCTTTGTTCCGATCCATGGATCGGGTAATCTTCCGCATTGTATCCACGGAATAGGAGCTGGCGTGAGGTTCCAGTTCAATCAGGGAGGGGACGAATGAAGGTTCTTCGGAAGTTGCAAGACTGACCATTGCATATCGGTGCGTCAGTGCAATCAGCTTTTTTTGAGACTTATGAGGAGGTATGGCGGATATAACAAACCGGATTTCCGACATTGAGAAAAGTTTCTGAATGGAACGAGCGATATGCAGATGCCCCAGATGAATCGGATTGAATGTTCCGCCAAGTACTCCCAATCTGAAAATGCCCAATCAGCACTCCCTTCCAAAAACTATTTTATTCCATCAAATTATATAATTATAAATGCAAAATATTCCCAATAATCCCGATCAATTCACTGATTCCCTGCCCCGTTACCGCAGAGATTGAGAGAAACGGCAGATTCTCACGTTCGCACATCTCTTCAAGGCGGGACACCTTTTGGGGATCGGAGAGGACATCTATTTTTGAGGCTACAATTAGCTGTTTTCTGTCCAACAGTTCGCTGTTGAATAGGCAAAGTTCCTGTTTAATGGTCTCATACCCTTCAATCGGATCGCGACCCTCATGAGAAACATCAATCATGTGGACCAGTACTCTTGTCCGTTCTACATGTTTTAAAAATTGATCTCCAAGTCCCTGGCCTTCATGGGCGCCTTGAACCAGTCCAGGGATATCCGCGACTACAAAACTACGGAATTCGTCTACCTGCACCACTCCAAGGTGAGGTTCCAGGGTCGTAAAGGGGTAGGCCGCAATTTTTGACTTTGCCGCACTAATACGCGAAATGAGGGTTGATTTGCCTACGTTCGGAAATCCGATCAGGCCGACATCTGCAATCAGCTTCAGGTTCAGTGACAGCGCTGCTTCCTCCCCAGGCCTTCCAGGTTCAAAATGCCGGGGAGCCTGGTTAGTCGGTGTCGCAAACCGGGCATTCCCTCTACCGCCTCGTCCTCCCTGGGCGATTACCAGCCGCTCCCCCGCGCTTGCAAAATCATGAACCAGGATATGCTCAGGTTCCCTGTACAACTGAGTTCCCGGAGGAACCAGGATGGTAATATCAGAGCCGTCTTTGCCGTGCCGGTTGGATCCTTCTCCGTGCCGCCCCCGCTGTGCCTTGAAAATTCTCTTGTACTGGAAATGCAGAAGCGTGTTCACCCTGTCGGAGCATTCCATGTATACGCTTCCGCCGTCTCCACCATCCCCTCCGCTTGGACCTCCCTTTGGAACGAACTTCTCCCTTCGGAAAGCGACACACCCGTCTCCTCCTTTACCGGCGATCACCTGAATTTTTGCACGATCTATAAACAAACCTGCCTCACTCCGGTTGCAACATTGCTAAATCCATATATTATCCCGAATCGATGGATTTGGTGATGTGCGCTCCAGCAGGTTGTTCCTTCAGTACATTTTATTTGATTGCCCATCATGGAAGCGCCAGTCAGCCGAATCGAAGATTCGGCCAGGCTACGCCCGACAAGCCGACATTAGTACCGCCGGGATGCCGACGTTTCCAGCGACCTCGCGCTTTTTCCAGTCAGGCAAAATGCCTGAAAAGTGCAACCTACCCTGGAGCACACAAAAAAAAAGGACCCGCACCGGGGTCCTTAAAGCATTTGAGATGCGCGGTCGTTCATGAGGCTTTTGCCTGAATATGAACATACTTTCCGAGACGACCTCGGTCCTGAAATTCTACAACTCCAGATATCTTGGCAAATAACGTATCGTCGCTTCCAATCCCTACATTCAGGCCGGGTTTATACTTTGTTCCCCTCTGCCGTACAATGATCGTTCCGCCGCTAACGAGCTGACCGGAAAAACGCTTTATTCCAAGCCTCTTGGACTGGCTGTCTCTGCCGTTCCTGGAACTTCCTACTCCCTTTTTATGTGCCATGGTAAAACTCCTTAGCCCGCTACATTGATTTTCTCTATAAGCACTTCCGAATAGGGCTGACGATGCCCGCGCGTCCGGCGGTACTGTTTTTTCTTTTTGTATTTGAAAACCAGGACTTTATCGCTCTTCCCCTGGGATTTCAATACGCCCGTGACGGAGGCTCCCTCAATCAGAGGTTCGCCGATATATGTCTTGTCTTCGGTTTTTATCAGAAGCACTTCCTTGAACTCCACAGGTGCCTCCGATTCGGCTTCAAGCTTTTCCACGCAAACCACTTCACCTTCAGCAACCCGGTACTGCTTTCCGCCGCTCATTATAACTGCGTACACAATATCACCTCCAAGGCGAAATATATGATTTAACCAAGAAGCGGCAAAAAAGGCAATAACAAATGTTAAAACCGTTTCCCGTTCCCGGTTTCCGGTTCCCCGTTCAGAATTCAAAATTCTGAGTTCTGAGTTCTGGGTTCCTGAGTTTTGGCGCGAAGATCAGGTTTGAACCGACGCTGGGATGGACTTTTTTGCAGGCCGCAGAAGAGGCAGTCCGGCCGGTGAACGCATACTATAGATCCGCACTGCCGGCAGATCCACCGTTTCCTTTCTGCGGAAATGAACTTCCGGATTCCGGATTGCCTGATACTCTCAAGATTTTCGATCATGCTCATGCCGTATTTAGTCCGATAGCGCTTATCCAGCTGCTTCAATCGTTTACAGGGATAGATATCACAATCGAAGCAGTACGGCCGTCTTGCTTTCTTAAGTTCATTGCAGTTCCGGATAATACACTTCCTGGTATAGTTGGGCGTACTTGCGCCCCCTGGCACGCACCCGCCGCACCGGTTTTTATCCCTACGGTATCCTATACAGAGCGTGCAGTTCATCCCGCAGGGCGCAATCATCACCCGTTTAATCAAATCCGGACTTTTCTGTCTGGCCTGCTTCACCGTTTTTTTCATTTCCCCAATCCCTGGAATTCTCGGAATCCGGAACCCAGAACTTAGAACTCAGAACTCAGAACTATTTTAAAAGCGTTTGCGAAGACGGAAATCGATGCCGAATTTTCCGTCTTCATCCCGGGTACCGATTATGGAGAGATCTTTTCCAACATCGTATTCGATGACAACGACCTGCTCTTCGTTTGTTGAAAGATTCCGGGAAAAGGTCACGACCAACTCAGGGGAAATACGCTCACTGATGGTAATGCGGGCTGTGGGATTGTTTTCCGCACCTGCCAGGTAGGGATCCACGCGGAAGCTCTCCAATCCGAAAATACGCTGAACTCTCTTGCCGATCACGCCCGTTAGGTTTTCCGACAGGACGCTTGCGGCACTCATTCCCGCCATCTGAGATTCACGCTCCGCGTTCGGGCTCCCCGTATCCGTCAATCCCGTAGTCAAAAGCGAAAGGATATCAACCGTAGACATCGGAGGATCGGAAGTGATATTGAGCTTGAAATTATCAAGAGTCCCTGTAGCATCGAGAATCAACCGATACGTTTTCACATCCGCTTCCGCACGGATATCCAACGCGGGATTTATCCGGTTTCTGTCTATAAAATCGGCGTATGCATGGGAAATGACAAACCGGTTTCCGCGAAAGAAAATAGTTCCATCCCCGGCCTCCGCCCGTCCTGTCAAAGAAGGATAGGCGGGTGTTCCGCGCAGGGTCAGTCGAAAACTCCCGTTTACCCGGGCCAGTTCATTGTCGATTACCAATCCATTATTGGAACGGATATCGATATTTAACCGAAGGTTTTGCAGTCCCGGTTCCTGGGCCAACAAGCCCGATTGTGTCCCACGATTACGGGCAAGCTGTTCCAGCAGGTTAAAATCACGAACATATTCCGTGCGGATTACATCAACCCCTCCCGAAAGAATCTGCAGGTCGCTATCCCCGCTCAAACGCAGTTTTGCGTCAACAGTAGAACGGAAGTCTTTGGGATACGGCAAACGCGCTTGCTGAACCGATATTTCGAGATTTATCGACTGCATGACGCCTTCTGTGTGTTCATATGCGCCGGATAACCCAACCAATCCGGAAGTCGCCCTGCCACGAATATTCTCGAACCTCGCAACATTTTGGGACAGTACTATGTCCCCCTGAATGTCGGAAACAGGGAACGGAACACCCTCGTACTCCAGCCTGGCATCTTTCAGGGAAACCTGGCCGATGAACAGAGGATCCTGCTTCGATCCTGTTGCGCGGATATTCACATCTGCATTTCCCGACAAATCAAGTTTCTCCCTTATTCCGGTAAGGACTTCCAGATCCAAGCTGCCTTCGAGGTCCAGCTTGAGTGTCGGACTGTCGTCAAGAGGCAGAGCGCCCCTTAAAAACAGGTCGGTACCCACACCTTGAATTCTGGCGTCATCAAAACTCAATATTTTTTCGGCTATGGAAAACAGAACCTGTCCATTATTCCGCAGTTCATAATCCTGTATCTTAAATTGTGCTCCATCCACCTGCCCGCGTAATTTTAGAGTTGCCCAATCACTAAAGCTGCCTTCCCCTTCGATCCTGCCCTTCATTGCGGTGCTGATTTCCTTCAAATACGGAGGCGTCTTATCGGAAACAATTTTGCGGAGATTTATATTATTGAAATCGAGCACGATAGATCCGGGATACCCCTCTGAGAAGGATATCCGGGATTGGAGTGAAAGGTCACCCAAGTCCGAATGGATATTCGCGCTCCCTTCCACTACACCTTCTTCGAACTTCAGTTCCCCTTGACCACGTCCGAGATCCCACTCCTTATAGTGAAGATTTTCCAGCTCGAACGCTCCATCAAAAGCCGGGGATTCTAATGTTCCATCCACGGCTCCGGAAGCATTGGCATATCCTTGAAGCGACGACCCATTCTTCGTCAGAGCCGGAATTTCACTCAAAGGCAGATGCTGTAAATTCGTTGTCAGGTTCAACTGACCGGTATCGGTATCGATTTGTCCTTCCACCCGAATCGTAGCCTCGCCCCGGGTGATATCCATATTCTTAAAATAAATACGCCGGTTCTCGACTGCGATATCAGCAATTAAACGATCAAAGGATTGCCCCTTAAAACTTCCCTTCTCGACCGACAGCAATCCGCTGCTGTTCCAGGTGGATTGTTCATAATGAATCCGACCGCTGCCGTTCAGCACACCTGTCATATCCAGAACGGACAGCCCGCTATCTTTCAGTAACGACAGCTGGATTCGCTGAAAATTGCCATTGAAACCGAATCCTGCAATGTCCTCCTCTTTGGCAAAATCAAGGGAAAGATCCCCCTGTACAGCCTGCAGGCCTCTGCGAATGGATAGATTTCTGAAAGCCAGATGCGGACCTTCCAGATGAACCGCTGTATCTAAAACATCCACTTCAAGAGAACGCCACTTGCCGTTTTTGGCCGACATGTTTCCTTCGTATTCAATATCGGAAGAGGAACGAATCCAGATATCTCCGCTGAAATCATAGATGCCTTCCAATGCCGACAGATCAGGATATTTATCGATCAATCCCGCTACCGCGGGAGAAAAATTGGCAAGCAAATCGAGCGGTTCCGAAAAGCGGCTTGTGGATAACCGGACATGAAAGAGCGAATCCGCGCCTCCGTATGCGTTGACAGACGTATCGGATGATTTGAGATCTAAGTAGGAAAGATTGATCTCGCCGTCATGATAGGAAAAGCGCGCGTTTCCTCCAAGAGGGGTGCTATTGAGCCCCTGTTGTAGGCCTCCCTTCAACGGATGAAGGACGGCTTCGCAATCCACTGCTATTTTCCATCCATGTCCCCAGGTCAGTTCCGTCGTGGAATCGACAGTATTCCCGTAATTTATTGATGACACATTAAGCAGATCCCCGACTTCAGACAGAGGTACGCGTTCTGTGTGGGCAGTTAGCCGGTTGGGTTTGTTGTTCTCGTCTCTTAACTGTATCTCTCCTTCCACAGCGATATTCCCTTCAAAAATTTTCCCGGATACACCCCGCAAATAAAGAACGTCGTGCAGAATTTCATAGGTGCCTGCCAAATCGGCATAATCCATCTTCCGATAGGCGCCGTTGCGAGCGAAAAAATCTCCTTTTAAATAAATTCCGTCCCCGTCATAACGGACCCGGGTATTCACATCGATTTCACCCCGGCCTTCATTCAGAGACGAATCCGCCAGAACCATATCCCTGGCGCTCACGACTCCGGTCATATCCAGAACAAGGGAAGGAGAATCCCAGTTTTCCACCGAACCGCTGCCGCTCAAAAGACTTTCATCATGACGAAATTCGATTGTTTCGATCGTGAATCCGTTCATGGATAGATCTGCCGTGAGTTTCAGATCGTGGATGATCTCCCGCTCCTTATACAAGAGACGGCTCTGCTTATAGGCCAGGAAAATCTTGTAGCTGGGAAGGGTGTCGTCGTAGCCGATCCGGCAATCGAGGTCCTCAAGGTCCAAATTAAAGGAGGCGCTGTGCTCATTAATTGTAAAGCTGCCTTCCTGGACTGTTAATTTCCTCGTTTCCAGCCTCAAGGAGATTTTTAAGGTATTTAAGAACCGATCGGGATTCCAACCGGAATCCTCCCCTGTAGCGCCGGTGAACACTTTCACCTGCGGGTGAATGAGGTGAAGCTCTCCGAGACGCATGCGGAAGTTCCATAGGGAAGAGAGGCTGAACCTCGCCCGCACTTGATCTATCTGAAGGAAGGCAAATCCGGACCCCTCATTCTGTGCTTCAAGGCTGATGTCGTCTACTTGCAGGGTTCCACGATAGACATCGAGTTCGATACGCCCGATTCGGCAATCCAGCCCGGTATCCCTTTCAATTCGCGAAATGAGGGATGTTCGAATGAGTTCCTGAAAGTTTTCTGTCTGCAGATACCAAAGCCCTGCACCCGTTAGCGCCAGAAACAACGCAAAGGCGGCAATCAGGAATGTTGTACGTGCTTTCACGGCGCTTTACCCCCTTGGGTCCGCTCTCGGGAATTCTCAGGATCCCGGACACCCGGGCCATAATCATTGAAGTATTCAATACGGGAATTCCGCCTGGTATCCTGGATCCACTGATTCAGATCGGCATTAATCTGCTCCTCTACCAGAATCCCCTCTATCTCTGTTGAAACCGACTCCAGGGGCGGTATTTCAAGCCCAAGCTCCCGGAGCTGAGGCACATATGTTTTATTATAATAGTCTTCTATATCCTTCGCGGAAACACCGGGTGCAAAGGGTTGGAAACGGAATTCAACAAACTTCCAAATGGAAAATTCGAGTCTCAAAAAAGAAACCAGCTCAGGCTCCTGGACACCAATCTTCTCAAGCTGCCGGAGCAAACCCTCTTCTCCATCATAACGATCGCGCAACTCCTTCATCATAGCGTCCACGCTTTCTTCATCTTCCGTAGCAACATTGAGATTCCTCATCTCCTGCCGTATCAGTTCCAGTTCAATAAACCGGTTTAACTCCTCTTCAGGCGGAACGGAATCCATCGGTTCTCCATATGCCATAAACTCTCTAAGATTTCG
>WOR8_10003866_pt1 | contig 14591 bp, 2 predicted proteins | sample DeeMarSeWOR38_10_FD_19890 | JGI IMG/M metagenome (IMG submission 19890) | reverse complement strand
ACTAAACACCTCATCAGTCTCATTCCAACCCCAACCCTGATAATAATACGTAGTATGAGCATCCAAACCAGAATGCGAAACACCAACACCAGAATCATTATACAACAACGTACCCTCACCTAAACCCCAAGATGAAGTTGTATTCCACTCAACATAAGTCTTATCACTATTAACACCCAAAGACCAAACAAGATCAATCTCATCAACACCAACAGCAGTAGCAGTAAAACCAGAAGGAGGATAGGCTGTATGAATCATTCTACCCTTAATTGTAAAATTATATACTAAATCATAAGATGCATTAAAGGAATAATTGTTTGATAACTTCATATCAGCTAATTTAATAGATTCATTCCATAATTCAACTACATCATATTCTGTTTGATTGACATCATCTGTATTCCAATTGATATTTACAAATGTATACCAATTAGTTGGAATAGTTGCATTAGTTCTAATAGAGAGATTCCAAATCTTATTTGTATTAGGATAATTTCTATAATCGGCCCAAAGTTCATTATATGGAGAGGTTAATCCTGCATCAAACCAAGCACGAATATATGGATGTCCTGGAGAGGGAGGTTTTGGTACATCAAATATATCCCGTAAATCAGATGCATTTTCTACCTCACCAAAAATTGCAGTATCCTGTTTTCCACTAGATTCATTAATGTTTAAGACTACATTCCACTGAATAACCGAAAATGTGTATATGGATGAACTAATCCAATTACCATTAGTATCATTAGCCCAAATAAAATAAATATATCTTCCAGCAACATCATAAGTTATATTACAAAAATAGATATCTCCTGTATTATTAGCTTTTATTGAAAAATTTTGATAAATATTATCAGAATCAGTTATATTAAGAAATACTTCATCTATACCATCAATATCTGTAACATTACATGTAATATTTACATATCCACCTATCATCTGTGGATCAGGATTTGCATCAATATTTGATATCTTTGGTACACCATTCAGAGGTTCTGGATTATTTTTTGAAAAATTTGATGAATTATTAAGTGGATAGATTATCTTTCTAAAATCTGCATTAAAAGCAGGTGAAATAATTGTTAAAAGCAGTAAAGAAATTATTGTAAAAACAACAGCTTTTCTAATAAAATTCTTAGAACTTATTTTATTCTGGTATATTTTTTCCATTTTCCTTACCTCTCCTGTTTTCAAAAATAATTATGGGAAACTTTTCTAAATTAAATATTCAGTAAATTTTACTGAATCTGAAACTTATTTCCTCCCCGCACTCAAATATTGAGTGTTTTATATTTTTGAATGTTATTTATATTTATGAATCGATTTTTTATATATTAATTTTATTATTAAGATATTTCGTAATTTATATTATATATGATTTTAATTTTATCAATTATTTTTTCAATATACATTCATAATATGCATACATCCAATAACCGTATCCTGGTTCGAGGATATCAAATAATTCATAACTCTGTATACTTCTGTTCCAACTGTATATAAATGCTAAAATAAGAGGTTCTCCTTCCTCATTATTCTCTGTAGTTGCTTGATACCAACTGTAGTTTGTTCCATTATAATTGATAATAAGATCCTCTTTTGCTTTAGTTGAATTAAATGGAAAGCCAATTGTGTTCCATAGCTGCTTTAAAGGTGTAATCAAATCATCAGGTGTTGAATTTATTGTAAATATTAGGTCACAATCATAATATGCCCAAACCCAATATGCATAACCAGGATTTAATGTGTCAATTAATTCATAGTTCTGGCCAATTCGATTCCATCCATAAATGAAATTTAAAATTATATTACTAGATGCAGCTTCATCCCAAGTGTAATTTGTTCCAGAATAAGATACAATAATATCTGTTTTATTAACTGACTGATTAAATGGAAGTGACATTTTATTCCAGTTTGCGCTCAAAGAAACAACATACTCTTCCAATATTGTTTCTGTTTGTTGATCTCCAATAGTATAAAATGAATCAGGGTCTACTTGGTTATTATATTCAGTAGTAATCCAGCAAGAAGGTCTATTACTATCCGAAATACGAACCTCATCTATTCCTCCAGCAAAATAATTAATATCAGTATATCGACCAATCTCAAGAGTTTCATATGCAGTACTTGGAGAACTTGTAAATGTATTAGTCTCGGTTTGCTGAACACCATTGACAAACAGAAGCATGTTTGTACCATCCCAGGTAGCAACAAGATGAATCCACTCATTTACGGTAAGATCCCCATTTGAACTAATAATGGTATAGTCTGCATCATCACCAAGGAAGAACTGACCAACATTATCAGCAGGTTTATATCTAAGTTGATATCTGTTATAATTTGTACCTGCTCTACTGATAATACATGGAAAACTACCTAATCCATCACCAGAGCGATTCACCCATGCTTCAAGAGTGATACTTTCAGTTATATCAAGTGTCTCACTATTACCACAACTAATCCAATCATCTGTTCCATCAAAAGTATCTGCACCATCGATAGCTCCAACTGCATTCTGAATAGTTCCATTAAAACAAGTACCATCATTACCATAAATTGTAGAATCATAATGAGCACCACTCATCTCACTTAAATGCTGCACCATAACGAAATTTGAGTCCCAGACGCCTGAAATATCCTCCATATTTGATATAGATGGATTACCATAATACATGTAAATAGTAGTATTCACAGTCGAGCTAAGGCTGGTAACATTTACCCACACAGTAAGATTACCATCTGAATCATAATATTCGATTTCATGCGACAATAGATTTGCAACACGCTCTCCATCCATAAATATAATATCACCTCTATCAGATGTAGCATTAGTTGCTAAATCACCATCAAAAATATCTATTAAAACCGGAAAGTTAGTAAGATCACAATCAACCTTATCATGATCTATTTCTATTTTCTTACGATATTGCCATCCGTTTGAAAATGGATCCATATATGTCATTCTTTCAGTTGTAAAATGATAAGTATTATTAACCCAAATCTTTCCATCAGTGCAGTTAACACTCCAATAATAAAGGTAAATTGGTTCTGAAAAGTTATAAATCTGAGAATAAGTACCATTTGGCGAACTTGAATTTGTGCTAATATTTGTCCAAGGACCACTTGCATTTGTTCTAAAAGTAATGTCCATAGAATCACCGTCTTGATCACTTACTGTTATACTTAAGATAACATTACCCATGGAGATATCATAAGCACCATTTGCTGGAATTGGATTTGATATAACTGGTATATAATTTTCAGGTCTGGTTGTAAATGTAAATGTTTTATTTGTCCATACTGTCCCATATGTACAATTGACACTCCACCAATAAGCAGTATCATAATTTGAAAATGTATAGGTCTGTTGATAGAATCCATTGGATACACTATTGTTAGTTCCGATATCCTGCCAAGATCCAGATTCATTAGTTCTAAATGTTATGTCCATTGAAGTATTTTTAATATTGACAGCACGAACTCGTAATGTTTTACTGCCAATATTTAATCCAATAGAGTTATTAGCTGGAGATTCCAAGCTAATTCCTATAGGTAAGTTACTTATATCGGTTGAATAAGAAATAACATTTCTTTCCTCCATATAATGATATATGTATAAATGACCAAATCCAACATACCAAACATCAGATCGATTAGAAATGTAATCAAAATGATCTGCAACACCTCCAGATATCCAATTATGATCTCTTGCATGACCCCACATATGGTAGACACCATTTGAGCTATATGTGGTATTAAAATTGTCATTTAAGGTATCATAGTCTCTTACAGAATCAAGAGAAAGAACTGTTCCTATCCTGTTGTATACATTATTTGTTGAATCCCATGTTGCATATTGTGAATTTGTACCTGTGCTTCTATCTGAAAGATAATAATATTGTCCTATTTTCTGACGAACAGTGCTATCAGACTCACCATAAGGTTCAATCCAAGCATACAGATATTCATCATTTCCCCGTCTATTCAAAGCTGGCATTGTGATATTTTCAAAAATATCTTGCCTGCTTCCCAATATCTCACCATCGTAGCTAGATTGTACTCCCCATTGTTCTTCATCATATGATAGATGAATGTGGTTCCTACTATGTGAGGCAGGTTCTAAAAATCCCTCATCAATCTGTTGTTGCATGTCATCCCAATCAGGTGGTAGAATTCTACCAGCTTGTTCCTGATATACTGCAGAACCATGAGATACTATACCAGGTGATATCCATATATTTCTTGCCTGACATTCATCAATTGCTGTCATGAAATAATCATGATAACGTTCATACCAATCATCACAAGTAACTGTAACTGCCATTTCCTTATCATCATAATATGTTGCTATATCGTTGAAACTTGCATTGATACTTTCATTGTTTTCATCAACTATATCTATAATAAATGAATCAGAGGAATTTGGAAAGGCAACTGAAATATAGGCTTTATCTTCTGTGTAATTAAATCTCGCTGCTTCAATACCATTTTGTATCTCACCTCTGGTTTTATTTGGTATCAATATCCAATCACTGCCATCAAATTTGTAAACCTTTAGATTTTCCATATCTGTGGGTATGTCAAATATGTAAGTAACTGGGTATGCACAACCATAATTATTATGACTTGCAGAATCAATTGAAAATAAATGGTAATAATTTTCAGGTCTTGTAGTAAATGAATAAGTCTTATTACTCCAACTATCACTTCCAGATGGATCATTTGCATTTACACTCCACCAATATTTAGTTGAATAATTATTCATATCTACTGTATTTCCACAGTAATATATTCCATCTCCAACAGTGATATTACTACCAATGGTTGTCCATGAACCTGAAGCATTTGTTCTGAAATATATTTCCATATCATCTCCTTGATAATCTATTGCTTGAATGGAAAGAATTGGTTCTAATGATATTCCTACAGCTCCATTTTCTGGTGATTCGTTACTAATGATTGGACTTTCAGGTATACCTTCCTCAGAACCAACACTGTAAAAACTATTTGGATCGAATTGATTGTTATATTCTGCTGCAATCCAGCATGAACCTCTGTTTATATTTGAAATTCTAACTTCATCAATTCCTCCTGCAAAATAGTTTGTTCCAGTATATCTTCCAATTTCCAGAATCTCAGTTGTAAAAGAGGGAGATCCAGAAAAAATACCTGTATCAGTTTGCTGAACACCATCAACATATAACAATAAGGTTGAACCATTCCATGTACCAACAACATGAGTCCACGTGTTTAATTGTAAATCAGAATTTGAACCAACAAAATCATAAGTTGAACTATCTCCTAAAAAGAATTGAACTTTAAGTTCAGAAGGTCTATATCTTAATTGATACCTATTTGTTCCTGATATAGGCGCCCTGCTCACAATGCCAGGAAAATTACCAAATCCATCACCAGAGCGATTAACCCATGCTTCAATAGTGATTTCATTGTTTACATCTAAACTATTATCATTTCCAAATTCTACATAGTCGTTTGACCCGTCAAAACTATTTGCACCATCAATATGTCCGAAAAAATCCTGATTAGATCCATAATTTGTTCCATCATTTGCATTTGAAGTTGAATCATAATGGATTCCTGAAGTTTCACTCAAATGCTGTACTATCATATAATGTGAGTCCCATACACCACTTGGATTTTCCATATTTTCTGCAATTGGATTACCATAATAAATATAAAAAGAAGTATTAGAAATACTTGATATAGATGTGACATTAATCCATGCAATTAAATTTCCATTAACAGGATTATAATATTCAATTTCATGATTGAGCTTATTAGCAATTCCCCTGTCATCCATAAAAATAATGTCATCGCCACTATCATTTGCTTTATCTATCAAATCAGTATCTGTTAAATTAATATATACTGGAAAATTATTTAGATTACAATCAACTTTATCATGATCAATTGTGATTTCTTTGAGATAACTCCATCCTTGCACAAAAGGATTAGTGACTTGTCCAATTTCTGTTGAAAACATAAATGTATTATTAGTCCAATTTCCAGAACCTAAAGGATCTGTTACATTAACACTCCACCAATAATATGTACCGTAATTATTAAAGATATAATCCTGAGAGTATGATCCATTGGGAACTGAAGAATTTACATCAATTTCTGTCCAAGAACCACTTGCGTTTGTTCTAAAATGAACATCCATATTATCACCCTGAGAATCGTTAACAGTAATACCTAATGTAACAACACCGACAGGAACACCCTTTGAATTATTAATAGGACCTTCATTAAAAACAATAGGTTCACCAGGAGGTTGATACTTTTCTTCATTTCCTAAAATAAAAAACGAGCTAGGATTATATTGATTATTGTATTCTGTTACAATCCAAGAAGAATTTCTTTGAACATTTGAAATTCTTACCTCATCAATCCCACCTGCAAAATAGCTAGAGGTAGAATATCTTCCTATTTCAAGAACATTTGAAGAAGTAAAAGTTGGTGATCCTGTAAAAGAATCGGTATTTGTCTGTTGTACACCATTAATAAATAAAAGCATTGTTGAGCCACCCCATGTACCAACAATATGGGTCCATGTATTTAATGGCAAATCAGAATTGGAACTTATTACTTTATAACCAGAACCGTCACCAAGGAAAAATTGAACAGAGGTCGTAGCAGTGGTCTTATAGCGAAGTTGATACCTATGATACGAAGTAGATCCTGCTCTATTAGCAATGCCAGGATAAGTTCCAGTTCCCATTGCTGTTCTATTTACCCATGCTTCAATAGTAATAGCACTTCCAATATCAAGACTACCTGAACCTCCACAATTAATCCAATCATTGGTGGCATCAAATCCATCAGCACCATCAATTTTACCAACCAAATTCTGATTTAGCGAACCTTGAGGCGCACCATTGTTTCCATTACTTGTTGAATCATAATGAGTTCCGCTTGTCTCATTAAAGTGTTGCACAATCATATAAGAAGAATCCCAAACTCCTGTTATATCTTGTTGGTTCCCACTATCAGCATTACCATAATACATATAGAGAGTAGTATTAACAGATGATGAAAGATTAGGAACCTTAACCCAAGTAATAAGCTCACCGATACTATCATCAAAAAACTCAATTTCATGACTTAATTGAACTCCATTTTTATCCGTAAAAACAATATCATCACCATCAACTTGACATTTAGCTGGATTAGATAAATCATCATCAGAAGAAAAACTAACCAATACAGGAAAATCACCAAGATCTGCATCAACCTCTGAATGATTTATAATGACCTCCTTACGATACATCCAATTAATGTCCCACCAAGTATCATTAGAATCTCTATCACCTAATGGTAAGGGATTTTTATTGTCTTTATTAGAACTAAATGTATCAAATATTTTTAAGTTATAATCACCATTATTTTGTTGAGATCCTACTTTTAAAGCGCTCACAATATTTAGTTTTGAGTTATCAGTAAAAGTATCAATAAATGGTAATATGCAGCCACCTATTAAAACAGCTATTATCACCAGCACCATTTTTTTATTATTCAAACTATTTTTTTTCATCCTTTAAATTCCTCCTTCCTTTAAAATACAATTTTTATATGAATAAATCCAAAAACCTTTTCCAGGAACTAACAAATCAGTCAGTTCATAACCTTGAGTGTTTTCAACCCATCCATAAATAAAACCAATAACAATATTATTATCGACAGCCTGCTGCCAGTTATAATTTGTACCATTATAAAAAACTGTTAGATTGTTTTTATTTATGTGTCTATTAAATGGAAGGCCAACTAAGTTCCATTCGTCATATAAGTTTGTTATAAAATTATCATTATCACTTGTTTTAGTTGAAACCCAAAGAGTACAATTATAGTAAGAATACAACCAATAACATTCCCCAGGGTAAAAGACATTTGTGTATTCATAATTCTGATTAGTTACATCCCACCTATAAATAAATGTAAGAACTGTACTATTTTCAACAGCCTGCTGCCATGTATAATTTACTCCAAGATAGTTAACAATAAGTCTATCCTTATTTACCGTCTCATTTAGTGGTAGTGAAATAAGATTCCATTGACTATTTAAAGGAATATTATAATAAAATATTGATGTAACATTACAAATAATTTGCAAGTGATATGCATCACCTGATGATGAAAGAAATGTGTAATTATTAAATAACTTCATATTAACTGATTCATTTGTTTCCAAATCTTTCAGAAATATTGAATCATATTCTGTATAATTAAAATCATTAATATCCCATTTAATTGTGATATTTTTAGGTTGTGAACTACTATAAATTACATACATATCCCAAATTTTTTCTAAACCTGGGTATTTTCTATAATCCCTTCCTAATCTATTATAAGGTTCACTAAGGTTTGCATCAAACCAGGCATATACAAAAGGAAATGAAGGATAACCTGGTTTGGGTAAATCAAAACTATCTTGTCCATCAGATGCATAAATTGCTTCACCGAAAATTAGACTATCACTTAAATTGTCAGGTCCAAGAATTTTTAAACTCGCATCCCACATTACTCCTCCTGAAGCATTTTCCTCGAGACCAATAATATAAAAATCACTAGGATTGTTTTGATTTTTATACTCAGTTGTAATCCAACAATCATTTCTTTTTAAATCTGAAATACGAACCTCATCTATTCCCCCACCATAATAATTAATATCAGTATACCGACCAATCTCTAGAGTTGTATATGGTAGGCTTGGTGAACCAGTAAATATTCCTGTATCACTTTGTAACACACCATTTACAAACAGTTTCATGTTTGTTCCATCCCAAGTGGCTGCTATATGAGTCCATTCACCTAAATTTAAATCATTATCAGAATTTAGAATTGTATAACCAGAGCTATCACCAAGGAAGAACTGTGCTACATTATCTGCTGGTTTATATCTAAGTTGATATCTGTTATACACACTTCCCATACGAGAAATAATACCTAGATAATTACCATATCCATCATTTAATCTTTTCACCCAAGCTTCAAGAGTTATACCATCATATATATCAAATGATTCACTATTACCACAATCAATCCAATCGTCAGATCCATCAAAACTATTTGCACCATCAATCTGACCTTGATAATTTTGATTTGACCCATAATTTATGCCATCATTACCATATTTTGTACTATCATAATGAGTGCCACTAGTTTCACTTAAATGTTGAACCATAATAAAATTAGAATCCCATACACCACTGGAATCTTCCATATTTACTACAGAGGGATTTCCATAATACATGTAAATTGTAGTATTTTCAGTTGAACTTAGATTTGTTATATTTACCCATACTGTTAAATTACCTCCAGAATCATAATAATCGATATCATGAGATAAAATATTTGCAATACCTTCTTCTTCTAAAAAGACTATATCATCACCATCAGGTTGTGCTTTAAGTTTTAGATCGTTATCAGAGATATTAAGTAACACCGGAAAGTTGGTGAGATCACAATCAACCTTATCATGATTTATTTCTATTTTCTTACGGTACTGCCACCCACTAGAAAAAGGATTCATTACATTAATTCGCTCTGTTGTAAAAAAGTATGTATAATTAGCCCAGGCTTTTCCATCAGTACAGTTCACACTCCAATAATATTTATGAATAGGTTTTGAGAAATAATAATTTTGATAGTATGTTCCATTTTCTTCTGAACTATTTACTCCAATAATAGTCCAACTACCAGTAGAATTTGTTTTAAATGTAATATTCATCAAATTATTATCCTGATCTGATACATAAATACTGAGTTGAACATTACCAACTGCAATATTTTTTTCACCATTTATTGGATCAGGGTTTGATAATATTGGTGGATAATTATCAGGTCTTGTAGTAAGTTTGTAGGTTTCATTTGTCCAATTTTTTCCATCATCACAGTTTACACTCCACCAATATGTAGTACTATAATTTGTAAATGTATGGGATTGCTGATAGATTCCATTTGAAACACTGTTATTATCTCCAATATTTTCCCAAGTGCCGGATTCGTTTGTTAAAAATGTTATATTCATCAAATCATTATCAATATCAAATACTCTAATCTGCAATATGGTATCTCCGACAGGCATGTCTATAGATTCATTAGCAGGTTTTTCCAGTGATAAATATGGTTTTAGATTTCCAGAATACGTCGTATGACTAATCACGTTACGCTCTTGCATATAATGATATAGATAGAGATGACCGAAACCAACATACCATACTTCAGATCGATTACTAATATAATCCAAATGTAAAGCCACATCTCCAGAAATTAGATCATTATCACGAGCATGCCCAAACATATGATAAATTCCTTCTGAATTATAAACTGAATTGAATTTATTGTTTAGTGTAGTAAGATTTCTTACTGATTCAATTGATATTGAGAATCCCGCAGCATTGTACAAACCATTTGAGTCATCCCATGTTGAAAACGTATCGCTACCTGCTGTACTTCTATCACAGATATATTTAAACTCACCCAATTTCTGTCTAATTACACTATCGCTTTGCCCATAGGGTTGAATCCATGCATATAGATATTCTTGATCTCCTCTTTTACTGATATTTGGAAAATTCAAATCATCAATTAGGTTTTGTTTACTTCCATTAATTTCTTCATTATAACTTGATTGAACTCCCCATTGCTCCTCATCATATGGCGGATGCAAGTGATATTTACTATGTGATGCTGGTTCAACATACCCCTCATCAATTTGATTTTGCATATCAGTTCTATTTGCAGGTTCACCACCGTAAACTGCCGAACCAACAGTAACTATTCCTGGTGTAAACCAAATATTTCTTAACTGACATCTATCAATTGCTGTCATGAAATACTCATGGTATCTATCATACCAGTCATCAATTGTCATTACAACTGCCATTTTTTTATTGTCATAATATTTTGTTATTCCATTAAATTCTGAGTCAATTATATTATCATATTCATCTGTTAATTTTATTAATAAGATATCAAATTCAGCGGGAAATGATGCAGATATATAGGCTTTTTTTTCAATGTAATCAAATCTTGAAGCTTCAATTCCATTCTGTATTTGACCTTGGGTTTTGGTTGGAATTAATGTCCAATTGTAACCTCCACATTTGTAAGCTTTTAGATTTGTTGAATCTGTAGAGAAATTGAAAACATATGTAACTGGATAAGAACAACCATAATTGTTGTGTGCAGTGTTATCGATTGTAAACATATGAAAATCTGTAGAATTACTAATATTTTCATCAAAATCTGTATTATTTATTTTCTCTAATTGAAAAGTGTTATATATTTGGGAATTTGCTAATGGTAAAAAAACAGCAAATATGAATCCAAATGCAACTATAAAAAAAAATATCTTTTTAGTTAATGCATTGTTCATTTTTTTTATTCCTCTCCCGTTTTTCTGTCCCCCTTAAAGGTCTAAAGAAAAAAGGTGAACTAAGGGTGAACTGATAGTTCACCTTAATTCCATTATTGATTTTTATTAATTTAATTTTTCCTTAGGACATTTGTTGATATATTGTAATCCAATCACTAGCTGAAAATATGAGACGGATGAAATCTATTACAGACCCTCTCTGTCTTAAATAATTTAGGAGTAGGTTGATATTAAATGATCTATCCCTTGATCTTGGAATATTAACTTCCAGTGGATCAGACCATTCAGATTCTGTACCATTATCGATATCCTTCGCTTTAACACGTACAAAATAAAGTCCTTGTTTACTCCATGCATGAGTTGCACTAGCTTTTGTTCCAGATGGGTAAAATTGTGTCCAACCACTTGTTGTACCATCTCCCCAATCAAAGAGGTATGAAATCTCATCGCCATCGATATCATCAGTTACTGCTGTATAAGTATATGTTACACCAGTTCTACCTTCTGTTGGTCCCTCAGGTTGATCTGGAGTATTAGGCTCATCATTTACATTTTTTACTTTTATAGTTACATTTGCAGAATCTGTTCCACCATTTCCATCGCTAATTGTATAAGAAAATCCATCACCACCAAAGAAATCTGCATCTGGTGTGTATGTGATATATGTACCATGATTGAAAATTTCTCCATAGAGTGGATCTGTTACATCTATAATTGTTAAATCATCACCATTTAGATCGAAATCGTTTGCAAGTACGTCTAGTACATTATCAATAGAATCTTCCCAAACTTCAAAATAGTCATCTTCTGCGACAGGTGGTACTGGTCCAGCATCATATACAGTAATATGAACTATACAATCAGCTTCAAGATAACCATCGCTAGCAATAAAAGTAACATCGTATTCACCTTCTTGAGTGTGACTAGGAGTCCAACTAAAGGTACCTGATCCATCGCCATTATCAACAAAACTAGCACCAGAAGGCATATCCTCAGCAGATAAAGAAGGAGTAGTACCATCAGGATCAGTTGCAGTCACATCAAACTCAAGATATTCATCTTCAAAGGTATATTGATCACCCGGGCAAGATATTTCTGGAGGACGATTGACATTATTTACATTTATATCAACAATACAATTATCATCAAGGAAACCATCTGTTGCGGTAAAAGTTACATCGTAATTACCTGACTGAGTATAGGTTGGTGTCCAACTAAACGTACCATTACCATCACCATGATCAACAAAACTAGCACCAGAAGGCATATCCTCAGCAGACAAAGAAGGAATAGTACCATCAGGATCAGTTGCAGTCACATCAAACTCAAGATACTCGTTTTCATCTACAGTTTGAGGACCAGGACAAGTAATCTCAGGTGGCTGATTAACATCATCTACAGTTATTGAAACTATGCAAGTATCATATAAATCTCCATCACTTGCATTAAATGTTACTTCATAATATCCTGATTGTGAATAGGTTGGAGTCCAACTAAATGTTCCATTTCCATCCTCATTATCAGTGAAATCTGCACCAGATGGAAGATTTTCTGCGGATAAAGAAGGAGTAGTACCATCAGGGTCAGTAGCATTTACAATAAACTCTAGAAGTTGCCCTTCATCTACATTTTGAGAACCGGGACAAGTAATTTCTGGTGGTTGATTATCAATAAAACTACATTCAATCCAGAAGCTTATAAGTCCATAAGGACTTGCTGATTTTGAATAACTTGAGTTTACTAACATATCTTGTACTGGATTATTATTTGAGTCATATAGAATTACTGAATTATATTCACTATCATTTACCTCATCAATATCCCAAGAAATTGTAATTGTTGTAGATGAACTACCAGTCCACCATGCTGAGAAGTTCCATATCTTATATGTATCTGGATAATGTTTAATTTCCTGAAGTAATTTATCATAGGGGCTTGTAAGATTTGTTGAAAAATATGAGTCAATAAAAGGTGGAATACCTGGTGGTGGATTTGGAGTATCATATCCATCCTGACCATCAGAACCATCGGTTGCCTCTCCAAAGATTATATAATCATTTTTTCCACCAGGTTCATCAAAATTTAATGTAGCGCCCCAGACAATTGCACGCTCACCATCAGTAACAATATCTCCTTTTTTTAGTGAATCTTTATTTACGGATTCATGCTCCTCTTCAGTATTTATTTGTTGATTTACTATTAGGTTAAAATAGCCTGAAGAAAAACCTATTGTACAGTCATAGTAGGCATATATCCAGTAGCAATATCCAGGTGCAAGAATATCGGTAAATCCATAGTTTTGAGTGCCACGACTCCAATTATAGACAAAACCTAATATTATAGGATCGCCGCCAGAAGTTGCCTCTGTCCATGTATAAGAATCTCCATTATACCATATTATTAGATCATTTTTATCATATGAGTTACTATCTGGTATACCCATTGCATTCCATTCTGCTAATAAATCAGTAATGTTTTCTCCAAGTGTAAATGCACTTATGTTTTCTGCCCAGAGTTCGCATTCATAATATGCATATATCCAGTATCCATAACCAGGGGCAAGAATCTGAGTTAATCCTGGACCATAACTCTGTGAGCTTCTACTCCAATTATATATAAAACCTAATATTATCGGATCTCCACCACTAGTTGCTTCTGACCAAGAATATCTTGATCCACCATACCAAACAAATAAATCTTCTCGATTAACTTCTTGATTGAATGGTATTGAGATATAATTCCATTTTTGTAAAAGATTTGTAATAATTAGTTCTTGAACCATTTCAAATTGATAGGTTGCAGATTCAATGCCATTTCCTTGAGTATCAGTTGCCCAGATTGTATAGTTATAAATACCCGGAATTGAGTAATTATTGTAATAATAATAAACATCTCCACCATCTTTTGTCATTGAAACATTTATTGGAGTAAATCCTGTTGGTCCATTGATATTAACGTTTACTGAATTAACATTGATATTATCAGTAACAGTGGCAGTTATATTTACATAGTTATCGACAAGCTGTGGAACAGGATCTGCATCAACATTAGAAATTATAGGAGGATCATCATCAGTCACAACAATATCATAAGGACCATTACTATCAGAAAGACCCGCAGCATCATAAACACTTACAACATAAGTATGATCACTAGCATCACCAGAAGGAGCAGTATAAACATACTCCCAACG
>WOR8_10008876_pt1 | contig 14592 bp, 9 predicted proteins | sample DeeMarSeWOR38_10_FD_19890 | JGI IMG/M metagenome (IMG submission 19890) | reverse complement strand
TAAATTATGCGGATTTAGACTATGACAATGACGGGCTGTCCAACTTTGAAGAATATGAGCGGGATTTAGACCCCTTTAATTCCGATACCGATGGCGACGGCATTGGGGATGGTGAGGAGGATGGGCGCATCTACCACCAGCAAGATGATCCAGGCTCTCACAGTATCAGCCGCGGCGTTGAAGTACTCGACTCCGATGACAGTGGTATGACCCTGGCGCTGACCACCAGCGGCTTTGAAGCCGAGGTGATCAGTGTTGGCGGCCAAGAATTTGAGCAGCTTAAAATCGCCGATTACGTGCACGGCTACACCTCAGATGTGGGCGCCCCGCAGGTGCCGCTAAAAGGGCTGATGATTAACCTGCCCGCGAACAAAGCCGCCCGGCTAACCGTGGTTGACAGCCAAGTAGAACCCTTTGGCGGCTACCGCATCTATCCGGTGCCGGAGGCAGTGCTGGATAACGACGGCGGCATGGCCGCGGTGGGCGCTGCCTTTGTACAAGACGAGATCGCCTACAGCACCGATGGGTTTTATCCACAACAGGTTGCCGATCTGGGTAAACGCTATCTTTTCGGTGATCAGATCAAACAGCAGGTCCGCTTTTATCCCATCGGCTTTAACCCCGCCTCCGGTGAGTTGCAATTGTATCGGAGAATTGAGCTTCGCATCGACTATGTCGATGCCCGCTATGCCAACGTCAGTGCACCGCTGCCCATGCCATGGCAGCCGCCGCAAGTTGCCACTGGGCTGCTCTCATCGGTGGCGGTGGGCTTTGCCGCAGCGCCGATGCTCACCAGCCCCATCAGCCCCATCCTGTCTTCTTTGGGCGCAGCCGTCAGCGCCTTTTGGAGCCCGCCGGATGCTGTTCAAGGAGAGGTCTACAAGATTTTAACCGATGCTGAAGGCATCTACCACATCAGCAAAGATTATCTGGAGACTTCCGGCGTTGATACTGGCGGGATTAATTTAAGCGATCTGCGCATCTACTATCTGGGCGAGGAGATCGCCATCGAAGTCTTTGATCAAAACAGCGATGATCACTTCGATGACACCGATTACATCCGCTTTTATGCACAGGGCGTTGACAGCCAGTATGCCAAATACAGCAACCAAAACATCTACTGGTTGACACTTGCTACCGGCAGCTTTGTGCCGCTGCGCATGGGTCGCATCGAAGCAGCGCCGGCCGGCGGACCTGTCGCTGCTGATTTTGCCGATATTGCCCGTTATGAACAAAACATCGTTTACTGGCTTAAGGCCCCGGGCGCTGACGGGATTGAGCGCTGGTTTTTTAACACCTATGTGCAGGGTGATGAACATGCCGGCGGCGGGCTGCCCAAAGCCTTTACCATTGCCGTACCGCAACCCACCAGCAGTGGAACCCTGACGATTTTAATGGCCGGCCAGACCGATACTTTCCATGAAGTTAAGGCGGCCATCAACGGGGTGGAGCAAAACTTTAGCTGGTCCGGCATCAGCTATTATCAGGCCAGCGTGGATAATGTGCCGCTTTTTGACGGCGATAACACAGTGACCTTGCAGTGTTTAAGTGCCGACGGCAACGACTCGATAATTGTCGACTGGTTTGAAGTCGCCTACCGGCGCGATTATGTGGCCGGCGCTGACAATATATTTAAGTTAGCCCCTGACAGCGGCACCCGTTATCTGATCGACGGCTTTACCCGCAATACCTTGATTGCCTATGACATCAGCGACACAGCTGATGTGGCCATTATCGCAAACCCGACTGTCAGCGGCTCTGCCCCCTACAGCTTTGAGTTTGAACCTACCGTATACGGTGACACCTATCTGGTGCTTGCATCAGAGGCCGGCAAGGTCCCGCTGGCGCTGATTGAAGATAGGCCTGCAGACCTGGCCCACAACGCCAGCGGAGCAGACTATATCCTCATCACCCATCGGGACCTGGGCTGGGCTCAAAACGGTGATGCCAACCGCTGGCTTAGCGATCTGGTAGCCCTTCGTGAAGCTCAGGGGCTTCGAGTAGAGGTGGTGGACATCGAAGACATCTATGATGAGTTTAGCTTCGGCATTAAATCTCCTCAGGCGCTTAAAGACTTTTTAGCCTATGCTCACCGCAACTGGCCACCGCCCGCTCCGCAGTATGTGCTGTTGGTGGGCGACAGCACCTATGACCCCAAAGACCACTGGGGCGAGGCCGATGACACCGCCTATCTGCCCACCTATCTGCTGTTTACCGACTTTAAGGGCGAGACCGTCACCGACCAGTGGTTTGTCACCTTCAGCGGTGATGACGCAGTGGCCGATATGCACATCGGCCGGCTGCCCGCTGCCGATGCCGCCCAGGCAACAACGATGGTCGATAAGATCATCGCCTATGAAAGCGCGGTCAACAACCAGACCTGGACCAACCATCTGCTGCTGGTTGCCGACAACCAGCGCCCCGGAAGCGACTATGCCTATGAGGCGGTTTTTGAGACCATCAACGAAGACGCCGCAGCGCAGCTTCCCGATGCCATGGCCGATCCGGTTAAAGGCTATCTTAACGATTATGTCTCTGCGGCCTTTTTAACCAGTGACATCATTGACACCATCAACGACGGGGTGCTCCTGGTCAACTACGCGGGCCACGGCGCCACCCAGATCATGGCCGAAGAGCACATCTTTGATGCGGCTGATGTCGCGGCGTTAACCAACACCGACAAGCTGGCCTTTTTTGTCTCCATGAGCTGTGAAACGGGCTTTTTTGCCTATCCGGAGGTGTGGTACTTCCCCTCGCTGGCAGAAGCGCTGATGCGCTCAGAGGCCGGGGCCGTTGCTGCGCTGATGCCAACGGGCATGACCTCTACCGAGGGCCAGCAGGTCTTAGACGCTGCTGTTTTTGAGGCCATATTCAAAAAAGACATCCGCACCCTGGGACCCGCCATTGCCGAGGCCAAACAGACCCTACTGGCCAACGGCGATGACTACTTTGAGCAGATCAGCGACACCTTTTTGCTCTTTGGTGACCCGGCCACCGCCCTGCAGCTGCCGTTGCCCCATATCCCCACCGGCATCCGCGCGCTGCGACAAGATCAAGCGGTGACCATTGACTGGGATGCGGCCTTAGATTGCAATCAAAATCCGGTGGCAGGTTATAACATCTACCGTGCCGCCAGCGCTGCCGGGCCCTTTAGCAAAATCAACCCACAGCTGATCACTGACACGCGCTTTGTTGACACCGATACGGTTGTGGGCATAACGGCCGACTCCGGCGGCGCTACCGGCAGCTACTATGGCGTTACGGCAGTTGATGACGCGGGCTTTGAAAGTTCTCAATCCCTTGCGGTCAGCCCCGCGTCAATCGGATCATCAGGCTCCAGCGCTGCCGAGGCCGCGGGCTGCTTTATTGGAACTGCAACCCACCAAAAGCCAGTAACCGGTTGGTGGCTTTTCGTTATATTTATTGTGGCGTTAACAATCGTAGAAGGTGTCAGGTGTCAGTGTTCCGGTGTCAGCAATTGCAAATCTGACACCTGAACACTGAAACCTAATTTTACATGAACCCTGAACCTTAACGACAGATGGCAGGCGGAACAAATATGAATGCATTTGATGAATTAAAAAACGTCAAAACCCTTTTGGTTGATGATGATGAGTTTATCAGAAACTCACTTGAGCTGGCCTTTAAAACCAAGGGCTGTTGTTTACAGGTGGCCGAGAGTGCCGAACAGGGCCTACAGGCCATCAAAGCGCAACAGTTTGACATCATCATCAGCGACTTTCGGCTGCCGGGAATAAACGGTCTGGAATTTCTTAAACTCACTTCCATTACCCAGCCCCAGGCCATCCGTTTTTTGATTACCGCCTATCGTGATGATCATATTTTCTCTGAAGCCGTGTGCTTAGGGATCAACGAATTCATTGAAAAACCTTTTGCGGTCAAGGTGCTTATCAACCTGCTGGCTCTGGCGCTCAAACGACAATCCCGCAGAAAGGGGGTCGCTTGAATATGGCTTATGACTATGGTTTCAGGTTTCAGTGTTCAGGTGTCAGGATATCAGATGCTTTCTGCCAAGCTTGATGTTCTTTGAATCTTCCACCCTTAATTTTTCTGAATCTTGAAATCTGCATGCGCGGCCGCGGCCGCTACACGCGGCAAAGACCTGACACCTATAGTAAGAAGCATTATACCCTTTTATCAATTGTCGGCCCTCTTCTTTGTAATAAATTCTGCGAGCTCATCCGCTTCATCAGACTCCAGATCACGCAAAATCTGCAATTCCTTTTCCGCCAACTCAAATTTTCCCATCTCGGCATAGGCTTCGCCCAGGTACTCATGTGCTTCGGCCAGCTTCGGATCGAGTGCAATGGCCTTTTTGTAAGACCGCACCGCCTTATCGAATTTGCCCTGCTTGCGATAGCTGAACCCCAGATTGCTGTGGGCTTCGGCATAGTTGGGGTCCGCTTTCACGGCTTTCTCGTATTGCCGGGCAGCCTCTTTATAATTTTCCTGATCTTGCAACCCCTTGCCCTGATCAAAATAGATGTTGGCTTCCGCTCGCTTTTCTGCGGCCGATTTTGATTCTTTGGTGGATGCTTTAGGCGCACCGGCACCATAAACCTCAAATGCACCGCCAATGATTACCAATATCGATACCAGCATCAATATTGAGATCATGATAATGCCTGTGCTTTTTTTTCTTTTTATCACAATTGCTTTTGTTCTCATTATTCCTCCAGCAGTTCCGTAAATCCAGTTAAAATAAAAATAAGTGAGTCACCCATCAAAATGGCGTAATCTTAGTCGTGCCATAGGTATTAAAACGTTAAGCACTCGCAGCGTATGAGGCAAGCTCGAGCGTTCACATCATATGTGAATGAGATGTTCAACTGGAGCTGATGGTCATATCGAAGGATTCGTTTGTAAATTCTTCATGAAAGTTTGTAAATTCTTCATGAAAGCTGATGACACAATACGATGTTGACAATACAACCTTGAAAAAGTATAAGATCCTTAAATAATGACAAATTTTATACCGCTTTTCATAATTTTATTCCGAATTAAGGAAACGCGGCATAAGGGGTTGTAGAAAAAAACGTTCCAATAACGGAACGCTTTTTTAACAACCACTATAAGTGCACTTAACAGAAAGGACCTGAAAATGGAAATTAATCACAAGGTGGAGAACGGAATTTTAAATGTTGCGATAAAGGGACGCTTGGATGCCGCTACTGCGCCGGTGGCCGAAGGGGAGATCAATAAAATACTGGAAGGAGAAGAAAACCGGATGCTTTTCGATTTAAGTGATCTGGAATACCTCAGCAGTGGCGGGTTGCGGGTTATTTTAAGCGCCGCCAAAGAAATCCGGCGCAGAGACGGTAAAGTGGCACTAGCGGCCTTAAAACAATATGTATACGAGATTTTTGAGGTCAGCGGTTTCACAGCGATGATTCCCATCAAAGATACCGTTGAAGAAGGCCTTAAAGATCTCGCTTAGAAAGAAGGCCGGTTAAATATTTCCAGCTATTCTCCAGCCGGCTGCAGTTTTCCCTGAATGAGGGGAGTACACCCAATGACTGAAAGCAATGACGCAACAGAAGCCATTCTGCTGGTGGATGACAATCCCACCAACCTGCAACTGTTGTTTGAGACCCTCGACGGCAGGGGCTACAAGCTGCTGATCGCCAAAGACGGCAACGCCGCCCTCTCGATTGCCCGCAAAGCGCGTCCGAATATAATTTTACTGGACATTATGATGCCGGAAATCGACGGCTATGAAGTCTGCCGTCAATTAAAAGCCGATCCGGCCACCGCGGAAATTCCGGTTATTTTTCTGTCGGCGCTGACCGACACCAAAGACAAGGTACAGGGATTGGACCTGGGGGCTGTGGATTATGTCACCAAGCCGTTTCAACCCGATGAAGTCATCGCCAGAGTCAATACCCATCTGACCGTTTATCGGCTTAAAAAAGCGCTGGATGAAAAAAATAATGAGTTGCAGGAAGCCAATGAATTCCTGGAAGAGCGCGTAAAAGAACGTACGGTAGAGCTGGTGGAACTAAATACCGCTTACGAGCGCTTTGTCCCCCGGGAATTTTTAAGCCTGCTCAAAAAAGAGAGCATCCTTGAGGTTAAACTGGGGGATCAAACCGCCCGGCAGATGACGGTTCTGTTCTCCGACATCCGCGGCTGGACCAGTCTCTCAGAAGAAATGACGGCACAGGAAAGTTTTAATTTTATTAATGCTTTTTTAAATCGGGTCAGCCCGGTGATCAGCGCCCACCAGGGGTTTATCGATAATTTCCAGGGGGATGGAATGATGGCGCTATTCCCGGAATCAGCCGATAACGGCGTTCAGGCGGCGATTGCCATGCATGCGGCCGTATCCGAATATAATGAAGCGCGTATGAAAAAAGGTTATCAACCCATCGGCATCGGCGTTGGCCTGCACATTGGTGATTTGATGCTCGGTATCATCGGGCTTAACACGCGTATATGGATCCTCGATCAGCATCAGCGAGCCCACCCTGGCTCAACTGAAAGATCCCGACCAATACAAACACCGCTTCGTCGATAAGGTTCAGGTCAAGGGTAAAAAGGATCCGGTATCGGTGCATGAAGTCTTTGACGGCGATCCGGCGACGGTAATTGAACTGAAAGAGCAGACCAAGGAAAATTTTGAACAGGGCCTCTGTCTTTATTATGACCGCAAATTCTCCGAGGCCAGCGTCAAGTTTAACCAGGTACTGGAAAAAAACCCGGAGGATCGCGCCGCCCGCATCTATCTCAAACGTTCCGCCAACTACATGGTCAACGGGGTTCCGGATGACTGGACCGGGGTTGAGATCCTCACCCAAAAATAACGGTTTATCTACGAAGATAGAGAAAAAAAGGTTCAAAGGTGCTCTGAAGTAAAAAGTGCCTAAAATGACTAAAATGAGCTAAAATGCCTAAAGTTATAGCTCACCGCAGAGACGCAAAGGGCGCGGAGAGAATTTCTCTTTATAAAAAATCTCTGCGGGCTCTGCGGCTCTGCGGTAAACCATATAAAAATGACAGAATTCCTCAATTTTAGGCATTTTTATCCGCCTCTGGAGGATTAGATCATTTTCTAATTTTAGCTCATTTTATATTATTAACCCTTTTTGCAGGTTTAAAACAACGCCGGCGGGCGTTAGTCAGCCGCAGCCGGATTGAGACAGGTTCTGGTAAGATCCAAATCAAGGAAAACTCAATGAAACTTAAATATAAATTGTTGCTGCTTTACGTCGGTGCCGCCTTATTTATTATGCTGGTGATCGGCAGCTTTCTTTCATCGGCTTTAAAAGATATCACCATTGACAGGATCACAAAAAATTATCAGCAGCAGCTGCAACATATCGATTTCGGGCTAACCCGTTTAATTAAGGGCATGGAGCATGATCTAGCAGGCATCGCTCAGGATATATTCGTACGCTCCCGGGACGATGAAAATTTTACCTCCTTTCTTAATGCCGACGAAAAAACCTTTCAATACGACTACGGAGAGCTGGAGCAGCGCATTATCTCGATATTTAACGGGTACCGCACAACTCACCCATTCGTCCATTCGGTTTACATGGGGCGTGAAAACGGCAGTTTTGTGCGCTCACACCCACGTGCCAAACCCACCCGTTACGACCCCAGGACCCGGCCCTGGTATACTGTGGCGAAAGAAAATCCCGGAGTGGTTGTGCTCACACCGCCGTTTCGCTCGGTCACCAGCCCGGATATCAGCATCGGGTTCGTTAAAGCCCTGGTTGATCCCGCGGGGACCGTATACGGCGTTGTGGGGACCTCAATCACGCTAAGTGAACTAACCCAATATATATCCAATATCAAGCTCGACTATAACGGCCATGTGGCGCTTATTGATGAAAAAGGAACCATTCTGGCAATCCCTGATCAATCGTTACTGTTTACCAGTTTAAAATCCGCGGATCCCCAGCTTTTCGAAGATCTTTATACACATATCGATGGGGTTACGGTCTTTGAGAGGGATGGGCAAGAACAGTATGCATTTTATTATACCTCGCCGGTGATGGAGTGGAAGCTGGCTGCAGTTGTTCCCATCGCCGAAATCAACAAGGTGATCCGGATATTTGTTTTTAAAATCCTGGCAGCGCTGTTATTCGCACTTGTACTGCTCAGTGTGCTGACGATGATGGGCCTGCAAAGTTTTGTCATCAAACCGCTCAAAAAACTCAATGCGGGAACCGATCATATCAAACAAACCGGTGAGCTTGATTACCAAATTGAAATAAAATCCACCGATGAAATCGGCAGCCTGGCGCAGTCCTTTAACGAGATGATCACCTCTATCGATGAGGCGGAATCCGCGCTGAAAAAATCGGAAGCCGAGCTAAAAAAACACCGCGATCATTTGGAGGATCTAGTCGCAGAGCGGACAGCTGAGCTGAAGGAAAATCAGCAGCGACTGGCGCAGGCCGAAGAACGCAGCCGAATGCTTTTAGAGTCAGCCGGCCAAGGTATCTTCGGCGTTGGCGAAGATGGATTGGTGAATTTCATTAATCCGGCGGGGCTGTCAATGCTGGGTTTCGCCGCTGAAGAGGTGATCGGCCAAAGGATTCACCCGCTGATTCACCACACCCATCCCGATGGAACCCCTTATCCGCTTGAGGAATGCCCGATGCATCACACCCTGACCCGTGGAACGATTGGCAAACGAGACGATGAAGTCCTGTGGCGCAAAGACGGCACCTCTTTTCAGGTGGAATACAACAGTGTTCCGATTTCAAAGGACGGTGCAATCACGGGAAGCGTGGTTGTGTTCAGCGATATCACAGAGCGTAAGCAGGCTGAACAAGAACTTCAGAAGCTGTCTTCAGCGATAGAACAAAGTCAGGTGTCGGTTGTCATAACCGCCTCGGATGGGACCATAGAGTACGTGAACCGCAAATTTACTGAAGTTACCGGTTACAGCTTTGCAGAAGCGGTCGGTCAAAACCCGCGCGTATTGAATGCTGGCATCCAGAGCGCTGAATTTTATAAAAACATGTGGGATACGATTAAAGCAGGCAAGGTATGGGAGGGGGAGTTTGCCAACAAAAAGAAAACCGGGGAAATCTTCTGGGAAAATGCCATTATTTCTCCGCTTCGCAACAAAGAAAAACAAATCACGCATTTTGTAGCCGTCAAAGAAGATACTACCGAACGCAGGCAGGCCGCGGAAGCACTTAAAAACTCAGAACAGCGTCTAGCCCAGATCATCAACTTCTTGCCGGACCCAACCATGGTCACTGATAATGAAGGTACGGTGCTCACCTGGAATCAGGCCATGGAAAATCTTACCGGTGTAAAAGCGGAGGATATGGTGGGTAAAGGCAACTTTGAATATGCCCTCCCATTTTACGGCGAAAGACGACCGATCCTGATCGATCTGGTAAAAAACTGGAATGCGGAATATGAAAAAAATTATCTCTCTGTCAAAAAAGACGGCGAGAACCTCATTTCTGAATCCTACCACCCCAGTCTGGGAGGAAAAGAGGTATACCTGCACGGAACGGCAGGATTGATTTACGACGCTGCCGGTGAAGTGGCCGGTGCCATCGAGTCCCTGCGTGATGTCACCGAAAAAAAGAAGGCCGACGACATCATCCGCGAAAGTGAGGAGCGGCTGAGCAACATCCTCAAAACCACCAATGAAGGATTCTGGCTCATCGACACCGACGACATAACATTGGACGTAAATGATGCCATGTGTGAAATCCTGCAGCGCCAACGTGAAGACGTGGTCGGCCACAGCATTAATGACTTTCTGGATGAAAAAAACATCAAAGTCGTTCGTGAACAGGAGAAAATAAGGGGTGAAGGCGAAACGGGTCTCTATGAAGTCTCAATATCACGTCCGGATGGGACCAGCGTCCCCTGCCTGGTCAATGCCGCACCCCTTTTGGATGCAGACGGCAATAAGATCGGCTCCTTCGGCATGTTCACCGACATCACCGAACGCAAGCAGATGGAAGATGAACTCATCGACGCCAAACACACCGCAATTGAGGCCAACAAGGCCAAAGGTGATTTTTTAGCCAACATGAGCCATGAGATCCGCACCCCCATGAATGCGGTCATCGGCATGACCCATCTGGCGCTGAAAACCGAGCTAACCGCTAAACAGCAGGATTACCTGCACAAGATCCACTCATCGGCCAATTCCCTGCTGGGTATAATCAACGACATTTTAGACTTCTCCAAAATCGAAGCCGGCAAAATGGACATGGAATCGGTGGATTTTAATCTGGATGATGTGCTGGACAATCTGGCCAATCTGGTCACCGTTAAGGCGCAGGAAAAAGAGGATCTCGAAGTTCTTTTCGCCACAGCCCAGGATGTACCGCGCTTTTTGGTGGGCGATCCCTTGCGCCTGGGACAGGTACTCATTAATCTGGCCAACAATGCCGTTAAATTTACCGACACCGGAGAGATTGTAGTTTCCACCGAGCTGGTCAAGAAAAACAAGGACCGCATCAGCTTAAAATTTTCGGTCAGTGACACCGGTATCGGACTTACCGAAGAGCAGGCCGGCAAGCTGTTTCAGTCTTTCACCCAAGCCGACACCTCCACCACTCGCAAATACGGCGGCACCGGACTGGGCCTGACGATCAGCAAACGGCTGGTGGAGATGATGAACGGGGAGATCTGGGTGGAGAGCGAGCCCGGACAGGGCAGTGCCTTCAATTTCACAGCCACCTTTGGCCTGGGGCGTGAAGAAGTGAAAAAACGCTTTTCCCCCTCAGCTGATCTGCGCGGCATGAAAGTTCTGGTGGTGGATGACAATCCAACCTCCAGAGAAATCCTGCGCGATATGATGGAGTCCTTTTCGTTTGAAGTCACCCTGGCGGCAACCGGTCAGGAGGGTATTACCGAAATCGAAAAAGCAGACAAAGATAAACCTTTTGAGATGGTGATCATGGACTGGAAGATGCCGGGAATGGACGGCATCGAAGCTTCGCGGCGCATCAAGGAACATCCCGGGCTAAGCCATGTCCCCCATATCGTTATGGTGACCGCCTACGGGCGTGAAGAGGTCATGCGAAATGCTGAAAAGGTCGGCCTCGATGGTTTATTGCTCAAGCCGGTCAGCCCTTCGGTGCTTTTTGACACCATCATTCAGGCGCACGGTGAAGAAGTGTTTGATACGTCACCGATGGCTCAAGACCGGAAAGAAACCGAATCGTTAGCGCTCATCAAAGGCGCCAAAATCCTGCTGGCGGAAGACAATGAAATTAACCAGCAGGTCGCCAAAGAAATTCTCGAGGGTGCCGGCCTGATCGTCAGTCTGGCCGATGACGGCCAGCAGGCGGTCAATATGATCAAAGAAAACCGATATGATGCCGTCCTGATGGACATCCAGATGCCGGTGATGGATGGATATGCCGCTACGCGGGAAATCCGAAATCTGAAATCCGAAATCCGAAATTTGCCGATCATCGCCATGACCGCCCATGCCATGGCCGGTGATGAAGATAAAAGTCTGCAGGCCGGCATGAACGGCCATGTCACCAAACCCATTGACCCGGATCAGCTGTTTACTGCTTTGCAGAAGTGGATCCAGCCGAAAGAAGAGCCGGCCCCCATCGGGCAAACCGACCTTTCTAGCCTAGAAACGACGCCAGCGGATACGGCGTCGCGTGAGCAGGAATTACCTGATTCTCTGCCGGGATTTGATCTGGCGGAAGGGCTCAACCGGCTGCAGGGCAATCAAAAACTTTATCGTAAGCTGCTGCTGGATTTTGGTGCCAAATACACCACGGCAGCCGCTGAAATTCGCCAGGCGCTGGATAGCAGTGATTTCGAGCAGGCGCACAGCCTGATTCACAACCTGAAAGGGCTGGCCGGCAATCTGGCGGCCTCCGGGCTTCAGGCTGCGGCCATCGAAATTGAAAAACTGGTGAAGGGAGATCAAAAAAGGCAGGCATCCCGCAAGCAGTTGGATCAAAAATTCGCAACGCTGGAAACCTCCATCAATCAGGCACTGGAAGCGGTTCAAACCTTAGGCCCCGTGCCGGCCAAAAAGGCGAAACAACCGTCGGCAGGCGCAATGACCGCCATACCGCCCGACGTGGCCGCGGAAGCTATCAGCCGAATTAAAGAGCCGGCTGAAATGGGTGATGTTACCCAGATAAAGTCCATCGCTGCAGAACTCAAACCCAAATCCGATGCTTTGGCCCCAATCTGTGATAAATTCATCCAATTTGCGGAAGACTTTGATTTTGAGGGAATCGCGAAACTGGTGGGTGAATTGGAAAAGATAGCTGAAAGCGGTTAACCCGTATGCCGGTTGAGCCCGTATCAAAGAATTGATCAAATCTTGAAAGATTCAGATTTTAACCGGACAACGGGCAACAGGCTAACCGGTTAACGGTTATTCGCTATTCAACAAAAGCTAAAAACAGGGCCTGATCATCATCGGCCGGGCGCCCATTTGCAAAATCGTCTACATCTTTCATGATTGCTGTGAGCAGCTCCTCCGGCTGAGGATTTCCGCCGCCTTCAAGCTGCCGCAGCAGACGCTCTTCTCCGTATGTTTCACCATCAATGCTGAAGCGCTCGGTAATCCCATCGGTATACATCAAAATGCGGTCGCCCGGTTGCAGCTCGGCTTCGGTCACCGGCACCTGCTCATAAGGATCAATTCCCATGGGAAACACGCCGCTAGATTTATACTCGATGGCTTTTTTCTCGGCAGATCGGTAGACCATCGGCGGGGGATGGCCGGCTCGTGCAATTTTTAAGCGGTGGTGATTGGCATCGTAGACAACATACAAGGCGGTAACGAAACTGGGGTCGGCAACTTTACAAAGATGTTGGTTTAAAAAGAATAACAGTTCGCCGGGCTCTGCCGGCGGTTCCGGATAGGAACGAAAAAGCGCACAGGTCATGGCCATCATGACAGCTGCCGGTGCACTGTGGCCTTCGGCATCAGCCACCAGAAAACCCCACTGATTATCTGCTATTTTGGCAATATCGTAATAGTCGCCGCCGGCATAAAGACTGGTTTCATAATGAACAGCAAGCTTTAAGCCGGCAATTTCAGGCAGCTTCTTGGGCAGCAGCCGACGCTGGACATCGGAAGCGGCCTCGAGCTCATCTTCGAGCGCATCTTTCTTTTGTTCGACTTCCCGTTTGAGCCGATGAATGGTCAGATGGGTGTTTAACCGCGCGATGACCTCGTCCGGCTGAAAGGGCTTGGAAACATAATCAACCGCTCCCAGCTGCAGCCCCTGGACCTTGTCTTTTGTTTCGGTGAGTGCTGAAAGAAAAATGACCGGAATGTTTGCGGTATCCGGATTATCTTTTAAGCGGCGGCAGACCTCAAACCCATCGATGCCGGGCATCATGATGTCCAGCAGGATCAAATCAGGGGAGGCCTTTTGCGCAATGGCCAGCGCGGTCTCGCCGTTTTTGGCCACCAACAGTTTGCAGCCCGTGGTTTCAAGGGTTTGATAGAGCACCTGTAGATTGGTTGGGTTGTCGTCAACCAGCAGCAAGGCTTCATTTTCATTATTATTTTCTGACATCCGCGAAACTTTAAAACGATTTAGAAATGGTATTAAAACCCCACCTCCCCGCTCACGTGTGCGGGCCCGGGATTTCGCATCTAATTGAAAGACTTTTTAAGGAGCTCAAAAGGTCCAATGGTCCGCCGCAGGCGGATTGCCCCGCTAAGCGGGGCTTTGATGCACACATTAATTTATTAAAACAAGACGTGTAATCCCGCGCTCAAGCGGGAAACCTGATCTAAGGTTTTGATACCATTTATAGTAAACCCTAAGCTATTTCTTTTATGCCCGCTTCAACAGATTCCGCAATGGGAATAATGGTGCCGAACCCGCTGACCTCAAACACTTCCTTAACGTAAGCATTCAGCGCACAGAGAACAAATTTGCCGTCCCGGCGTTTCATTTCTTTGGCCGCACCTAAAATCACCCGCAGGCCGGCACTGCTTAGATATTCAAGACGCTCCAGATCGAAAAGGAGCCGGGTGTTTTCATTGTCCAGGATGTTTTTAACGGTTTCCTCGGCTTCAGGCGCAGATGTCCCGTCCAATCGACCTTTAAAGGCCAGAAAAACAATCCCGTTTTCTTCTTTTTGACGAATCTCCATTACAACCCCTTTGATAAATAAGTTCACGCAGCCGCGCAAATGCAGACATGAGGTATTAAACGCTACAACCTATTAATATATAATTATTTCAATGATCAAATCAACACATTATAGTTAGATTCTTAAAATCATCTCAAAAATATGGATCAGGGTTCACGCCCCGCTTTGGCGGGGCAAAACCGCCTTGGGCGCTTAGACGCATTTTTGAGATGGGTTCTAATTACAGTTGAACCACTTCTCTGTCAACCGCAACATCATACTGAAAAAGATCAAACCTGCCAATGAATTTCTTCAGCGGCTTTTAGATCTGCTTTCTTTATGGAAGCGCTTCAAACCGAAGGCCTTAAAATAAAAAGCTTGTGGAGAAAAGCATTTGATGATACTAAGTTTATACTTCATGCGTTTGCAAATGAAAATTTTGTACACTTTCTGGGAATTTATTTTGGATCCGAGCTTAGACAGATTTCCAGGTTAACATAATTTCTG
>WOR8_10009288_pt1 | contig 14600 bp, 17 predicted proteins | sample DeeMarSeWOR38_10_FD_19890 | JGI IMG/M metagenome (IMG submission 19890) | reverse complement strand
GCTGCCGCCCGGCATGAACCTCCCGTTCTGACACTCGTATGTCCTTTTCGCCCCTGCTGGTCCAGTTGATAGACGCATTGCGCTGCATGCCCGGCGTCGGCAAGAAGTCGGCTCAACGTATCGCGTTTCATCTCCTGGAGCGCGATCGCGATGGAGCGTCTCATTTGTCCGTTGCATTGTCACAGGCAGTGCAGGGAATCGGTCACTGTAAGCGCTGCAGGATGCTTACCGAGCACGAGTTGTGTTCGATATGCAGTGCGAGCGGCCGTGACGAAACGCAGCTCTGCATCGTTGAGTCTCCGGCGGACGTTATGGCCCTCGAAGATGCGACCGGGTTTCGCGGCAACTACTTCGTGTTGATGGGCCACCTGTCACCGCTCGATGGTATCGGGCCCCGGGAACTCGGACTGACGTCGCTGGAAGAGCGGCTGGCGAATGGCGGTATTAGTGAGATGATCATCGCCACGAACCCGACCGTGGAGGGCGACGCAACCGCGCACTATCTGGCGGACCTGGCAGAACGGCATAACGTGCAGGCAAGCAGAATCGCACACGGTATACCGCTGGGTGGGGAACTCGAATACGTGGATGGCGGTACGTTGTCGCATGCGTTCTACGGGCGTCGACTGGTCGAATAGGGGAAGTTCATGAGTGAAAGAGATTGTCTGTTTTGCAGGATGGGATCTGTCCGCGGATATCGTTTACGAGAACGATTCGCTCGTTGCGTTCCGCGATATCGATCCGAAAGCACCGACGCACATATTGCTGATACCCCGGCGCCACATCGCCACGATGAATGACCTGCAGGAAGGCGATATTGCACTCACTGGCGAACTGTTCACGACGGCGGCCAGGATCGCCGCGGAAGAAGGGCTGGCCGAGGATGGTTATCGTGTGGTCATGAACTGCAACGAAGCGGCTGGCCAGAGCGTCTTTCACATCCACCTGCACCTGATGGGTGGCAGGCCGATGACCTGGCCGCCCGGCTACGGTAGCTGTCGTAACGGCGCTTGCTGATCGTCTTGTTTTCCACGGCCGCCTTGACGGCGCAGCCCGGCTCGCGCAGGTGCCGGCAGTTCGCGAAGCGGCAGGCCCTGCCGGCGGCGGCGATTTCCCGGTAACCGACCACGACTTCCTCGGGGCGCAATGCCGGGGCGTAGTCGCGAACGCCGGGCGAGTCGATAACGGCGCCGCCACCCGGTAATTGCAGCATGGCGGAATTCACCGTCGTGTGCCGGCCTTCGCCGCTCTTGTCCGAGATGGCCGCGACCCGCTGCCTGTCGTCCTGCAACAGGCGATTGATGAGGCTGGACTTGCCGACACCCGACTGACCGACAATGATCGACACGCCGTCGCGGAGCAGGCCAGCGACGGCATCGATGTTCAGGCCCGATTTCGCACTGCAACGGACGGCCTGGTAGCCAATGTTCTTGTAATCCTCGAGTACTTCGTCGACCGATTCGCTGGCCGGCAGGTCGGCCTTGTTGAAAATGACGGCGGCGCTCGCATCGATCAGCTCCGCTGCGCACAGGTAGCGGTCCACGACGGACCAGTCAGGATCGGGCGCGGGTGCCGCCATCACGAGCAGCCGGTCGATATTGGCCGCGAGAACTTCGACCTTGCCACGCAGATTCGGCCGAGTGAGCTCGTTGCGGCGGTCGCAAAGTGTCGTAATCAACCAGTCCGCCTCGCCGGGAATCGGCTCGGCTTCGACGCGGTCTCCACAGACGGGTTTGATGCGCTTGCCCTTGATGCGGGCATCGACCCTGTGCCCATCGGGTAACAGCAACTGCATGCGCCGGCTGTAGGTTGCAACGACGAGCGCGGCCGCGGTGGTCATGATTGTCGACAGAACGTGCGCATGATGCGCAGTATGCCGCGCCGGGAGCCACCATGCACCGTCGCGCGTTGTACACTAGCGCCTTTGCAAATGGAAACCGGATACGCAATGAACCAACAGCCGCCCCTGATCGACACCGCAACCAACCTCATCTGGATCGACCTCGAAATGACGGGCCTCGACACGCAGAACGACAGGATCATCGAGGTGGCGACAATCGTCACCGACAAGTACCTGAACGAACTCGCCGAGGGACCGGTTTTCGCGATCTCGCAGTCGCAGGAAACGATGGGCGCGATGGACGAATGGAATACACGGCAGCACGGCGAGTCCGGCCTGACGGAGCGCGTTCTGTCGGGAGGTGTCAGCCTGGAAGAGGCGCAGCAAGGGACTCTCGATTTTCTTACAACCCTGGTCGACAAGGGTGCGTCGCCAATGTGCGGTAACAGCATTTGCCAGGACCGACGATTTCTCGCGCGCGAGATGCCGGAGCTGGAAAGCTACTTTCACTACCGCAATCTCGACGTGAGCACGCTCAAGATACTCGCGCAGCAGTGGGCTCCGCAGGTGGCGGCGGGGTTTAACAAGGAATCGACGCACCGCGCGCTTGCGGATATTCGCGATTCGATCGATGAACTGGCCTGGTACCGGGACAATCTCCTGGACCAGGCCGTGTTCGCTGCAGCGTCCAGCTAGTGGAAAAGCCCTACGCGTCGGCGCCAGCTCGAAACGCCGCGCCTATTCTCGGCGTATTGCGACACGAGCTGCGCAACTGTTCGACTGTGTTCGAGATCGGTTCGGGAACCGGTCAGCACGCTGTGACAATCGCGGCTGCACTGCCCGGCGTCACCTGGCAGACGAGTGACCTCGAGCAGTCGCACGAGGGCATCCGGGCCTGGATCGCGGACGACGGGCCCGGGAATGTCCTGCCGCCCATGGACTTCGACGTGCTGTCGGCGGCGACGCCCTCGAGCAAGTATGACGCGATATTCTCGGCAAACACGGCGCACATCATGAGCTATGCAGCGGTGTGCAGGATGTTCGAACTTGCCGGCGAGATGTTGAACGACCCGGGCCTCTTTTGCCTGTATGGCCCTTTCAGCCGCGGCGGCCGTTTCAGCACCCGGAGTAACGCGGCATTCGATGCCTCGCTCCGGGCTCGCAATGCCAGCATGGGCATCCGCGACCTCGACGACCTGGAGGACCTGGCCCATCGGAACAACATGACGCTGGCACGGACATACGCCATGCCGGCCAACAATCTGCTGACTGTCTGGGCAGCAACAGGCGCCAACTGTCTCTGATAAGCGACTGATTTGATGGATTATCGGCTAGAACCACCCGGCTCCATGTCATATAGTTGCGCCATGAGACAGGTAACCGGAATCCTTGTGGCAGCGTTTTTGTCGGCGCTGCTGTTTGCGGGTGCCGCCAGCGCCGAGTCGGCGTGGGTGAGCGATGAGTTCGAAATTACGCTGCGGAGTGGCCCGTCCACGAGCAATGCCATTCAGCTGATGCTGAACAGCGGCACGGAGCTCGAGGTGCTCGAGAGGGACAGCGAGAGCGGGTATACCAGGGTTCGTACCGGGGGTGGAACCGAAGGCTGGGTGCTGACGCGCTACCTGATGAACGAACCCGCGGCGAGAGAACAGCTGGCGCGACTGACCAGCCAGCTGTCCAGCGAGGCGTCGCGGGGCAGTTCACTGAATGCGCAGCTCGGCACCATACGTAGCGAATACGAAAGCGCAACCCGTCGGATCGAGACGCTGGAGCGTGAAAAAAGCGAAGTCGAGGAAGAACTCGCGGAAATCAAGCAAACGTCTGCCAATGTCCTCTCGATCAACAGCCAGAACAAGCAGCTGCGGGAGCAGCTCGCCGCTGAAGAAATACGCGTTGCGACGCTCGAGCAGGAGAATCGTGAGCTGAGCAGCCAGACGACCCGTTACTGGTTCATGTCCGGAGCGCTGGTGCTCGTGGTCGGAATGGTTCTCGGGCTCTGGCTGCCACGTATCCGCTGGCAGCGTCGATCCCGTTACGATCGATTCTGAAGCAGCATCCGCTCAGACGGATTCGCCGGCGAGAAACAGCCAGGTTTCGATCACGCTATCGGGATTGAGCGACATGCTCTCGATACCCTGATCGAGCAGCCATCTCGCGAGGTCAGGGTGGTCGGAGGGTCCCTGGCCGCAGATTCCGACGTACTTACCCCGCGCCTTGCAGGCGGATATTGTCATTTCGAGCATGGCCTTGACGGCGTCGTCGCGCTCGTCGAACACATCCGCCACGAGCGCGGAATCGCGATCGAGACCGAGTACGAGCTGTGTCATATCGTTCGAACCGATGGACATGCCGTCGAAATAATCGAGGTACTGGTCCGCGAGCAGGGCGTTGGTGGGTAGCTCCGACATCATGATGATCTTGAGATCGTCCTTGCCGCGCTCGAGTCCGTTCTCCGCCATCAAATCGATGACGGCCTTGGCCTGTTTCACCGTGCGCACGAACGGGATCATGACCTGGACGTTCTTCAGGCCCATGTCGTTTCGCACTTTGCGAATCGCGGCGCACTCCAGCTCGAAGCAGGGCCGGAAGCTGTCTGCGACATAGCGCGCGGCGCCGCGGAAGCCGAGCATCGGGTTTTCCTCGTCCGGTTCGTACTTGTCGCCGCCGATGAGATTGGCATATTCGTTGGACTTGAAGTCCGACATGCGCACGATCACCGGCTCAGGCGCAAACGCGGCGGCGATCGTCGATACGCCCTCGGCCAGCCGGTCGATGAAGAAACTGACGGGGTTGTCGTAGCCCGCCATCTGCTCGTCTACGGCCGTACGCGTAGCGTCGTCGAGTGCATCGTATTCGAGCAATGCCTGCGGATGCACGCCGATCATGCGGTTGATGATGAACTCGAGACGGGCCAGACCGACGCCCTTATTCGGCACGTTGGCAAAATCGAACGCACGGTCCGGGTTCCCGACGTTCATCATGATTTTCACCGGGATGTCCGGGAGCGAATCGAGTTCGATCTTCGTGCGCTCGTACTCCAGTCTCCCCGAGTAAACCAGTCCTTCGTCGCCTTCGGCGCAGCTGACGGTGACATCGGTGCCGTCCGCGATGACTTCTGTCGCGTCGCCGCAGCCAACGACCGCGGGAATACCGAGTTCCCGCGCGATGATCGCCGCGTGGCAGGTGCGGCCGCCACGATTGGTGACGATGGCTGCAGCCCGTTTCATGACGGGTTCCCAGTCCGGATCAGTCATGTCGGAAACCAGTACGTCACCGTTTTGCACGCGATTCATTTCACTGACGTCGCGAATGACGCGCGCGGTTCCCGAGCCGATCTTCTGGCCGATGCTGCGGCCCTTACTGACGATGTCTGAGCGGCCCTTGAGCGTAAAACGCTGGATCGTCCGGCCGCTGCGGCTCTGCACTGTCTCGGGGCGTGCCTGGAGGATATAGAGCTTGCCGTCGGTGCCATCCTTGCCCCATTCGATGTCCATCGGGCGCTGATAGTGATCTTCGATCGTGACGGCCATCCTGGCCAGCTCTACGATCTCGTCCTCGCTGAGCGAGAAGCGGTGCGAATCCGCCTCGTCGACATCGACGGTGTCAACGGTCTTGCCTGGCGTCGGGTCGTCGCTGTAGACCATCTTGATGGCCTTGCCGCCCAGGTTCTTGCGGAGTATCGGGTAGTTGCCGTCGCGAAGCGCCGGCTTGTACACATAGAACTCGTCGGGGTTGACGGCGCCCTGCACGACGGTTTCGCCGAGGCCGTAGGACGAGGTTATGAATACGGCGTCCCGAAACCCGGATTCCGTGTCGAGCGTGAAAACCACGCCCGAGGCGCCGATATCGCTGCGTACCATCATTTGTACGCCCGCAGAGAGGGCCACCTGGCTGTGGTCGAAGCCCTGGTGAACCCGGTATGCGATCGCGCGGTCATTGAAGAGCGACGCGAATACCTGGTGGAGCGCTACGTTGAGGTGCTCCAGTCCGCGGATGTTGAGAAAGGTTTCCTGCTGTCCGGCAAAGGACGCGTCAGGCAGGTCTTCCGCTGTGGCGGAAGAACGGACCGCGACCGCGATGTCTTCTCCGTCACTCATTTCCTCCCAGGCAACCCGGATGTCGCTCATCAGGCGCTCGGGCAGAGGCGTACTCAGGATCCATCCCCGGATCTTACGGCCCGCGGAGGTCAGCGCATCGATGTCGTCTACGTCGAGGTCATCGAGGGTGGCCTTTATGCGCGCGTCTAGACCGTCGACAGCGAGAAAATCGCGGTACGCTGCCGCCGTCGTCGCGAATCCCCCGGGGACAGTGACTCCGAGCTCCTTGAGATTGCCAATCATTTCGCCCAATGAAGCATTCTTTCCACCGACATGCTCCACATCATTCATTTCAAGCTCGGTGAGCTTGACGACGTATGCTTCCAAACTAGGCTCCCTTGTGTTCCATTGCAGGAAGTGGACAATCGATTCCAGAGACAGGGATACGCGGCTGACCGGATTGCCGCGACCGGACGAGACTGCTGAATATGACTGAACGCACTGTTTTCTTTCTGTCGGATCAGACGGGCGTGACCGCCGAGACGCTTGGTCACAGTCTGCTAACTCAGTTCACCGGTCAGGAATTTCGGCAAGTGACTTTGCCATTTATAGATTCCGATGACAAGGCAAACGAGGCCGTGGCGAGAATCAACGCGGCGGGAAAGGCCGATTCCCTGCGGCCGATCGTATTTTCGACCCTGGTGCAGGACAACTTACGCAGCATCGTGAGGGAGGCCGATGGGCTCCACCTCGATATATTTGACGTATTCCTGGAGCCACTGGAGGTCGAGTTCCAGCAGGAGTCCACGCACGAGCCCGGGCGTGCGCACGGCATGACCGATATCGAGGCCTACATGCGCCGAATAGAGGCGACCAACTTCGCGCTCGCGAACGACGACGGCGGCATCAGCAGGAACTACGAAATGGCCGACGTGATCCTCGTCGGTGTTTCGCGCTCCGGAAAGACGCCGACCTGTCTTTATCTCGCTCTGCAATACGGCGTTTACGCCGCCAACTTTCCGTTGGCCGACGAGGAATTCGAGAGCGGCGAATTACCGGAAGTGCTGCTGGAGCAAAAGCACAAGTTATTCGGGCTGACTATCGCTCCCGAGCGATTGCGGCATATCCGCAAGGAGCGGCGTCCCCTCGGCACCTACTCGAGCGCGCAGCAGGTCCGCTACGAGCTCCGCGAGTCGGAGAAAATATTCAGGCGTTATGGTATCCCGAACGTCGATACCACGGAATTTTCGATCGAGGAAATTGCGAGCCGAATTCTCGATAGTACCGGCGTGGAGCGCCGGGTTCGAGCCTGATCTTTCACTTTGTGACAGCTGTCTTGGAACGGTAATTGCTTGCCTCTTGAGCAGGTGGCCTTGTGCTATATTGCCCGCATGTTACTCGATTCACAGCTGGTGCCCGAGACCCTAGTCAGACCGCGGAGCTTCGTCGGTCTGATGGCTTTGTATGAGAGTAATTACCTCCGTCTCTTGCAGCTGGTCCCGGAGCTCGAGCGCCTCGATGGCTGTTTTCGCTCGAAGGTTGCTGGCGACTGCGAGCTCTTTGTCGAAGTGCTCGAACGGTGCCGCTATACGATAACGATGTCGCTGACCTACCAGTTCGATTCGGACGACGGCTGCATAGCCGATCCCGACGTCAAGGTTCGCGCCTATCTCGACGGCCGCCTGGCGGAAGCGATGAGTCTCGGCGGAGACCATCAGCATGCGGAGTTGCGGCGGCTTATCAGGGAGAATCGTCCTGAACTCGATGCGCGCTGGCGCAGGAACATGATTCTCAACAAGTGGCTCGAATACCTTTCGGACCAGGGACACCTGATCCTCGAACGCTAAAGAATCAGCGGTACGCCAGTTTTTCAAACTGTCGATCACGTCCGAGCCGCGAAAATACATAATTGACATGATTTGAGGAGCTGCGGCGGCGCTGCGGCATGTCGGATTATGTCAAGAGACCCTATATGGCGAGCAGGCAGGCCATCTTCGGAATTGCAAACGAGCACGGTGACGGCGACCGCCAGGATCCTGCAGAGGCTCGAGCATCTCGAGAGCCTGCTCGTGGACCCCGAGTGGGTGCACACGATCGTTGTCTTTTATCAACTACGTTCATTAAACCGTCGTTGCGAGAGCAAGCTGGCGAAATTCGCCGAGCAACTCAAGCAACAACGCGAGAGCCGCCGCCGGGAGGTTCAGTTGCAGACCTGGCGCGAAAAGCTGGACGCGGAAAGAGCAGAGTTCGAAAAGGAACTCGGGGGCCACAGGGAGCGTCTGCAGACGATCGAAGGGAAATTGCATGCGGAGCAGCAGCAAGCGGAGTCCATGCGTGGACTTGACAAGATTTTCAAGAGACGCGCAGTGTCCGATCGATTCACCGAGCTAAGTGAGCAACTCGACGCGGCAAGGAACGAGGAACGAGAGTTTCTGGACAAGATCGAGTCGATCGGGCAGGCGGAGCCGCCCGATCCGTTAGGCTTGAGCGTCGCTGAGAAGCGGTCCATTAACTTCATGATTCTTGCTTTCGCGCAGCATCTCTTTCTGCAGTTCAATGATCGTGATCTCGTCTCGCTCGTCAAGGAGTCCCGCGAAAAGAGCGCGGGCGCGATCAATTACGGCAGCAAGCGGGAATGCGACCTTTTGCTGGAACGCATTGCCGCGCATATCGATTCGATGGAAAAGGCGAGCGACTACGTGGACGTACTGAAGCACCGCGCTGAACTTATTGCAGAGCATGCGGTTTTCAATCAGGACGACCAAGCGGTACCCATTGCGGGCACCGTAGCGACGGTGTTTGCTATCAATGCGAACGGCGTCGTTACCAAATCCGATGCCAATCTTGTCGGCGATAACTACTGGGGAATAGCCGATGTACTGAGTCGCTGAGCGAGAGCCTGTTTCAGGGCTCAGATATCGGTGCGATACATCTGTTGCCGGTAGCGATGAACCTCGTCGGCCGAGAAGCCGGGGAGTTCGGCGGAGGAATCGACCGGGTCGGCTTCGAGCACCGCCGCCGGCTCTTCGACGTTTTCCGACTTGTCGACTGCGAGCGGCGCACTGAGATCGCTGGTTTGCTCCGGCTCGGACAGGCTCGGCTGCCGCGCTCTCGCCTCATCGAAAATCCGCCGGAGTATGATGTCAACGCGAGGCCCGGTTGGCCGGGTGGCAGTTCTGGCGGTGGCGTCGGCGACTGCGTCGTCAGGGGAAGTATCGTCCGCCGCTGCAGCGTTGTCGGTGCCGTGGCCGATAACCTGGATCGGGAGCTCACGGTCGTCTGCAAGGGACATCGGCCGGTAGTCGGTAGTCTCGTCGCAGCGTGCATCGGTGCCGGTCGCGGAGAACGCAGGGGACATCCAGATGCCAAGCGCGAGCAGCGCTATTGCGCTCGAGAGGCTCGGTGCCGCTCTACGTCGTGGTGCCTGTCTGGTTGTCAAGGTCACCTCCGGAAAATCGCCCGCCGGGTGTTATAGCCGAGTATAACACCTGACGCACGGGACGCAAATCGTCCGTTCAGCCGCGGTTCTGCGCCGTCTGTGCCGGTACTCGCTGCAGTTCGCGCAATTCGGCGAGGTCCGTGGCAATACCCGCGGCCTGCTCCAGCAGCACGTCGGGCAGATCCTCTTCGTCGAGATCCTCGAGGCTCTCCAGCGGCTCGAGGTTGAGCGCCTTGCGCCGCTCGTTCTCACGCCCGAGCTCGCGTGCCAGTTCTTCCTCGCGCTCGGTGAGCCGCTGCTCGTAGTTCAGAGACACGGTCTTGCGCAGGCGCGCTTCTTCGGCGTCACGGGTACGGTCTACCAGGTATTGGAAATTCGGGTCCGTCTTGGCCCTTTCCATCTGGTTCGCCGTCAGAGACTGGATCGTGCTGTCGAGCGGTTCGCCGGCACGAAAGCGTGTTGTCTGGATCGTATCCCAGGGTAGCGCACTGTCCCGAACGCTCTCGCCGAACTGCTCGGTGTCGATCAGCGAAGGCAGGTTTATATCGGGATCCACGCCGCGGTGCTGCGTACTCTCGCCGGTAACGCGATAATACTTGCCGATAGTCAGCGTCAACTGGCCGTAGCCCGGTCCTTCCTCCGGCTTGAGGTACTGGTCCAGAGAATACAGGTTTTGCACAGTGCCCTTGCCAAAGGTCTGCTGGCCGATGATCACGCCGCGCGCGTAGTCCTGGATCGCCGCCGCAAAAATTTCCGATGCCGAGGCGCTGAAGCGGTCGACGAGTACGGTCAGGGGGCCGTTGTAGGCCACGCGGGCGACCGGGTCGGGATCGTCGAGACGGCTGATCCGTCCGCTCGAATTGCGCAGCTGTACCACGGGCCCGTTGTCGATGAACAGCCCGGACAGCGCCGTGGCTTCTGTCAGGTGGCCGCCGCCGTTGCCTCGCAGGTCCAGAACCAGTCCGTCGATTCCCTGTTCCTCGAGTTCACCGATCAGCCGCTTTACGTCTCGCGTAGTGCTCGTGTAGTCCTTGTCGCCGCTGCTCATCGCGCGATAGTCGCGGTAGAAACTCGGCACTTCGATGACACCGATGCGCCACTCACGACCATCGCGCGGCACCGTGACCACATCACTTTTCGCCGCCTGTTCCTCGAGTTTCACCTGGTCCCGCGTCAGCGCAATGATTTTCTCGCTCGCGCCGGGCAGGGCGCCGGCAGGAATGATCTGCAGGCGAACCTCGGTATTGGCGGGACCGCGAATCAGGTCGACGACGTCGTCCAGACGCCAGCCGATGACGTCCACCATGTCTCCCTCGGGGCCCTGCGCGACCCCGGTTATACGGTCCTTGGGCTTGAGTTTCCCGTCGATGGCGGCCGGACCGCCCGGAATGATATTCACGATCTGCACGTAGTCTTCGTCAAGCTGCAGCGAGGCGCCGATGCCGAAGTACGACAGGCTCATCTGGATACGGTATTCCTCCGAATTTCGCGGCGACAGGTAGCTTGAGTGAGGGTCCAGCGTGTGGGCGAACGCATTCATGAACGTCTCGAACACGTCGTCCGCCTTTACCTGGTCGATGCGCTTGAGGTAACGCTTGTAGCGTTTGCGCAGCAGTTCCTGCGACTCCTCCCACGGCTTGTCCGCCAGTTCGAGCCGCAATACGTCGTTTTTCACACGCTTGCGCCAGATCTCGTCCAGCTCGGCCTCGGTCTTCGCCCAGGGCTCCTCGGAGCGGTCGAACTGGTACTCCTCCACGACCGTGAAGTCCGGTTCGGATTCGAGCTGCGCAAGCGCGAAGTCGAGGCGCTCGCGGACGCGCGTCTGGTAGACGCTGAACATCTCGAACACGGGGTCGAGCGGCTTGCTCCGAACCACGTCGTCGAGCTGGTAGCGGTAACTCTCGAAAAACTCGATGTCGCTCTCGAGCAGGTACATGCGATTGCCGTCGAGGGACTCGATATAGCGGTCCATGACGCGCGATGACAATTCGTCGTCAACGGAGATGTGCGAATAATGGGACTTCTGAATGAACTCGGTGACCAGTTCTCCAACGCTCTCGTGCCTGGGGTCCGGCCGCAGCCCTTCGTCGTCTATCGACGTGGTCGCCATCAGCGGCAGAGCCATGAAGCTCAGCAATGCGCCGGCGATCCAGCGGGTGCAGCGGTTGTCATATCTTTTCAAGGCAATCTCCATGTTTTTCGGCTGGCATTGTTTCGCAGCAGCCCTGTGGGCTAGGCTAGATGCCCGCGGCCCTCCGATCAAGGGCGTATTTGGCATAAAATCTCGCTCTGAGCACTTAATTGTCCATTTTGGAACCTTTTATATGCGTCCTCTGACAATGATCACCGGCATCCTGTTCGGTTCCTGCGCGGCGATCACGGTCAGCCTGATGCTGGTGCTGATCGTGTTTCTGCTGCTGGGTGACGAACACCCGCGTCTGCAGCACGAATTCCGGCCACTGGTCAGCAGCATGCTGATCTTCCTCGGTATGACCGCAATTTCTGCCGCGAGTTTCTATTCGATGCTGATTGGCCACCGGGCGCGGTTTGCTGCGCAGGGGTTGATGTGGCTGGGCCTGCTGGGCACGGCCTGGTACTACTGGCCCTGATACGAGCTACCGCAGCAGGCGAATGCTGTTCGGCGCCTTGCCGCCGCGTTCCTTGCGCTTGCGGCGGCGCATGCGCGACTGCAGTTCCGCCCGCCGGTTTTCGAGCCAATCATCGCGGCTGACCCGCGTGTCACGTCCGGAATTCTGACGGGTTCGCGTGCGGTAATCACAAAAGTCCTGGTAGGCCTCGATTTCATGCTTCAGTTCCCGGCAGATCAGTTCGATCATTATCGCGTCGTCGAGGTAACCGAGACCGGGAATGCTGTCCGGGATGAGGTCTTCCGGCTCGGCGAAATAGGCGAGGGCGTTCAGGACCCGGTTGGCCTCTGCCTGTGGCAGACGCCACTCGATGTCCTTCAGCATATCGATGAGCAGGCGCAGCTTTTTCAGGCGTTCGACGACAAACGCGGGCGCGCCGTCCGGCCCGATGCTGGCGAGTAACTGTTCGGCAGTGGCAACGATGTCCTCGGGCGCGATGCGGGCCGCGGTGGTGCGAGCCTGCTGCATGATCAGCCGGAAATGCCTGAGATCATTCTCGTCAAGTTCGAAAGTAACCCGCAGCCCCATTCAATCGCTCCACGCACGCTGACGCAGCGCAGCCTAACACGACAGTCGGGTGGCGCAATATCGGGCCGGATCAGTTGCGGAAGCGCGTGTCCCAGTGGCGGGAACGGTCAAACTCGCCCGAGTTGTACGGATCGATGCCCATGGGCTCACCCTTGTCGAGCGGCGCATCGTCGAACAGCTTGAGCATCTCCCGGGCACCGGTGTCATCAACGGCGTCTGCGTTGCTAACCAGCACGTTCTTGCCGGGACCGGCATTCTCGATGTGGCCCCGGAAGCCGGACGCGAGTTCGCGGATGTCCGGTTGCGGCGGAGGCGCCGGCATTGGGGTAGCGCGGGCATGCAGCGCGGCGTGCGCGGAAACGCGACGCCGTTGCTGTGCCGGTCGCCCGGTATCAGATGCGGCATCGCCTTTGAGCCAGTTGATCAATCGCTTGATCATGAATGATAGACCCCGTCCGGGTTTCAGTTTGCCAGTACAGCCCCGCTTACAACTATAAGGCTCAATGCCCGACGTAATGCTGGTTGTTGACATAAACCCCGCCACAAATATCTCAAAAACCCGATTTTTTGCCCGGATTGTGATGTGGATCACATGCCGGGCGATGCGAGCCTAACGGGGTTGTGCTTGAGGCCGCCGGCCCGCGACACGCCAGCCCAGTGCGATCAGGCGCAGGGTCTGCCAGCCGAGATACGGGGAGAACACGAGAAACAGGGCAGCGGGATCCCCTGTTCGGATTCGGCCGCTCAGCGCCGAATAGAACTGCCCGTAGCTGCCGCCGCCATAGTCGCCGAATATCGCCTGGCCAACGAAATAGATGGCGACCGGCAGCACCAGTAGCCCGAAGAAGGCAAAGCCAAGCAAGAGAACCGCCTCCCGGGTGATTGTCTTGCGCATGCTGAATTGCCGCTTTGTCACGGGGATGTCCGTTATTCACACAGGAGTATCGTTGCCCAGAGCCGGAAGCAGGTCAACCCCGGTCCCGGCAACGGATAACGATCAGCCGGGATTGGGCTCGGCAATTCCCTGGCCTCTCCGTGGGCGTTTCCTGCGACGTAATACGAGCACGCCGAGATGCAGGCAGGCAGCCGAAAACAGGAGGTAGTGCGGGAGCACCCAAAGCCAGTTGCTGATGTAAAGTGTGGCCAGCAACGCCGCGACGCCCGCCAACAGGTAGAAATACGGGAGCGCGTCGTAAAGCGACTTGGGTAACCAGATCTTGCGGGATACGAGAGAACCGGTGTTGCGGGTGATCTCCTGCGTATCGATCAGGTTGCCCGACTTGTCTCCCGCGTTGCTCAGCATCGATACGATTCCTATCCCTGGATTCGATATTTAGCCTACGCGCTAGCGCCGCGCATGTCCGTGATTGCGCTCACATACTGTTGCGGTAGAAACGATCAGGCTGGTCAGGAATCGCGCTTCGGGCGTTCCTCGTAGCGAAATTTCGCATCGCCGATCGCGACGACATCGCCGCTTGCGAGGAAATGCTCGGTGACGCGATGGGAGTTGACATAAACACCGTTCTTGCTGCCCCAGTCGATGACGCGGGTAACGTCGCCTTCCGTCATGACCACCGCATGCCTGCGGCTGATGTGCGGCGCCTGAAGCTGAATATCGTTCTGCTGCGTTCGCCCGATCGTGAGGCGTTTCTTGAACAACGGGAAACGGAGTTCCTGTTTATCGATCTTGCCGATCAGCACCCGGCTCATCCGGTCCTTGTCAGCAGCTGGTGGCTGCTGCGGGGTCTCGAGTCGCGCAGACATGCGCTCGTCCAGTTCTTCGATGGCTGCCTCGAGTTCCCGCATCGAATCGTCCTGCCGTACCTTGCCCGAGATCTGTTCCCGCAGCTCGGTGATCGCCTGGTTCTTGGCCGCGAGTTCGGCTTCGAAGTCGCTATTGGCTTTGCGTAGCTGCTCCAGTTCTGCCTCGAGCTGGTTGATTCTTACCTGGCTCTGTTCCTCGCTCGCCGTGAGCATACGCTCGAGCTCGTTTTTGAATCCACGTGTATCCACAAGGTCCGAAGCGAGCTGCTCGTTGATCAGTTCCTGCTGGGACACGGTTTCCGCGGCTTCCGTCAGTTCGAAGCGCAGGGTGCGGAGTTCCTGTT
>WOR8_10006592_pt1 | contig 14609 bp, 10 predicted proteins | sample DeeMarSeWOR38_10_FD_19890 | JGI IMG/M metagenome (IMG submission 19890) | reverse complement strand
ATGTTTATTATTGGTCAGTTGACAAGGCAGGAAACGAGGAAGATATGAATGGGCCTCTGAACATAAAAATTGACAAAGGACCGCCACATTGTATGATATGGGATCCTGCAGACAGGGCAAAGGTTCCTATGGAAGGTGGTTTCTGGGTACAAACAAATGCTGAAGATAATTGCTCAGATATTTGGTATGTAAGATTTGATGTTGGACCACCATATGAAAGTCCTGAGCTTGTTTATGAGGACGATCCACCTGGATCAGGTAACTATAAATGGTACTGTGACCGCTCAACATCAAAACCTGAATGGAGACATCTAATCGCTGTTGCAGTTGACTATGCTGGTCATGAATATGAGTATAACATTTACATCCAGTTCCCAAGGTCAAGAGTATCGGTACTTGAAAGATTTTTATCATCATTTCCAATTTTAAGGTCTATTAAATTTAATGAACCAATAGATGTTGAGGGCTTCAGATTTGGAATTGTTGCAGATCAAAACCTTGAAGTATTTACAAAAGGCGAAGCAGAGCAATCAAGGTTTATTGTCACACGGATAGTAAATAGAAAGGATACTGTAATTTGGGACAATGATCCTTCAGATGGATTTTCAGCAAGTTTTAACCTTAAGTCAGGACTCTATAAAATCACCACTACAACATATAAGGAAAATGAAGAGATATCAAGAAGTCAAGGAAAAATTTTCTTCATAAATATATGAAATTCTTTCCTTAATTTCTATTTTTCTTATTTGTAGCAATAATCTGATAACAGTAGTACAAAAAGCTTTAAATAATATTAATACTGTTAATTATAATAATTAAAAAATATGGGGGAATAACCTTTCATGAAAGTAAAAATACTACCGATAATAATAGTAGTAATGTTTCTAATTTCAAGCATAAATGTAATTGCTATAAACGCTGATGAAGAAAACAATTTGAAAATCTCAGAGAAAACTGACTCTATCTCTTTTTCAGAGGCAACATTAATGGAAAGTGGAGAATTTTACTCAATAAACCTTAAAGAGGCAAACGCTGCACTAAATTCCCCAGAAAAACCATTACTTCCTATATGTGTGAAAACATTTAAGTTTCCTCTTGGAACAAAAATAATTGATGTAACATGCACTCCATCAGAAATAAAAATGGAGACGATTTCTGGGAAGATAGAACCAGCACCAAGACCTGTTCCACTTAATTCTGTTAGAAATGCAATTGATGACGTTGAGATAATTAAAGAAAAGGATGATATTTATCAAAGCTCTGAGCTCTATCCTGATAAATGGTATGATTATTCAATTGGCTGTGGTCTTGATGGAAATGAGCGTGTTCTATTTTTAAACGTTAGATGTTATCCAGTTAGATACAAACCTTCTGAAGATACATTATATACAATTGATAATGTTGATGTGAAGATTTCATATAAAATAGATAAAGTTAAACAAACGGCAGATAAAGATTACGATCTAGTGATTATTGCACCTAGAAGGTTTTATCCAGCAGTCATACCTCTTGCAAAACATAAGAACAGTATGGGTGTTTCTACAAAGATAAAAACTACAGAATCTATTTATAGGCAGTACAGAGGAAGGGACAGACCTGAAAAAATCAAGCTATTTATAAAGGATGCAATCGAGCAATGGAATATTACATATGTTCTTCTAGTTGGGGGTAGACAGGGTCTTGGAGCAAGATGGTATGTTCCTGCAAGATACTCGAACACTTTTGATAGGTCCTACTGGAATGAGACCAGTTTTGTAAGCGATCTTTATTATGCAGATGTTTATCGTTACAATGAGACATCCCAAGAATACGAATTTGAGGATTGGGATTCAAATGGAAATGATATCTTTGGTGAGTGGACATTTATATGGGATGGAGTTTGGTGGTATGAAGAAGACCAAAAAGATGTACTTGACCTTTACCCAGATGTTCATGTAGGACGTCTTGTCTGTAATGATATACTTGAGGTCAGAACAGTTGTAAATAAGATTAAAAAATATGAGAAAAATGCTTACAACCAGGAATGGTTCAAAAAAATGATTATTGCAGGTGGTGATACAGTACCATTTGGTGATGGCATATGGGAAGGTGAATATGAAAATGCATATGCTGCCCATTTCTTGGAACCTCTTGGTTTTAATATAACTAAATACTGGGCATCTGATGAAACACTTACAAATACAAGTCTGATACCTGGAATATCAGAAGGTGGAGGTTTCTTATTTATAGCAGGTCATGGAAGTCCTATTGTATGGTCGACACATTGGCCGGAAAACTACACTGGATGGATCGATGCAATTTTTAATTTCGATATGGGTAAGCTTAAGAACAGAAATAAACAACCAATATGTGTTGTCGGTGGTTGTCATAACAGCATGTTTGATGTAGCACCTATTAGACTTATAAAAAACCTTCTTAAATATAGATTACGTTTCTTTATATGGGATGAAGGTGAAGAGGTCTTCAGTAAATTCTTTTGGATAAGAAGATGCTTTAGTTGGAACCTTGTCAGACAGAAACGTGGAGGAGCAATAGCTTCAATTGGAAACACTGGTCTTGGCTGGGGAGTTGGTGGTGAAGGAAGCATTCAGACAGGTGATGGCTATATTACCACCCATTTCTTTGAAATTTATAGTGAATCAGATGATTTAAATAATGTCTCACTTGGTGAGGTACATGTAAAGACCTTAAATGACTATATTAAGTTCTTCCATCCAAATGAAGATGAAATAGATAGAAAGACAGTTGAACAATGGGTTTTACTAGGCGATCCAAGTTTAAGAATTGGTGGATACCCTAGTTAACTCTTTTTCTTTTTTATACAAAAAAATATGGTTAATGCAAATATAAAAAATATCAATTCAAAACCAGGTGATCCATTACTATCCTCATTATTTCCATTAAGATTGGCTACTTTTTTTGTAATATTTGCACTTGTTGATATCTTTGATTGGGCTCCATGATTATCTATTACAGTTAATTGTACTGAATAGTTACCTTCAATTGAAAAAGTATGACTAGGAAAAATCTCTTTACTGGTTGATCCATCTCCAAAATCCCATTTATAGGTAATTGTATCCCCAGAGTCAGGGTCATAACTTTTTGAAGCATCAAATATCAGACTTTGATTTATATATCCGCTATAAGGGCCACCAGCATTAGCAATTGGTACTTTATTCTCAGGTTCATCTGATATAATTGTTATGGTTGTTGAAACTTCCGAGGACCATTCACCATTATCATCTCTTACTTTTAGATAAATAGTGTATTCACCTGCTGGTAAATCATTTTTTGTAAATGATTTATTTACAGAATTAAGTTCTTCTGGATCTGACCACCATAAATATTCTAATATAGTACCATCTGAGTCGGATCCAAATGCCTCAAACTTTATATTATCACCATAATCTGATTCTGGTATAGTCGGCTGTATGATATATGCACTAGGTTTTTGATTGTAAAATGCAATTGTAACTTGAGAAATATCGGTATCCATTGCTCCATTATTGTCTTTTACTTGAAGTTTTATAGTGTATGTTCCAGCTGATGAATAACTTTTTTTTGTTTTTGATTTTGTTAACCATGCAGTATCATATGATCCATCATTTGTCCAGTCCCATCTATAACCTACAATTGAACCATCGGGATCAGAACTTCCGGAGCCATCGAATTCAATTTCTATATTGGTCTGTCCAGAATATGGGCCATTTGCATCAGCATTTGGTATTTCATTTCCACCCGCAAAATAACCTAATGGATAATTATCCTGATTACTACCCCCAGAGATAATATAGGGAGAATCACCTATATCATCATTATTTTCATCAACTCCGTTGTAATCATCCCAATAATTACCTTGTTCGTTATAATCCCAATTGTTAGTTCCATAATCTTTTGCATTAGTATCCATATTATCTGAAAAATCATTCAAGTAGATTGTATTTCCTGTAGATTGAGAATTAGCAAAAATACCATTCGCATTATTATTTTTCACATCATTATCTTTAATTAAATTATTATCAGAATTTGATAAATATATTCCTACATTATTATTTTCAATTATATTATCAATTATGTCATTGCTGTTTGAACTTTTTAAATATATTCCATGTCCTCCGTTTTTAATTTGATTATTTGATACCTCGCAATCTGAGACGGTATCTATAAAAACGGAATAATGACTTCCCATAGTGTTTTGAATTTTCAATCCAGAAATCACTACATTATTTGCTGTCACCTTAATTGTATGATCTCCAGATCCACTTATAGTTGTACTACTGCTTCCTTCTCCTGATATAGTAAGAGTTTTATTAACAATAATGGTCTCAGAATAAGTTCCAGAATGAATGTATATAGTATCGCTTTCATTTGCATTATTAATCGCTGATTGGATGGTTGTATAAGTTTGTCCGCTACCAACATGAATGGTTTCTGCTCTTGCCATATCAATAGGTAATAAAAAATTAAATACGCTTAGAATTAGTATTAATATTAAAAACGAAGTAACAAACTTTTTCATTCTTAATATAAATTTTATAAAATAGCGCCCCGGCCGGAATTTGAATCCGAGTCCCGAGCTCGACAGGCTCGGATGATAGACCACTACACTACCAGGGCATTTTATAAAATTTAGTAAAGAGGGTAAATAGAACCCATTTTTTAATTTTTTCCTAAGATTAATCCCTTTTTTCATAGTTGTAAACACGAATTTTATCTAATTTCCTCAAAGAATTCATATTCGTCTATTTCATCTTGATACTCTTCAAACTCCTCTAGAACCATACCATATGCAAACATAGCTGCATCAAATAACATAGAAAGATTAGATACATTCATCAAATATGTAACGGTATTTGTTTCTGGGTTAAAAGTTAAATTCTCAGTTAAATACATAAGATATTTACTAGCATTATATCTAAGCATAGTTAATCTTGAACCGGCATCTGTTAAATTAACATAGATATCAAGAACATTAAGATATTTTGGATATGATATGAAAATTTTTGTTTCATTAAAATAATCTTTTGATTCTAAAAAATTGTAATAAGAATAAAGATAATTTGGAAGAGCATTTGTACAGTTATCTATAGCTCTTGTTTTATACAACTCCATAAGTGTAATATTTTTTTGAGAAAGTGCACTTTGATACCATAAGAATCCCAAATCAAAATGATAATTTCCAAATGCTCGGTCCTCTCTTGCCTGGTCCATTACACTAGATGATTTAAGAAAATGGCTTGTAAAATTTTCATTTTGTCCTTTAAGAGTAATAATTTCATCTTCGTGTTCTTCTGTTAAATTATCAATTTTTGAACGATTTATAATATCTCCTATAAAATATGTTATTATAATTATTCCTATCATGATTGCTAGCAGCATCACAAACATATTTTTTGTAAATTCTTTTACCATATTTACCATCCACTCTTTTTAATTATTTATATTATTTTTAAATCTAATATGTAAGTCCTACTTTATGTTCATCAAAGAAAAACATTGGACAAACTGCAGGATCAGGATTTGTACTACTAATCCATTCAACTCTTGCAAAATCTGAAAATGGGGCTGCGAGTTGTCCACCTATAGCAAAATCAACATTATCTCTAATAGGTCTACTTATTGAATAATTAATGAAATTTTCACCATTTTTCTCGATTCTTAGTTTATACCAGCTATTTCTTAGATATCCTCCTTTTAAGTCAGAGGTTAATTGATTCCAACCATTTGCTGGACTCCAATAAAATAACTCTAGTGTCCAATTCATTGGTTTAGCAGTTTTATTAATATAATCAAATCTTATTTTTGCTATATCTTGGTCAAATTCATTCTTAAAATTTAAATATAGTTCGTAATCCTCACTTCCATCTCCACATGCAAACCAAATTTCCCACCAAATCATGTCTGCTTCAAGAGAAGATAGATTATAATCCCAATATTGAGCACCATCTAATTTTCTAAGTTGCATTTTAAATGATTGTGCAGTTGAATAATGATATATTGGTGCAACTTCAAAACGACTCCCCCAAGTTCCATTATCTATTGTTTCAAACCATTCACGGCTAAGATATAGCTGAGTTGCTTGTTGAAAAGGTATATCATCAGAAAAATCTTCTTTTATAAATGGTGGAGTATCAAAAGAATAAACGACAGCTATCGTCGGATCATCATCATCTGTTTCTCCATCTCCATCTATATCAATACCATCGTCCGTGTAAATATCATCAGTTAATTCTGTTGCATCATTTGTTCCATCTTCATCACTGTCCCAATAAACTGTTCCCTGATTAGATATAATATGACCATTTGTAAGACTATCATTAATTGTAACCTTAAATTCAAGAACCCGGCTAGTTTCTGCTGGTATAGTTCCATTCCATGTTATTTTATTTTCTGAAGAATCATAACTAATAGCTCCAACCTCACAATAAGCTGAACCAGGGACGTAAGTAGTATTTTCTGGTATATAATCCTCAAACTCATTTCCAGGATTATCACTCTGATCTGCAGTTCCTATATTACTTAATGTAATTGTATATTTTATTGTATCATTTCCTTCAACTTCACCACCATTTAAATCACTTAAGGATTTTCTTGCAATAATATTTGTTTGAGCAAAACCTGAGAAACGTAGGTTATCAATAAAAGCACTACTATCGAACATACTATCTCCAATATCTTCAATTTTTATTGATACACTGATTTGCTCACCAGGGGAAACTGGATGCACTACTCCACCAATTGGAATTATATCTGATGCGCCAGCATCAGCTCCTGGATTCCTTGGAGTTGTATCAACTATATCTACATCAGAAGGATTTCCACTTTGAGCAAAAATATCAAAACCTGTACCTGAAATATCATTAGAATCCAATACAAAATATCCACTATTTACACTACATTCATATTGTGATATACCTTTTGAGGGTGAATTAACTGAAATTGTTAATTTATCATTATATAGTGTACCGACATATTCAGGATATTCTGAACTAAAGAATTGTACATCATAATAAATATAGTGCATATATAATGGTACCTGTAAAGTCATTGTTAATATAGAATAATCTCTTGGAAATGAATTTTTATTTTTAAACCATGTTCCTCTTTCGTCACCTGGATTTTCCTCATTTGTTGTAACAGGTACATTTCCTGCTATACCTGTACTAAATAATGCAAAGGTTAATCCATCAGTAGGTTCCATTGTTCCAAGTGATGATAGAACAATTGCTTGTCTATGACCTTCCTGATCAGTATCTACGTAAGATGAGCTAATTAAATTAGACTGGTTTTTTAGAATTGCAAACGCAAGGTCTTGACCGTTATAAGAACCTGCGCTAACGGGCTCTAATGAAATTATATTACATATACAAGAAAGTATGATTAAACTATTTAGTAAAATAGTAAAATATTTACATTGAATTTTTTTCAATTAGTCACCTCCTTGATAGTTTATAATAGTAATTATATTTGAGTAGACAGGTGTTCCATCTTGAACAACATCATTAGGTGTTACTATACATTGCCATTTATCACCAATACTTGTATCCTTTGAAACAATTACTCTTCTATCATAGAACCCATCTTTTGTTGATAGATAATTTTGAAAATTTTGCTCCTGTGAAATAACACGATTGTAAATTTCAAACTCGTCAGCATAACCACAATAAAAAGGACTACTTGCGGAACCATGACCTATTTCGAGTAAACCAACACCAGTTCCCATTGCAAAGTTTCTATAACCTGCTTCAGTAGAAAGCTCTCCATTACAATAAATGAAAATTTTTTGTTCATCTGATTTCCAAACTGCTGCGATGTGGTACCACAAACCGCTTGATAAATTCTCAGTTCTTACAGCATCTTTGACTCCATCATAAACAATACCAAAATGTATTTGATTATCTTTAATGAACAATTCTACAAAATTGGAGTTATCTTCAGCTGCCATCAATATGATAGAATTTTCAGCTTCAATATCCATACATTTCAACCATATAGAAAGTGTAAAATCATTATTAGGTATATCATTAAAAATTGATGGTAGGCTCATAGTTATATACTCACTAGAACCATCAAAAAAATATCCTCCTCCAACAACCCCATCTTTTACCCAATCTGGACCAACTAATGTTCCATCAAATATATTACCTGTATAATCTTTGCATGTATCATTATTTTCAGTATTAAAAGGCATGATGAGTTCTGCTATTGGATTTCCGTTAAGCTTCCAATTATAGATATATGTTGTAGCATTAATATCTGGAATAATTGGATAGCTATAGCATATTAGATCCTCATCAGGAGTATTTGTTTTTAGACTAGAAATCAGCACAGGAGAATCTGAAATTTCATCCAAATTTCCACTTAGAATACCTCTAAAGACTTCTTGTTCTTCCCCTTCACTATTATATATATAAATCATTACCTCTACTTTGTCAGTTTTTAAAATTAAAGGCGGGTAGCCAATATCTTCAAGGGGATATATACACTGGCCAATACTCCATTCCGGAATTAAGTCTCTATATATTTTAGTGCCAATTAATGCTCCATTTGTATTAGATACTACTACTTTATAATCTGAAATTTTTTCTCCCCCGACATGTTCTACTACAGCAGCTCCTCTATCTGTCACATAACCTTCCAACTTAATGTTTATATCAACAGGTTCCAAATCTGGAAATAAATATACCCTGATTACAGAAAAAGCAAGTACAGCAATAACAATTAGAATTAAACCTCCAACTATCTCTGAAGATGCATTTTTATTATGAAACGATTTGTTTCTTATCATCTGTCCCAATCCACGGATTAACGTCTGCCATTTCTAGTTTTTATAACTTTTGTGGCATTTTTACAAATTGACATATTTTTATCTAGAAGAATATCTTAAAGACGAAAAATGATATTAACACCAGTATAAAACCAAATCTTACACCTGATGATAATTTCCCATCCATCATAAATCCGCCTAATAAACCGCCACCAATACTTTGAACAATAATAAATGAAAAGAAGGAATTCTTTAAAGCAAATGTATCAATTTCCGCAATCTGAAGACCAGCTCTTGCAGCTGCTCCTCCTTGAGGTAATTTACCTTGTATATCAACAAAAGCTGCAATGATAGTTGTATTTATAATTAAAATTACAGCTAAAAAAACAAAGAAACTAATAAAAATTACTATACTGTATAGTGACATTTCAGATTTTCTTTGTTGTTCTACAAGCTTTGTTTGATCGATTTCTCTTGCAGCTGCTTCAAAAACAGCTGAAGTGTTACCACCAATTTCAAGAGCTTTGTTTATTGTAACAACAATTCTTTCTACAGATTGGGTTTTTATCCTCTTTGCAAAATTTGTTAATGCTTCATTTACAGAAATTCCCCATGACAGCTGAGCAGCCATTTTTTTAAGTTCAGGAGTCAATTTTCCATGATCTCCATCAGATGCAGATTTTATTGCATCAAAAACCGTCATACCTGATGATGTTGAACTACTGATTTCTCTTAAAAAATCTGGAAGATGATTTTCAATTTCCCGCTTTCTATTTGCCTTTATATGATTATAAAATCCAATAGGTCCAATGGAACTTAAAAGTCCCATTACAAGAAAATCAACACCTGTGATTAATCCATCACTTGATAAGATAATACCGAGTAAACCTAAAAATCCTATTAAAAAAAACAAAATTGAAACTGTAATTGAAACTGCTAATAATATCAAAATATTTGTATCTTTACCATATATGCGATTTGCATCTAATCTTTTTCTTCTAATCGGAAATTTCAAACTTGTTCTCCCATCCCAGAACTCATCATCATATAAAATCCAAAATAAGAAAGAGGAAGAATCATAAAGGCAATCAGATATAGAAATATGTAATCTACTCCCCCACTTGTAAGTCCCATAATTGAAATAATAATTACTAAAAACAATGGAAAAGCAATAACTGTTACAACAAATGATTCAGCCATAATTGCAAGAGCATCAAGATTCTTTTTTCTATCAACAAGATCCCTAGCCATATATCTTTCTACACATCTTTCAAAATAAAATGACAGCTCGCTACCTGATTGAATTGTTGCTAGAATCCCTTGAATGAATTCTTTGAATTTATCAGAAGGTGATATTGTAATTGCATTTCTTAAAGCTGTTATTGCATCAATACCCATCATATTTATTTCAGTATTAATTTTCTGAGCCTCTTTCTGTATCTCTCCATATAATTTAACATTTGATAATGCTTCAAATATTTCTGCAGGAGAAATTCCTGCTACTGACATTGTGTTTATGAAATTTGCAGCATAAGGAAGGTTTCTATCGATTTTCTTTGCCCTTGCTTTTGCTTTAGAACCTGGTAGGCTAATATAATATAGACTTGTTCCTACTGTTACCAATGAGGATACAATTAAAATAAGCATAGATGTAATCTGATGAGGTACAATTAAATATAATATTAATGTAGAAATAAAAGATGTAATAAAACCTAATATAATATTCATTAAAACCATTGAATAATATTCTTGATAAACCATAGCGATATCTGCTTTTTCAAGCATATTATTTTTACTTGTTTCGCCTATGTCAAATCTCTCAAATGTTTTTGCAAATAATCTTCTACAAAACCTTGTGTATTTGGTGGATTTCATTTATTTAAATCCTCCTTTGCTCTTTGTATTATTTTTTCAGGTTTCTTTGAATATTCGGAAACAATTTTTCCTACCTCTCGATAATCTTTTATCTCTTTTTTTAACATCCAATTGAGAACTAGAATCCTATTTTTTATTTCTTGTGTTAATCGTTCTTCTGTCCAATCATTTTGAAGTCTAATATTATTTAGTATTTTACTTGCACTACCACTTTCAAATCTATCATCTGTTTTTGACACCCATTTAAATGGTTCCATGAATATCAGTTGATTTGTATCTGGATCTAATTTTACAATTTCAGTAACACTTGTCATTCTGAAGTGATATTGGAGGATTTTCAAGTCTTTGTATAAGTGTATGTATATCACTTGCATGAACTGTTGCATAAGAGGTATGACCTGTTGCCATTGCTTGAAATAAACTATATGCTTCTTTTCCTCTCACCTCTCCAACAATTATTACTTTTGGTCTCTGTCGAAGTGCGGCACGAATCAAATCAAACATGTCAATATCTTTTCCTGTTTTTTCATCTGATGCTGAAAATCCTTGTCTTGTTGTTCCCGCGATCCAGTTACTATGAGGTAAACTTACTTCTCTCGTATCTTCTATTGAAACAATTTTATGAGTGCTTGGTATGAAAAGTGATAAAGCATTGAGTGCAGTTGTTTTTCCACTTGCAGTACCTCCACAGAAAAGAATTGAAGCACCATTTTCAATTGCAAACCAAAAATAAGCAACCATATCAAGAGACATTGATTTAAAACCTAACAAATCAACGGGTGTTAGGGGATTTTCCTTAAATTTACGTATTGTAAATGTAGATGGTTTTGTTACAGTTTTTGCTAGAGTTGTTTGAAGTCTAGAACCATCAGGTAATTTACCATCAACAATAGGAGAATAAATTGAGATTTGTTTACCACAAATCTGAGCTAGTCTTATTACAAATGAGTCAAGTTCAAATTCATCTTCAAATTTAACATTTGTTGAAATTTCATCAAACTTTTTATGATATATAAAAACTGGAACATGATAACCGTCACAAGAGATATCTTCTATACCTTCATCTTCCATAATTATATCGATTTTTCCATAACCTAAAAATTCCTTAAAAATATGATAAAATATTTTTTTCTTTGATATTTCTTCGAGCTCAGCAATTTGCTCTTTTGTAAGTTTATCTTTATCATCCTTATTCTTTTTTGAGAATAGATTTTTTAATGGATTTTTATTTTTGTTTTCTCCGCTTTTTTGTTTTTTTGTTTTTTCTTCATTTTTGCTTTTTGAAAATATGTTTTTTATTGATTTTTTTTCATGTTCTGTTTTTTTATCTATTTTATCTTGCTTTTTTTTCTGTATTTTATTTTGTTTTTCTTTTTTAGATTCTACGTTTGGTCCGAGATTTTCATCTTTACTCTTTTTTTGGAATATATTTTTTAATGGATTTTTCTTTTTGTTTTTTTCACTTTTTTTCTTATCAACTTCAATAAGTAGATCAATTTTATCGTCTTTTTTGTTTTTTGAGAATATGTTTTTTAATGATTTTTTTTCTTTATTTTTATCTTTTTTTTCTAATTCTGTTTTTTTATCTTTTTCTTCTTCTTTCTTTTTTATTTTTCTACCATAAAATTTTATATCATTATCAATGATTATTTGTTCTAATGTTTCTTCAAGATATTTTTCTTTATCCTGTTTATTCATATCTGATATATTTATATCAGCAAGCATTTTAAATAAACGAGATAACTCATCCTTAATATCTTTTTCATCTTCAGATAATACTGGTTCAATTATTTCGTAGACATGTTCATTTATATCATGATTAAGGACGATTCTTCTAGTTCCTATTCCCTTCCATCCAAAACCTGTCTTCTCCTCAATTAAATCCTTTTTGACTTTATCTTCTGATTTTTTATCATCGATTAATTTAGTTTCTTTGATGATTCCTTTTGTCCTTTGTCTTGCTTTTTCTAATAGTCCTTTTGGTTTTGATTCTTTTTCTATTTGTTTAGTTGATAAATTTTCACCGGATAGTACTCTGTCTTGTGCTTTTTCTAATAAACCCATTAATTATCACTTTTTTTATATTTCATAATTACTTTTTCATATATTGTAAAATCTTCTGATTTTGCAAATTCATCAATTACTTCATCTGGTAATTTTTCAAGTAAACTATCTATAATTGGTATCAGTTTTTCAACATCTTCATCCCATCCCATTGGTAAATCTTCAGTTTCTTTTTCATTTTCTTCTGTTTCAACTTTATCCTTTTCCTGCTCAGTTTTTTGAGGTTCTTGCTCTGCTTGGATATTTTGTCTTTGTTTTTCCTCCTCCATTTTCTGTTGTTCTTGTTGTATTTTCAGTTCTTCTTCTGCTTGTATCTTTTGTCTTAGTTTTTCTTCTTCCATTTTTTTGTTAAGCTCTATTTGTCTTTGTTTTTGCTCTTCCATTTTCTGCAACTCTTGTTGTTTTTTCATTTCTTGTTCTTCTTGAATTTTTTGCCTTTGTTTTTCTTCTTCCATTTTTTGATTAAGTTCTATCTGTCTGATTTTTTGTTCTTCTATTTTTTGTTGTTCTATTTGTCTTTCTTTTTCCTTTTCTGCCTCTATTTTCTCTTGGATTTTTTCTTGTTTTATTTTTTCTTCTTCCATTTTCCTTTGTTCTAATTGTCTTTGTTTTTCTTTTTCAGCTTCTATTTTTTCTGTGAGTTTTTCTTGTTTTATTTTTTCTTGTTCCATTTTTGTTTGCTCTATTTCTCTTTCTTTTTCCTTTTCCATTTCAATCTTTTTAAGCTCCTTTTCTTTTAGTTTTTCTTCTTTCATTTGTTTTTTCAATTCCATTTGTCTAAGCTTTTCTTGTTTAATTTTTTCCTTTTCAATTCTTTTCATTTCAAGCTGTCTTTCTTTTTCTCTTTTCTTTTCTAGTTTTTTCTGATTTTTTTCTTCCTTTTTCTGTTTCTGAATTTCTATTAACTCTAGCTTTTCACGGTTCTTTTTTTCTTCTTCTATTTTCTTTTGCGCTATCTCTTTTTCTTTTTGTATTTGTTCTATCATCTCAAGTTCTCTTCTTTTCGCTTGGATTTCTTCTTTTGTTTTTTCTAATTCTTCCTTTGTTTTATTGAAATCATTATTGGATTGAGTGTTTTCTGAATTTTTAGTTTCAGTATTCTTGCCCCTATCCTTTATTTTTATAAAGTTCCAAAATGTTTTTTGTGACCTTTCTTCCTCATCGTTTTTTTGATTTTGATTATCATCTTCTTTAAAATTTTGATTATTAAAATTTTCATTTCTTGGTGTTTGTATTTCATAAAACTCTTCAATTTTATTAAATTCACTTATAGAATCTTTTGGAGATAATTCTGCATTAAATTTAGAGACCTCTTGAGATCTAAAGATAGATTCTCTATTTTCTATTCCGTGTAAAAACATCGGATCACTCTTTGAAAAAAATGAAGTCTTTTGATTTGGATTGTTTTCTTCTGGTTGATTTTTTGTAATTAATTCATCAACTTTTTCTATAGTATCTAGATGTAAAGTAACATTATTTATCTCAGAATCATCTTTTATCTTCTTTTTTAATGAAATGTTTTTTAAAAGGTTCTTACTTTTTTGCTTAATTAATTCTTTTTTATGCATGCACACCAAATCTCCTACGATTTAGCAGATGCACTACAATATAAACTCTTGCGGCATCCCATCTTTATTTATAATATGTAAGTAATTAATAATTTTAAATGTTTCTATACTTTCAGGAAAATGTCATTTTTACAAATTGAACGAAATTATGATTTGCTAATTTTTCAGGCAAGACTTATATAACATGGTTGTCACAATGAGTCATGGAAAATGATAACATGAATGAAGAAAAAACGACTAAAAATGGGCGGCTTGGGAGGAGAAAAGTCAAAAAGTATTTATACCATTTGTGTTATCTACCATTAAAGGCTAATATTAGCTAGGAGAGAATGGGA
>WOR8_10009312_pt1 | contig 14611 bp, 2 predicted proteins | sample DeeMarSeWOR38_10_FD_19890 | JGI IMG/M metagenome (IMG submission 19890) | reverse complement strand
CCGATTTCCAGGAATCGGCCAAATGGTGCAAGTACGGAAAGGCTTTTCGATATATACTCACCGGCAAGAGAGTTTAAAACAACTTGTACACCGCCGTTTTTTGTATCGGCAAGAATTTGGTCGGCAAAATCCAATGATCGTGAGTTATAAACGTTTTTGATGCCGATTGAAGACAAAAAATTACGCTTATTTTGATTCCCTGCCGTTGCATAAATTTCAGCATTTTTCCACCGTGCAATTTCCAATGCCGCCATACCCAAACCACCGGCGGCTGAGTGAATCAAAACGCGCTCATTTTCATGAAGCATAGCCAGCTTTACAAGTGCGTAATAGGCAGTCATGTAAGCGACCGGAATGGCAGCACCCTCCTCCATGGTGAGATGGGATGGTTTTGGAGCTACCAATGCTGCTGGGGTGGTTACATAATGGCTAAAGGATGAATTGGCAAATCCGATTACTTTATCACCAATTTGAATGCGATCCACCTTTTCACCTGTTCTGGTTATTTCGCCGGCAAACTCAACTCCCAACCCTGCCGATATTTTTTGGGCTGGCGGAATCATTCCGAGGGCGGTCAACACATCCTTAAAATTCAGTCCGGTGGCGAAAACTTTTACTTCGACATCATGAGAAGCAGGTTCAACACGCGATGAGGAACGAAATTCCAGGCTGTCCAATATTCCAGGTGATCCTATCTTTAGCTCTGTGTTCTCAACCGCTTCGGTGGTTTTACCGATTGATTTTGATTTAGAAAATACATTTAAGTCAATCTTTCTGAGGGTGTATTGTTCCACCTCAACCAGCGCTTTGCCGTGTTCATCCATAATGACGATACGAAAGCTCAACGTTTCTCTTGCAGATGATGTTTTTTTTTATAATAAAATGGCAGATAAAGATTTCCTTCTGCGATTTCAAATGCCATAAAACCGGTGGCGATATCGAATAATGCCGGATGCAGCCTGTGATGTTTAAGATCTTCAGTAAACGTTTCAGGCAATTCCAACTCAGCGAGTCCTTCGTTTCTACCGAATCTGATCCAGTTTATATTTTGCCACCTTGGGCCATACTTCAGATATTTTCCAAGCGAAGGGCCATCTCTTACCGTCAACAGTTGTTTATCGCCAATTGCCGCTTTAATTTGTTGGATGTTCTTTACGCGAATTGATTCAGGCGTTAAAGACGAAATCTTACCACTGGCATGTTCTTGCCATGAATTTTTTTTTGATGCCGTGTTGCTTTTTATCGAAAATTTATGATGGTTTTCGTGCTTTGTCAGAATCGTTCGGACCACTCTTTCTTCATCATCTGCCAGCCTCAACGGATCCAGAAAATAAGCTTCTTGGATGACCATACTCTCATCGCCATTTTTTTGAACAAATGCTTCTATTGCCATTTCCAAATACGCCGTTCCGGGTAACGTTGCGCTGTCTGAAATCCTATGCTCGTTCAGAAACCAGTTTTTTTCGACACTGATAAGGGACTCATAAATCTTCTCATCGAGGTTGACTGCAGCAATTCGTTCAGTAGGCGGGCAAGCCGTCTTAACCGACGAAATATCGGGTTCCGTTATCGGACTAGTATAGAGTTTCGGCCGGTTAGCCGCCATACCGACTCCTTTCCAGGAATCCCAGTTGATAGAAATCGTAGATGAATCCTTTTGATGTGCTTTGTAATGGGCAAAAGCATCTAAAAACGCATTGGATGCAGCATATCCGACTTGACCAACCGGCGCTAAATAAGAAGACAATGATGAGAATAGAATACAAAAATCTAATTTTTGATCCCTAAATACTTTGTCTATGACCAATGTACCCTTCACTTTAGGTGACATAACCATCTCGGCCATCTCAGGCTTTCTTCGCTTGATCAAAGCCCCATCAGGAATCCCTGCGCAATGAAAGACACCATTGATTCGACCGAAAGCGGTTTGCGTCTGCTTAACGGTTTCTCTTATCTTCTCGATATCGGAAATATCTGCACTAACCACTATAATCTTTCCGCCGAATTTCTGAAGTTTTTTGATTTTTCTAATTTTTCGACTCACATGATCATGTTTTTCGTGGTTTTCCAACCATTGTTGCCATTCAGTGACGGGTGGCAACACAGACCGCTGAATCAAAACGAGTTTGGCCTGAAAGTTTGAGGCTAAATGAAGGGCAATTTGCAGGCCAACTCCTCCCAGACCTCCGGTGATAAGATAGACGCCTTCTTTGCGAAGACGAATAGAATCCTTTTCATATTTATTTAATTTAATATTCTCAAATGTTTGTATCCATCTGTGTTTTCCGCGAAGCGCAATAATGGAATCATCGGAGGCAACCAACAACTCCTGCATGAGCATGTCCAGCATTGGTTCCGCCAGTTCCGATGTCGCTTCGGCAAGATCTATATCAATGCTTCGGCAAGAAACACCTGGATATTCTTTTGGGATAACTCTACAGGGACCCATTAGAATTGCTTTTTCAGGACATAGTTCGTCGTTGCTTGTCACTTTTTGCATGTTGTTGGTCACAACCTCTAATCTTAATTGTTCATTTCCATTCCTTTGGCTAAAAACCTGTGCGACATGTAATAAACTATCGAATGCTTTGCTCTGAATCTGATTTAGAAATGGAATGGATGGATAAGCAAATGAAGCAGGTGTAATTCCCCACAGGTGACAGATAATTTGGGGGACTGTTGCGGTATCTTGAAGTTGTTGCGACAAGGCTGTATAGTGATCGTACACAGGTGGATCCAGGGAAAATGTGTTTTTTTCAAGCTTGGCAAAATGATCACCGGTCCTTACGATGGTGACCTGCTGATTAGCTTCTTCAAGCTTATTTACTAATTGTTGCCCCAATTGACATTCGTCAATAAAGAAAAGCCAGTTTATTCTTTTTGATTTAAGGTCAACATAAGTTGATCGATTTTCCAAATACGATTTCCGCCAAACCGGCCGATAGAACCATTCTGCCATATCTCTTTTTTTATCTGGCTGTTTGTGTAAATCACCTCCAACGATGGATACCGGTTTTGGCTCTATCCAAAATCGTTTTCTTTCAAAAGGATAGGTTGGTAAAGGAACTCGATGAAAGCCCGATTCAGGATGTAGATTCTTCCAGTCGATATCAAACCCTGAACACCAGATCCGTCCCAGTGTTTTCAATAAAACATCCTCATCGGAACGACTGTCCATGGCATGGGGAAGGGTGTTCAAGAATACATGATTTCGTTGTTTATGATCGTGCTGACGGGCAAGCGTTGTCAATGTCTGTCCGGGACCAACTTCGACTGCTATCCGGTTTTCACCTTCCAATAATCGTCTGAATCCATCAGACAAGCGCACGGTGCAACGCATGTGTCGCGCCCAATAGTTTGCATCGGTTGCTTCTTTTGTCCTTATCCAGGTTCCAGTTACATTCGAAATATAAGGAATCTGAGGAGGATTTAATCTTACACTTTTTACCTGCTCGGTGAACTCGGGTAGAATTGGCTCCATCATTTGCGAATGAAAAGCATGCGAAGTATGAAGACGGTGGTGAGCAATGTTTATGTTGTTAAGCTTTTCTTCGCATCTGCATATGTCTTCCAGTGGTCCTGAAACAACACACAAAGTGGGGCTGTTTGAAGCGGCCAGTGAAAGATTACCTTCAAGATTTTCTCTGATATCTCTTTCCGATTGAGAAACTGCCAACATGGCACCGCCCGGCAACGTCTCCATCAACTTTCCACGGCTCACGATTAAAAAGAGGGCATCATTTAACGTAAAGACACCCGCAAGACAGGCTGCAACATATTCTCCAATACTGTGACCCATCATGGCCTGCGGCCGGACACCCAACCGCATCAACCTATCAGCCAATGCATATTCAATAATAAATAGCGATAGCTGGGCATTCAAGGTTTGTCGCACCGCTGCAGCGGCATATTTTGCCCTATTTCTTTCTGCAAACAAAATGGATCGCAAATCAATACCCCATTCGCTTAAAAGAAAATCCGCGCATTGATCTACTATGGAACGAAAGTCGGGCATCCTCCGGTATAATCCCTTTCCCATATTCACATATTGCGACCCTTGACCGGGGAACATAAAAATGACCAATTGTTTTTGAGAACTCAGCGCATTTCCAGAAGTTCTGCGTGAATCTTGACTTTCCAGCAAATTTATAGCATCCTCGCGACTGCGACATAAGCCCATCCATCGATGGTTAAAAGACTTGCGACCGATCTGGAGGGTGAAGGCCACATCAGATATCGCTAGATGAGAATTGGTTTTTAGATGTCGGGCCAGATTCCTTCTGGCAGCTGCCAATGAGGGTTTTGATTTCGTTGATAGGACCAACAAAGAAAGCGGAGTCGATGCTTTTGCTAAAGGTACCGGTGGAGCCTCTTCAATAATGACATGAGCATTTGTGCCCCCAACGCCAAAGGAACTGACGCTTGCTCGGCGTGGCGTCGGGCCTTTCTTCCATTTCTTCGCCTCCGTGTTAACATAAAACGGACTGTTATTAAAATCGATTTGAGGATTTGGTTGCCTGAAGTGCAAGCTTGGTGGAACAAGCTGGTTCTTCAGTGCCAGAGCAATCTTGATTAATCCGGCAATTCCGGCTGCTGAATTCAGATGTCCAACATTTGTCTTTACCGACCCAATAGCGCAAAAGCCCTTTTCATCGGTGTGAAGGCGGAATGCTTTCGTCAGTGCTGCAATTTCTGTTGGATCACCTAAACCGGTTCCGGTTCCATGGGTTTCTACATAATCAATGGTACGCGCATCCACCCCCGCAAGGGTGATCGCTTCTGCGATTACTTCCGCCTGCCCATCAATACTTGGCGCACTGAACCCCACTTTCACTGCCCCATCGTTATTGACGGCCGAGCTTTTTATAATTGCGTAGATATGGTCTCTATCATTTAACGCTTCGTTCAATCGCTTTAACACAACAATTCCCAGACCGCTTCCAAAAATGGTTCCTTTGGCATTGGCATCGAAAGACCTGCAATGTCCATCCGGGGAAATGATCCCGCCCTGCTGATATAAATATCCACGAATCTGCGGAACCATTACGGTCACACCTCCAGCCAGGGCAATGTCCGTTTGATAATTCAACAGGCTCTGACATGCAAAACCCACGGCAACCAGAGAAGAGGAACAGGCGGTGTTGATATTAATGCTGGGCCCTGTCAGATTCATTTTGTAGGAAACGCGCGTTGGCAGATAGTCTCTATCGTTTGATAGCAGCATCTGTATAAATCCAACGGATTTCGCTATTTCGGGATTCGTCATGAGATTACTGATAAGATAGCTGCTTCTGCTCGTACTTGCGAAGACGCCGATTCGGCCGATATTTTCATTAGTCGTATAGCCGGAATTTTCAAGGGCCTCCCAGGCGCATTCCAAAAAAATGCGATGCTGCGGATCAATGATTTCAGCCTCTCTTGGATTGATGCCAAAGAAAGCCGCATCAAATAATTCTATCCCATCCAACAAAGGTCTTGCCTTTACATAATTTGGATTGCGCAGCAAACTTGGATCCTCACCGGCTGCCGCCAGTTCCTCATCAGAAAAAAAAGTAATGGATTCAACTCCCTCTTTGATGTTCTCCCAAAATTCATCAACATGGTTCGCCCCCGGGAAACGCCCGGCTACACCAATGATGGCAATACTCTCAACGGCTTGGGTCTTCTGTAATTTACTCATGAAAAGTGCAACTCCTCATAAGAAAAAGTTTTCTCCGATTTAGTGCCTTTATTTGCTTCTGCGCCCGCTGTGAAACTCTCTTGTAAAAGTTTGAATCCGATTGTTCCTGCATTACATATCTAGCCAAATCGAATACAGTCGGATAGTTAAATAATTCTATAAGGGATAAATCTAATTTGAATTTTTCTTTCAGCTTGGCGTGCACCTGAACCAAAAGCAGGGAATGACCGCCTAAATCGAAAAAATTGTCATGGATGCCGATCTTTTCAGAGTTCAGTAATTCCTGCCAGATATCGGCAATGGCCTTTTCGACAATATTGCGTGGCATGCGATATTCAGACCACAAATTCGGCCGTTGTTTGTCGGGTTCAGGTAGCGCCCGACGGTCCAACTTCCCGTTGGGTGTCAATGGGATTGAGTCGATGGTTAAGAAAATGGATGGTATCATGTATTCCGGCAAGCTCAGCTTCAAAAAGGCACGCAATTTGGAAACCAGGAATTCCTCTTTCAGGGCGGGAACCACGTAAGCGACCAAATAAGTATCCCTTTGCTGTTCACTTTTTGCAATTACGGCTGCATCACTCACATTCGGGTGATTACGCAGTTCAGATTCAATTTCATTAGGTTCGATGCGAAAGCCATGATATTTTATTTGCTGATCGCGACGACCAAGATATTCCAGATTTCCGTCCGATAAGACGCGTACCAAGTCACCCGTGCGGTATAGGCATGATCCGTTTTCTTGCTCAAATGGGTTCTTGATAAACTTTTCGGCGTTAAGCTTCGGGCGGTTCCAATAGCCACGGGCTAACCCTTCTCCACCGATGCACAACTCGCCGGCAGCGCCCAATGGCATCGGTTTCAGATTTTGATCGAGAATAAAGACACTTGTACCGGGAATGGGGCGGCCAATAGGGGGGAGTCGGGTCTCTCCCGGCGGCACTCTGTAAAATGTCGAATAGACAGTATCCTCCGAAGGACCATACAGGTTGTAAACATTTTTAATGTTCTCGATCTTGTATAGTTGGTCCGGCAATTCCCTGGGCAACTTTTCCCCCGCCAGGTTAACTGTTTTCACCGTGGCCGGAACCATGCCCGACCGGAGCAGTTCAGTTATTAGTGACGGGGTTGAGTTAATCAGGGTGACACCGGCATCGATATCTTTGGCGGACAATAATTCGAAAATGTTTTCAACCAGCACAACGCATCCTCCGAAGCAAAGGGGCAAGAAGATTTCAAAAACCGACAAATCAAAACAGATCGAAGTTGAAGCTAAAACTCCCGCTCGTTCTTTATCACCCCAGATATCTTTGGCCCAATTTAGTAGAACACTTGCACTGCGATGTTCCACGGCAACGCCTTTAGGCTGACCGGTGGAACCTGAAGTGTAGATAAGGTAAGCCAGATTATTGGCATGAACGTCAGATGTTGGATTGGGTATTTCTGAGGTGCTATCTGCCTGTGTGAAATGATCGAGATAAACCACTGATCCTGAATTCTTTGGAAGCTTAGATGCCGTTTTGTATTGCGTAACCAGAATTTTTGCTTTTGAATCACGCAGCATAAACGATAGTCGCTGCGGCGGATAAGCAGGGTCCATCGGCAGGTAGGCACTCAAACCGACAATCAGAGACATGGATCTATCCGCGCAAATACCCACTATTTTATCCGGACCCGCTCCTAATGTCCTGAGGTGCCGCGCAAGGGCGTTCGCGCGTTGATTCAACTCGTGAAACGTCCAATGCCTCCGGCCACACACTACCGCAATTGCTCCGGAATTTTTTGATGCCTGTGCCTCAAAAAGTTTATGCAAACATTTCTCAGAGCTCCTGTTTGAAAAATCCATATCGCTTGTTGAAACCATTTTTTCATGCTCTGCGTCAGTTAAAAAGTCGATCTCTGAAACACGCCGACTGGGATCACCCACGATAGATTGCAGCAAATTAATAAAATGTTTAATCATCAGATCGATGGTTTCGATACTGTACAAGATAAATCAAATCGGGAGGTTCCCAGCTCAATTGGCAACCATTCTGATTTTGTTCCTTTTAAATGGAATTTTGCCCCCCGACTGTTCTCATGAAACATGAAAAGGAATTGAAATAACGGATTATGGCCTAAATTACGACCAGGTCGCATTGCTTCGACAAGTTTTTCGAAAGGTAAATCCTGATGGCAATAAGCTTCTGTTGTTACTTCATAGGCCTGTTTGCATACATCTCTGAAAGTCGGATCACCTGTAAAGTCTGTCACCAGAACAAGATTGTTGGCCAGCGGTCCAATCAATGCTTCTGTTTCCAAACTGGGGCGCTGAGTAGCGGTGGTACCCACGACTATTTTGGTCTCATTGGTATAGCGACACAGAAGTGCTTGGAAGGCTGCTAAATAGATCATAAAGAGGGAAATTCGGAGTTTGCGACTCAATATTTTTATATCTTCGGACAGTGGGTTGTTTATCGAAAAACGTTGAACTGCTCCCCTGTAAGTGGTTATCAGCGGCCGGCTGTGTTCACTGGGTAGCTGCATCAGCTGCGGTATTCCTTTTAGCTTATGTCGCCAGTATTCAAGATGAAGATTCAGTCGGTCAGTTTCTGCCAACCGCTGCTCGATTTCTACGTAATCGTGAAACTGTATGCCCAATGCCGGCAATGGAGATGGTTTTCCCGATGCAAAAGCCTCGTAAAATTTCGAAAGCTCCTCCATAAATACATTTCGAAACGAATAACCATCCATTATAAAGTGGTGCGATACCAGAACAAGCACATATTTTCTTCTATCCAGCTTGAACAGCCGCATGCGAAATAGGGGCGCATCCATAAGGTTAAAAGGGCGCCTCACTTCTTCGGTTGCAATATCGATGGCTTTCTTACCCCTATCAAGAGAAGCGTCATCGGATAGGTCGATGGTATGTAACTTGACTTGGATCTCCGGTAAAAATTCTTGCAAAGGCCTGCCACCTGAGTTCACGCACCTGGAACGCAATATCTCATGCCTTCTGATGATCTCGTTGATACTTGTCTCCAACGCAGAAACGCTCAACTTCCCTGTGATCCGGAATGCACAATAGGCATTGTAGGCGGGAGAACCTGAAATGAGCTGTTCAAAAAACCAGATGCGCTGCTGGGCAAATGAGAGGGGCTGGTGGTCTCTTTGAGCTTTATATTCGCGCGCCTGATGGTCTAATAGATCGATTAACTCAGTTTTACGGTTTTTGATTTGCTCCCGTATGAAAGGTGTTATTGCACCAGTTGGGGCTCGATAGTGCAAGTTTTCTCCATCGACCCATAGCGATATACGCCGATTGCGAAGCATTTGTAATAATTCTTCTATGTTCATATTTCGCCTTCTTCGATATCTTCGAATCGATCGCTGGAGAAAAAAAGCTTAACGTTGTTCTCTTCGAAACTGATTCCTCCTCCTAAAAGGGAATGGAGTAAAATTTGCCCTTCCTTCAAGGAGAATAAATGACGAACAGGCGTAAAATTCAAGCTGCCGATCGGGCACAATCCAATCCGGTGCTCAATGGCTGTTGTCGTCAGAAGCTGGCTCATGTAGCCGCTGTCGAGGGTAGCAAGGTGCACACTGTTCGGTCCATACATTGGAAATATTGCGTCGAGATCTACGACAAGAAAAATGGCAAAGGCTGCTTCTTCGAAAATGGCTCTGTTGTATAGCCTCCCGTATATTGTGCGGTCCAGTCGGGCATTCAACATCAATGAGTAAAGGCAATGTTGAATAGGGTGGTAATAATATGAGCCCTGTGTTAATCCGTTAATACGCCCATGCTTGATGTAAAAATAGGTTTGAACACTGTATAACCCTCCGGCAGAAGGGTATAAATACTTAGGATTATCATTAACTCTAATCTGTCGCAGGCATCCGATGAATTTGCTGAAATTCTCAAATGAAATGGGATCTTTTTCGAATCTGCGATAACTGCGCCGTTTTGAGTATGCTGCTCTTACGCTTTTTGAGTCAGGCAACTTATCGAGTTTAACGCCTTCAAGGCCCGGCAGCGTTGAACGGATGCCGGGCTGGCTGATACGGAATTTTTCCCTTTCTAACGGATCCTTGATCATTATCGACTTCGAGGTATATGACGCTGGGATCGGTTCGCAGGCGGGTTCGAATCCCTGGTCGATGATGCGGTTTCGTTGGTATGCGTCGACCAGACCGGATATGCTCGGCGCTCGATAAACCTGATCGATACTCGGCCGAAAGGAAAGTTCCTGCTCCAAGCGATTCAGAATTCGAATTATATCGATCGAAGTCGCTCCAAGACTGAACCAATTGACATCTGGATCTGTGACTTCTATCTGCAGTACGCGAGAGACAATTTCTTTCATACGGGCGCTCACGTCTTCGCTTTCCCAAATCGGTGCGGATAAGGATATCTTTGACGCAACCTCCGGCAGAGGCAGACTGCGATGATCAACCTTTCCGTTGGGCAGAAGCGGCATCTTATCCATCACGATGAATGCTGATGGAATCATCTGTTCGGGCAAGCGCTGACGCAAATATGTCTGCAACTCGGAATAATTGAGGTCATCCTTATACTCCGATTTCTTTACCACGTAAGCAACCAGTCGGTATTCACCTTCAGGGCCTTTAACTGCTTTAACCAGGGAGGTCTGAACCGAGGAATGCTCAGATAGCGCAAATTCCACTTCGCCTGCTTCAATTCGATGTCCCCGAATTTTCAGCTGAAAATCGGTGCGTCCTAAGATCTCAATATTGCCATCCGGCAGATATCGCCCCAGATCTCCTGTTTTGTACAACCTTTCCCCGGTGTCCGGGTGTCGGATAAAGCTGCTTTCGGTTTTCTGATCATCGTTCCAATACCCCTTTGCTAATCCGACTCCTGCGCAGTATAACTCTCCTGTAACCCACACTGGCCGCTCTACCATTGACTCATTCAGAACATAATATTGAGAGTTTGAGATTGGCTTCCCATAGGGAATTTTTTGCCTTCGAATATCTGAAGATTCGATCGGATGCATGATGTTCCAGAGGGTCGTTTCGGTTGGACCTCCAACGCTGACCATCTGTGCCGCGTTAAAAAGTGCAGTGAATCGATCGGCCAAAGTCGGTGTTACAGTCTCACCGCCGACGAACGCAAGTCTGAGAGGAGGCCGCGTAAGATCATTGCGTTCACCCAGATACTCAACCAGCACTTGAAGCATCGTTGGAACGGAATTCCACAAGGTGACTTTGTGACGAACCATTGCATCAACCCAGTGTAAAGGATCCTTTCTGAATTGCGGGTCCGGCAGAATGATAGTCGCTCCTGCAGCCAGAGTTCCAAATATATCGTAGAGTGACATGTCGTGAAAAATCGGTGTAAGCGCTAGAATTCGATCATCTGCTCGAGCAGGAAAGCGGTGATTTGTGAAGCGGATAGCATTTACTACTCCTCGGTGGGAGATCATCACACCTTTAGGTTTTCCAGTAGATCCGGAGGTATAAATGACACAAGCCATGTCAGAGGGTGTTTTCCGGGAGACCCGGGCTGAAACGACATCTCCGCCAATTTGAAGCTTATCGATGTAAATTGTGCGGATGGACGCTGATTCAGAAACTTTTGATGCAGACCATGATTGCTTCACAATACCTCTGACTTTGCCGTCTCTTAGAATGTGCTGGATTCTTTTATCGGGCTGATCAGGATCTATCGGCAGATACGCAGCGCCAGACAAAAGGATGCCCAACACCGCGGCTATCTGCTCCCAACCCTTTTGCATCTCAATTGCGATTAAGGTGTTCGGCGGCAAGTCCCATGCCAATAACTCGTAAGCTACTCGATTCGAAATTAGAAATAATTCCTCATACGATAGGGCCCGCTGAGAATCTATAAGAGCGGGTTGTTGCGGTTCACGTCTTACGTGCTCGATAAACAATTCGTGCAATAAATCATCTGGCCACTTTTTTAGATTCGCATTTATATTTTTTCGTTGCTTGAGTTGATCAGAAGGAATTAAAAATTGGACTATCTCTCTATGACGCTTCCTCCAATTTCTTTCGTCTTTAGCTAGTGCTGTTAATAGACCTGTATAGGCTTGAAACATATTTTTTGCCATGCCCTCTGGGAAAAGTGCCTCGACCCAGTTCCAGTCAACAACAAGCAAACCGGATTCTTCATGCACCTGGCAATCCAGCCAGACCTGAGGTGTTTGAGAGATACTATAAACAACATTGCCCATAGCTTTGGGCGTTGAGGCGCTATTTTCCCGTAATCCTTGCGGAGCACTCGTAAAAACAACCGGCAACACGGCTTGACCAGCTTGATTCCAATATTTGGATAACTCTCTTAAAACCGCCACCCCACCCGTGATTCCATGTTCTAAATCCACCCATAGCTGTCTTTGTATTTGTTGTGCGCGCTCCTTGAAGCTTTTCTCATTCGAAGTGTCAATCTCAAGAAAGGTTAGAGAAGCAAATTGACCGATTATCTCATTGACTTGGGGATGGATTTGAAGACGATTAAAATGCGGAACGTTTAATAAAAATCTGGGCACTTTGCTCCAAACAGAAATCACTTCTGCAAAGCCAGCCAACAATAGTACTGAAGGCGTGAATCCCGCTTCTTTTGCTAAATTTTTTAGTTGTTGCCAGTCTTCTGGAGGTATTTCCGAAGTTAGACGCTGAAACCGGGTTCGCGATTTGGCGTAATCATCTTTGATAATAGGTAGCTCGGGTGGGAACGGCAAGTTAAAAAAACGGTCACGCCAGTATTGCATGGATTGCTGATATTGGTCGGTATTTCTGAGCGCCTCGCCAGCCAGTATGTAATCTCGAAATGAAATTTCAAGTGGAGCATACGAGATATTTGGTTGTTTATAATTTGCGATCAGCTCTTTGAAAAAAATGTTGCGACTCCAGGCATCCATGATTAAACCATCAAAGCTAAAATGTAGTCTGGTCCGCTGGTGATCTGTCTGCGATGCACGAACTTCAAACAATGGCCATCTGTTCGATGGCATTAACTGGTGAGACATCTGCCGTCGTATCGACGACAATCGCTCAACCACTTGATGCTGTGATAAATGGCAAAGATCATCACTTTTGATTTGATATTCTGGAACTTGCCTGAGAATTTGTTGTAATCCATCCTCCTTGACGACGGCACGAAGCATGCCGTGTCGCTTAATCAGCCGGTTCAATGCGCGCGAAAAGCGATGCAAGTTCAGTTCTTTGCAGTCAACTTCGAGATAAGCATGAGCGGACACACCCCCCAGTTCGTAATTTCCACTTCGCCCTGCCCAGTATGCCTGCTGAATGTCGTTTAACGGGAAAGGCTCATCCCTATTTCCGATAGCGGTAGAAAGTTCAAAAGAATGTGTTGATACAGTCTTTCGGCTTGCGGGTTCTTTTTGCAAATCTGCAATGGCGCTTGCCATTCCGGCAACGGTAGGCGCATTCAAAAAAATTACGTAAGATAACTCGACGCTAAATGTATTTTTAAGGCGTGCCAAGATTTGAGCAGCCTGAATCGAATCACCGCCCATCTGAAAGAAATTGTGATCAGGATCTATTTCTGTCAGGCCCATCACCGCTTTCCATATTTCCATTAAAGTTCTTATCCACGCAGATCTCTTCATAGTTCCAGATTTTGGAAAGTTTGACTTGGGCGCTCTCTCTGCGGAGAGTTTGAGCTGTGCTGCAAGTTTTAATCTCTGAATTTTACCGGTCGGCCCCTTGGGGATATCACTTAAGAAGATGATGCGACGCGGGATCTTAAAATCAGCCAAATGCTTTGCAACAAAACTCTGAAGTTCTTGCTGGGTGACTGTTCTCGTTTTTTTAAGAACCACTGCGGCGACGACATCTTCACCTAAAATGGGGTGGGTAATAGGGAATGTGACGGCTTGCTGAACAGCGGGATGTTTTAGTAGAATTTTATCAATTTCAAAGGGTGCAATTTTTTCTCCCCCCCGGTTAATTATTTCCTTAATCCGGCCGGTAATATATAAGTACCCCTCCGAATCCAAATAACCCTGATCTCCTGTTCGGAACCACCCATTAATAAAAGAAACTTTATTGGCCGCAGGGTTATTTTCATATCCTTTGGTTACGCTTTGACCTCGAATGACAATCTCGCCAATTTTGCCCGATGAAAAAATCTTTCCGGATTGATCGATTATTGCAATTCGGGAACCTGTCGCCATTCCAACCGAACCTGCTTTTCGTTTTTCCGGAGGTAAAGGATTGCTTGTCATTTCATGTGAGGCTTCGGTCATACCGTAGGATTCAATGACGGGGACATCAAATACATATTCCATCTCCTGCATTACCTTTGGAGGTAGAGCAGCAGAGCAAGAGCGGATGAATCTTATCGGGCATTCACGGATAATTCTATTATGGCTTTTGGCGCGGTTTAATATACCTTGGAGCATCGTTGGCACCGCTGTAAACCAGGTCGGCTGGAATTCATCCATCCAGTCGAAAAATTGATTTACATAAAAACCGGGGGTACAAACGACACTCGCACCCGCAAAAAAAGATGAAAGTAGCGCTCCAATTAGGCCATGAATATGAAACAATGGCATAACATTCAAACATCGATCTGTCCGGCCGAGTTTGAGTGTGTGTTGTATATTATATGCTGAAGTGCATATGTTTTTATGGGTTAAGGGTACCAGTTTCGGACGCGATGTCGTTCCGGATGTATGCAACACCATGGCAATGTCGCCTGCTTGGGCAAAACCATCAGATAAGGTTTTGCAAAGGGGCTTCTGAAAATTGAGTTCAAAAACCTTGGACTCTAGCTCTGTCGCTGGTGACAATTCGATTACGGGAACATCTATTGCCTCGGCAACAGACTTTGCGGGTGAATCTGCGTTTGATTCAACTATAAGTGCCTTTGCGTTGATATCGGATAAATAGAATTCGAATTCTGATTCACTAAAAGCAGGATTGAGGGGCGCTGCGGTA
>WOR8_10004558_pt1 | contig 14612 bp, 11 predicted proteins | sample DeeMarSeWOR38_10_FD_19890 | JGI IMG/M metagenome (IMG submission 19890) | reverse complement strand
GGCAACGATCGATTTAGTTCGCGTTTCAAGGGCCAAAAGCAGTTTGATACCGTTGTACAATTCTCTGGATTCAGTTCAGCGCACCCTGGACTATTATCAACCGGACATTGTCCATTTCTGCGAAGCCTTGACGGATCAGACGGATGTTTGGAATTACTGTGAAAACCTATGCCGCTTGCAGGAAGATGTGAAGAAACGGTTTCCCCAAATACTGATTATGCGCTCCATTCCAATTGCACCACCCGGCAGGAGCCACCTGGTACCGACCCTCGAATTGGCGAAATTATTCGAGCCGGCCAGTGACTATTTTCTGACCGATACCCTGCTCGCCGGCAATCCGGATACGGATGCTGACGCTCAACCGGTTTCCGGCTTTGTGGGTATAACCGGACAGACGTGCTGCTGGAACACCGCCGCTGAGTTGGTCGATGCGAGCAGCCTGCCGGTCATACTGGCCGGCGGTATTTCACCCGATAACGTGACCGCGGGCATTCTGAAGACTCGGCCGGCCGGCATCGATAGCTGCACCCAAACCAACGTCCTCGACGAAAAGGGTGCGCCGATTCGTTTTAAAAAAGACATTCAAAAAGTGAAGCAACTGGTTGAAGCGGTTCGAGAAGTTGAAAAAACATCAGGGGGTTGAGCGGCTCCAGCGGAACACCAAACCATTGAAACCTGCCGCAGGCCCATGGTTCCCAATGACCGGCGGGAACCAAAACGGTGCCCTGATGGAAATAAGGAGATTGGAAATATGATTGAAAGTGGCGATCTACGCAAAGGCGCTAAAATAGAGCTGGATGGTGAGCCCTATCTCATTGTGCAGTTCGAGTTTAGCAAACCCGGCAAGGGCCAGGCGCTGTATAAATGCCGATTAAAAAACATGGTCACCGGTGTCCAATTCGACAAAACCTTCCGGTCCAGTGAAAAGTTTAAACAACCGGACCTGGATGAGCTGGAGATGGAATATTTATATTCAGACGGCGAGCAGTATTGCTTTATGAATACAGCCACCTACGAGCAGGAGTTTTTGACCGCCGAGCAGGTTGGTGACACCATTAATTTCCTGAAAGAAAATACGATTTGTAATATATTGCTGTTCGAAGGCACGCCCATTGGAATCTCCCTGCCAATTTTTATTAACCTAAGGGTCGAAAATACCGATCCTTGGGTTAAAGGTGATACTGGAAACGGGCTATGTGTTACAGGTGCCGCCTTTTATCGAAGCAGGCGATCGGCTTAAAATCGATACCCGCACCGGAGAGTATGTGGAAAGGGTTAAGGAATAATCGTGTTCAGGTGTCGGGTGCCAGGGATTAAACGCGGCATCATAAATCTTTTAATCAATATCAGTCGCCCTGAACGCCGAAGGATTCACTATCATCGGTTCACGAATACCCCGCATTGCAATTTGCAATCCTTTCGGTTTTTCCGTTGATCCTGGTTATCCTGAAACCCGACACCTGAAACCCATATCAATAATAGCCACCCAATGAGCCATCAGCGAGCTTTTAAGTCCGACATTGGCGAGTACATCACCTCCCTGGTCAACTCCAAGCGTCTGGGCCCTCAGGTCGCCTATCGAACCATTTTGGAGCAAACCCCGGTCCGCTGGTCTGAATCAATCCTGCGCTGCTCGCCGGCAGTCCAACAGGCCTTGTGTGCCGCTGGAATCGTGAATCTGTACCGGCACCAGGAACAGGCCATCCATCAGATTCGCAACGGTCAAGATGTTATCGTGGCCACGCCGACGGCCAGCGGCAAATCCATGATCTATAACCTTCCGGTTCTGGAACGGTTTCAGGCGGATGCGACCTCCCGCAGTCTTTACATTTTCCCCTTAAAAGCGCTGGCCCAGGACCAATTGCGGGCCTTTGAACAATTGGCGGCGAATTTCCAAAAGCCACGGCCGACGTCTGCCATTTACGATGGTGATACCTCCGCCTACAAACGCAAACGTATTCGCGAGGCGCCTCCCAATCTAATTTTAACCAACCCGGAAATGGTGCACCTGTCATTTTTGGCCCACCACCGTAAATGGAATCATTTTTTTGAAAACCTGCAGACCGTGGTAGTGGATGAAGTTCATACCTACCGAGGCGTGATGGGCTCGCACCTGGCCCAGATATTCAGGCGCTTTCACAGAATCTGCCGGCATTACGGCGCATCGCCCACCTTTGTTTTCAGCTCCGCCACGGTGGCGAATCCGGCCCGGCTGGCCCGGCAACTGACCGCCAAAGAAGCCGCCGCCATAACGCACTCCGGAGCACCCCAGGGCAAGCGGCACCTTGTGTTTGTCAATCCTGAAACGGGTCCGGCCCAGGCCGCCATTTTGCTGTTAAAAGCAGCTCTCATCCGGGAATTGCGCACGATTGTCTACACCCAGTCCCGCAAGCTCACTGAACTGATAACCGTTTGGGCAGCCGAGCAATCCGGAAAATTTGCGGACCGCATCAGTGCCTACCGTGCCGGATTTCTGCCCGAAGAACGCCGGGACATTGAGAACCGGCTGTCAAACGGTGAGCTTTTAGCGGTCATCTCCACCAGTGCCCTGGAGCTGGGCATCGATATCGGCGATCTGGACCTGTGCATCCTGGTCGGGTATCCCGGTTCGGTGGTTTCCACCTGGCAGCGCGGCGGACGGGTAGGGCGCAGCGGTCAGGAGTCGGCTTTAATCCTGATTGCGGGTGAAGATGCGCTGGATCAGTACTTTATCCGAAATCCAGAAGATTTGTTGAAGCGACCGCCGGAATCGGCGGTGGTCAATCCGTATAACCCACAGATATTGGCTCAGCATGTGGAGTGCGCTGCTGCCGAGCTACCCCTGAGAGCCGGGGAGTTCTTTATCAACGACAAACATGTCATCCCAACCCTCGAATATCTGGAAGGCACCGGGATACTTTTGCGCGACGCCGACGGTGATCGGTTGTATGCCAAAAGAAACAGCCCCCACCGACGCGTGGATATCCGGGGCTCCGGAAATCAATTCCAGATTGTCTGCCGAAAAAGCGGGAAAAGCAGGGGCCAGATAGATGAATTCCGGGCCTTTCGCGAAACCCATCCCGGCGCCGTATATCTGCACCGCGGCCAGACTTTTCTGGTTGACAGCCTGGACCTGAACACCAGAACCATCACCGTCACCCCTGCAGAGGTGGATTACTACACGCAGATCAGGGGATACAAAGAAATCGATATCATAGAGATCTTCGCTCGAAAATTTGCATGGGGGGCAAAAACTTTTTTCGGTCGACTGAAAGTGACCGATCAGGTAACCGAGTACGAGATCCGGCGCATTCATGGGAAGAATTTAATCACCTCCGTTGCCCTGGATCTGCCCCCCCAGGTCTTTGAAACCGAGGGAATGTGGTTTCAAATTCCCCGTGAAGTTTCTGATGCGGTCACCTCAAAAGGGCTTGATTTTATGGGCGGCATCCATGCCGTGGAGCATGCTGCCATCGGCGTCTTCCCGCTTCTGGTGATGGCTGACCGTAATGACCTCGGCGGTTTATCGACGCTGTTCCATCCCCAGCTAGATAGTGCGGGGGTTTTTATTTTTGATGGAATCCCCGGCGGCGCCGGGTTGAATCGTGAAGCCTATGAGCGGGCCGATGGCCTGCTGGACAGCACCCTGAACGCCATCGAGGGATGCGACTGTGAAGCCGGCTGCCCCAGTTGCGTGCAGTCGCCGAAATGCGGGTCCGGCAACCGCCCGATTGATAAAGCCGCCGCCGCCATGATTCTAACACACCTAAAGCGCTGCTTGCGGCCCGCTGCGCCTCCAAGCAACGGGGACAAACACCCGGATGAGCCGGCTTACCAGGCGACGACACACACGAAACCAGCGACGCAGATGCGCTATGCTGTTTTCGATCTTGAAACCCAGCGCTCTGCAGCCGACGTGGGGGGGTGGCACCGGGCGGACTTGATGAAAATAAGCTGTGCGGTCTTATATGATTCCGGGCAAGACCGCTATATTGATTTTGTAGAAAACCAAATTCCGCAATTTGTCGAACACCTGCAGACCTTTGATCTGGTTGTCGGGTTCAACATCAAGCGTTTTGATTATCGGGTGCTGAGAGGATATACTGATTTTGATTTCATGCAACTCAACAACCTGGATATCCTGGAAGAAGTGAAAAGCCACCTGGGTTTTCGTCTATCCCTGGACCATCTGGCGGCAGCCACTTTAGGTGCTCGCAAGACAGCCGACGGACTTCAGGCGCTAAAATGGTGGCAACAGGGGAAAATCATGGAAATTATCGCCTACTGCAGGCAGGATGTCAGGCTAACCAGAGACTTGTATCGCCACGGCGCCCAGCATGGGCATTTGCTTTATACCAACAAGAGCCAGCAGACCCTTCGCATTCCGGTTCGATGGCAATAAAACACCACCGTATCTCTAGCGCGAATTGCTCAGGTGATAAATGTGTTCGATACCGGCGACATATTTTGAGCTTCGGCTTTGCCGAAAGCCAAATCGATTGGATATATCAGAAAAATGCTCATCCGCTTGCGGATCATACTTCACTTCGACGATGATGTTCTTGAACTCGGTCGTCTGCTGCAAATATTCGTTGGCAAAAACATTGAATCCGCTGAACCACAGGTTGTGATCCAGTGTCAGACGGTAGTGCCCATCCCGCGATCGCCAGTACTTTCGCCGGTAGCGGTTGACCAGCACCGGTTTCATCAGGCCTATGTAGCTGCGGATTGCGGCCGGCAATTGGGATTCGGTTAACAAAACGTCAATATCCCGGGTTCCCATTCCGGTGGTAAAGGTAAAGTCTTTTAGTGGAAAAACAGATTTATGGCAAACATTGCCCTCCTTGCCTTTGAGTTCCAGGCACGGGGACGCACCGGTTGCAAACAGGTTGCCGTACCATCGAATACGCGCCTTCAGGCGACTGGCTATTCCGTCTACCGCCTCGCGGTAGTTACGCAGCAACGCGGTGTCCAGATAGATATTATTGACAAATCTGGGCGGATAAATGCGGTGGAATTGGGCGGGGTGAAGATGAACAGCACCCTCAACGCTGTGGGGGCTGTGATTTTCAACTAAAAATTTTCTTTCGTACCGATAGGAGCGCATCACATCACTTGCGCTCTTTGCGCTGTTCTTGACGACCGCTTCGGTCCGGCTCTCTGTCAGTTCTAAGGGAATTAGCATCGCCTAGCGTCTTTATTGGATAATGCCGCGGGGATCAGTTGCGTTGACCACCTGGTCGTTTTCAACAATACGGGAATTGCGGTCACCGACATAGGGCTGGTGAACGTTGGTCATTTTTGTATTTTTGGCATATATTTGCCCACCGCCGAACTCCGGCTTTTTTTGATAGACGGCCAGACCGATTTGAGAATCGAAAATCTCCAAGCGATCGGTAAACGCCTTCGATGTATCTTTGCCGGCCAGGGCAATATTCGCATGGGATATGGTTGATGCGACAATTTTCACCAGGCTCTTCTCACCGATACTTATGCCTTTGTCACCGGCGCCGCTGATGGCGCTGTTCCGAATTTCGGCCTTGCTTCCAGCGAAATCGAGACAATCATTGCCGCAGGATTCAAAACGGGAATCTGAAATCGTGCCTTCACCGAAATCGACATCCAGCGCGTCGCCCGAACTGTTCAGAAAGCGGCAATTACGTATTTCAAATTTTGAGCGAATAATGTTGAGATAATCTTCTGAATGGTTGTTCGCAAATGTGACATGATTGATCTCAACATTCGATTCGTAGAACGTCACGACACCGGTTAGATTCCATTCTCTGCGGGCCGGGGAGGTTAGATTGTCGAACATCACGTGGTTGAGCTTCGACGGATTATCGGCCGATATGACCACCAGTCCCTGTCCGGTTCCGTCGGTCGACGTGAGGATGACCGGTGCATCGGCCGTTCCGTTTAACTCAACCGGTCCATGGGATATAAGGGCCGCTGCGTTATTCAAGATTAGCTCGCTGCCGGGAGCAACGGTCGTTGTAAATCCTTTGGGGATGACAATATTTTTTTCAATTGTCCATTTGCCAGCGTTGATGGTAATTTGCCTGTGATCCCGATCGATGTCCAGCACGCCCTCATGCGCGAATTTTTGCAACTGGTCCGGATTGTCATCGGCAATACCCAATCGAGTCGAAAAAACCAGGGGATAGGCGTCAATAGGGGCCAAATGAAGCTGTTTGATGCCGGGGGTGTGATACCGCACCTTGATATCACCAAGGATCATTGTGTCGCCACTGCGAATACTGCGCAACAGCGATTGGTCCATACCAGGGGCGGGCACTTCGATTTCCATTAGGTCAAGCGGTCGGCCGACGGACTTACCTTCAAGCCGGATGGGTGTATCCAGGGCCAGGAATTGTCCGGTTTGCTTGTGGGCAATACCGTCAATAACCACCGGTAAAAACCCTGGGTTGGCAACCTCAAGACGGATTGTCTCTCCGTCATACTGCTTTAAATAGGCTTTTAGAACCAGTTTTGGATATAAATATGCCCGTATCATCTTCCGGTTGTGAAAATATACCGGAATTCGAACGGAACGGGAGGGCTCATCTTCGAATATGCAGCCTTCTACCCGTTTCAGATCATCGTTTATATCCTTGAAAAATGATTCAAGATATCCGGGGGATGTAAAACGGTCGAGCGCCGCAAAATAGTGCTTAACAAACTCGTCGTCCGCAAACAGGAGATCGAGCCAGGCGGATTTCAAGAGGTTTTGTCGCAGAGCTGTATATAGTGGGATACTTTTTCGAGGGATCGGAGCGATCGGAGCCGGTCCGTATGCATTGTAGGCAATCAATTCCAACTTGCCGGTGACCGGGTTATAATAGAACCGGGTGTTCTTCCAGCGGGCCCCATGGAGCGCATTGATGACTCTAAGAATTGCAAGCGTTTTAGCGGCCCGCTCCACATCGAAGACCTCTGACAGCTTAACCTCACCCTTTCTCAGGGCGAACAGCATCTGCCGGCCCCTATGAAAATTGTCGCGCAAGGTGTCATCGCCAAATATTTTGGTTGTCGAAAAGCTCACCACATCGGCGGCATGGAATAAATCGTCTTCTTTCAGCATATCGCCTCGGGAGGTTTTGCGTTTATCGACAAACAGGCTCTCATCCCACTTCAATATGGGGCCTTCCCGGCGCTGATTGTTCTCTATCAGTTCCTTGCTGAAACTTTCTTCTAACGTATAGATGCCAAGGCGTTTTCCATTGATGGTCAGCTCGATGAAATCATAGCGCAAGCTGATAAGATCTTCCCTGCGGAACCACTCATACATGACCCACTCGTGGGCCCAGCCACTGCGTTGAGGGGCCTGAATGGAAAATCGACGCATTCCCCAAATGGCATTATTGCCTGTGACTTTTATGCGAAATGACCATTTATCGCCTTCCAGATGGTCTGTGGCGCCCCCCTTCAGCCGGATTCTACCCCTGCTCTTCTTTCCGTCCACTGTCACCCAGGCCGGGACATAGGAATCTGCGTCTTTGATAAGTTTGCCCCGTTCCAAAGCTTCGACCCTTTTAAATTCGAGGTATTGATAATCCTTATGCTTGATGTCAATGGTCAATTTTCGCGGCTGCGACAGCATTCCCCGCACATAATTTCTCAGCAATGTCAGGTTCGCACCGCTCATTTCTTTAAGCTGGGAGTTAAGCGAAGCGGGGGCCGGTGTATAACCGCCGAGATAAAACCCGGCACCGAAGAGACAGATATACACAAAGACCGCCAATCTGGTCTTGGGGATCTTGGCTTTTGCCGTCCAGCGCCCCTTCAGCGTCTGCCAGGTGTTTTGTTGTTTGATGCGCATACGACTAAAGTAGGTGATTGTCCATAAAGGTAATATTCAGTTCGCTGTCAAGGGATCGAAGCTCAAATTTTGCTTTGCTGAAATTATCATAATCGGAAAAGGAAACAAAAAAGTCACTTTGCCAGGCGGTTCCGGTTTCATCAACGCGTCGCAAATTGACTTCATCGGAATATTTTTTAAGAACACCAATGATGTTGTCCAGCATATCATCCCCCTGCTTTTGCGACGTTATGCTAAGGTGCATCCCTTTTTCGCCATCGGTCCTGTTGCGGCGCTGACGCAAATAGATGACGGCCAGGATGAACAGGCAGCCAATGATGGTGACGGCCCGCTGCCCGGCACCGAGTCCCAGCCCGACGCCGATACTGATAAACAGATAGGCCAGCTCTTCGGGTTCTTTGATCGGGGTTCGAAATCGAACGATTGAAAGGGCGCCGACCAGACCAAGGGACAACGCCAGGGAGGATTTTACGATCGTGATGATCAGCATGGTGGTTAACGCGATCAAGATCAAATTGCGTGAAAACATTTTGCGATTGGAAATCGCGTTGCCGAATCTGACATAAATGATCGAAATCAACAGGGTCAGGAAGAAAGTTAAAATCAAATTGATCGCAAAATCTGTCATTTCGATGGAAGGCGTTTGACCGGCCAGAAATTGTTCAAATGTCGCAAGTTTGTTCATGAATACCCCTAAATTGGCAGGTTGGCTTTACGTTAACTGTTGTCTTGAAAAATTGTGCCGCTCAAAGGAATGCTCAAACGCAAGGGATACAAAGATGCAAATTGTATGCAAAAACAAATAACAACTCGATAAACCTGGCAAAGAAAACCCTTTCGGGCCCAATGACAGACGTGGCCTCAATTCGATCGGGTATAATTCTGATTATATTTCAGTCGCTTACGGACATTTTTGCAAAATTTTCAGGCCCGCCGGGAATAACAAAAAAAATGACAGCCCTCCGGAGACGACATGCCCTCGTCCCGAACCGGCGCCATTTTGAGGCCGGCAAGTGTCAAATTATTGCGATAGAGATCATTTGGGTGGAGGGAAAAGCTAGCCGGAATTAACGTTGGCCGCCCGGCGGCAGCCCAATATGTTGATCGAGCTGCCCTAAATCCGTGAGCACCAGATCCGGTCTCAGGTCTTCACAGCGCGGGTCTTCGGCTCTCAAACGCAGCGATCGCCGGTCGCCCGCAAACAGGGCGGTTTGAAACCCGATGGCGTTGGCAGGATACATATCATTGAGCATGTCATTGCCGACATAGAGGACCGCTGTCGGCTCAATCCCCTTGGAATGCAGCCGGTCAGCAGCCATTTCAAACAGTGCGAGGGATGGTTTAGCCCGCTCGAACCGGTAGGAGTAAAATAACAGCCCGGGATCAAATCCGAGGCTTTCAATTTCTGAGTTTAAAAACCAGCTAAACAGATAGGGCGTGTAAAATTGGGCATTGGAAATGATGCCCATCAACAGACCCTTTTGGCGGCAACCCGACAGCATGGATTCGAGATGGGGCATGGGACTTACCGGATTGGTGATTAACTCAAACTCAATGGCAAACTGGCGGACAACGCTTTGATCGTCGATTTCCAGAACTTGCCGCCATATCCGGTCGATGACGACTTCCGGATGATCCACCCCTTGTTGGCGCAGCTCATCGTGCCGGATTTCAATGTGCTCGCATAACGTTGCTAAAATACGTCGGGGAGAGCGGGTGATGCCGTACTTGGCGAGCAACTGCTCAATCCGGTCATATGAAGGCGAGTTTTGCTGGCTGAGACGGAGGTCCCCTGATCCGCTTATGAACAGGGTGCCGTAGATATCGAACAAAATGCATCGGATGGGATGCCTGAGACCGCCCCGGGCGGATAAAGCGGTCGGCAGCGGTGTCAGCGGCTGAAGGTATTGTTCTATAAGTTCTCTTTTCATCATCTGATTTTCAGTGCCTGGGCCAATACCAACGGCGATCATAATGAAATAGTGGCATCCTGGCAAGCTGGAATAAAGGACCTGCGGGTTCAGACCGTTTTTTGCCCCCAATATCTCATTTACCCCTGGCGGTATCTTTTGCGTCGCGATCTAAAAGCTCACATTCAAAGCGATTGCGGCAAAGGGGGATCGCTCCACTTCAGCAGACTGAATTTTTCAAGATCAATAAAAGCGGATACCAGGATCTTTTTGTCGATGCTCTGCCTGATCGGTGACCGGGCCACCCTTGTATAGACGTCATGCAACCGTTGAGCATAGCCTTTGGGATCGTAATTTCGTGCCACCGCCTCGCGGTTATGCCGGATTAAACCGGTCTTGTCGGAAACATCTGCGGGTCCCGCCAAAAAGGGATTCAATTGCATCATCATCTCACGTTTTGGGCGACTGCCACTCAGATCGGCAATAAGGTTTTGCTGTGCCCCCTCATCCAGCAGTCCAAAGTCGATGCGACCGTCCTGGGTGCACGCATCAAATGCTGCGCGGATGTGGGTATCATCGACGCGATGTCTGAACAGCCCACAGACATGGCGCACACAACGGGACCAGGTGGCATGGAATTGGTGCAAATCGATCCAATCCACCGGAACAAGCAACCGGGGATACAAATGATGCAGTTTGACCCCCTTTTTTTCGAAATCGTGGCAGATATCAGGCAATTTGCGGCCCCATAGCAGCTTGCCGAAAAGCCAGGGTTCCAGAAACGAAAACCCAAAGCCTTCCGTGATGCTGGTCGTCATCACTGACTCGGCCGAGGAGACATTGGTCTCAAAATCAACGGTCAGTCCCCGGTCAAACTCGACCTTCAGATGTTGATCTTTTACGAATGCCTTCCAGGTTCCGTAGCTCCGAATGTCCGCGGCACTGTTGGGCGGCAGGGTAATAGACAAGGTTTCCGCATTCTTAAAAAAAAGGGACCATAGGATCGCTTCGCCGATATTTTTTCGTCGAATCGCCCGAACCGGATACAGGATCATCGGTTTCACAAGGCGCTTGCGTGGCACTGTCGCGTGGGGCTGGGCGACCGTATTGGCCAGCAGATGCAATCCCCGGGATTTTAAGCCGGCCTGCAACAATATCTCGTAGTCCCGCCCGTTGATGACACCGTAATGACAATCAGCCGGATAGGCTTCGGTAAAATAGGCCCGGGGCCGGCCGTCTTCAGCAAAATCATGAATCTGAAGCAGAAGGTTGGCTCCCTTTCTCTGCAAAGATTTTAATATTTTTAGAAACTGATTGTTTTTCGCCAGAGTGGGATTGTGTACATGCAGCACATCACAGGGTCCGCTAAAGCCGGTATGGATCGCATCCAGAATCGACTGGGCGACGGCGTCCGGATCAAACTGCCCCGTGTACTGACTGCTGTATGCAAGCTGGGGAATATGAATAACGGGGGCCGGGAAGGGGGTCGGCGGCAAACGGCCGGTAAGGACAAGGGCCTGCCAGCGTCCCGGCAGGGCGTCCAGTTGCTGTTTTAAGACCGTGGTGACCCCACCGGTTTCTAAATGATAATGAATAAAGGCAATGTTCATGGGTCCGTGTATAACATTTTTGAGGGGAAGAATCCATGTTGGTGACGCGATGGTCGGCAAACTGCGGAAGCAACGATTTTCAGCACAAACGCTATTCAGGAGAGGCCTGGGGGATGGGTTGGGCTTCTTCCAACTTTTTTTCTCTGGATTTTCTCGGCCGGCGTTCAGAAAACCGTAGCTTGGTTTTTCCGATTTGAATGATATCGTTGTCGTGAAGAATCTTATCATCCTTGACCTTCTTGGAATTCACTTTCGGACGCGACATGCCACCGATATAACTCAAGTAAAAGCCATCCGGTCTTCGGCTGATGGTGGCCGCTGTGCGTCCAATCCCGAAGCCTTTGACGACAATATCCGATTCCGGATGTCGGCCTATTTTTATGACGGACGTGCGGCACTTGTACTTGCCGCTGCCGCCGTCCACAAAACGCAGGATTGCGACGGTATCAGGTTTTTTTGTTTTGGCTGGTGGCTGGGCGGCTTCGTCTTTACTTTTAGTGACCATGGAGCGATAATCACTTGTATCCATGATCATGGTTTTTTCTATCTCTTCGGTCCCGTCATCCTGCTGTTCTTCATCTTCGGAATAGCTGAATACGAGCGTGTGCTTGCCGATACTGATAATATCCTCCGGCTTGAGCCAATGGGAGTCAACCAATTTCCCATTGACAAAGGAGCCATTTTTGCTTTGAAGATCAATCAGCACAAACCCGTCACCCACCGAGTCTATTTTGGCATGATGGCTGGATACCGCCAGGTTTTCGATGATGACATCGTTATTCCGTTTACGGCCGATGGTTAGGGAATATCCTTTTTGCAGGGGATAATTTTCAAGGGTTTTGTTTTTAAAAACTAATTTTAGCGTTGGCATGATAACAATCTCGAGTTGCGTTGGCGCTGTTTGCCGTCAGGGGGCATGCCCGTCACCGCTCCCTTTTAGATTTTAAATTTATTGGTATACTTGTAAAATATCCTCTTGGCCATTGCCACCATACGTTTGAATTTCAGAGGTGTGTTGTTGACCTTTTTGATTTTCAGCACAATGGCGGTGATATTATCGTCGCCCCCGCGATTGTTGGCCAGATCGACGAGCCTTCTGCAGGCGGCATCAGATCCGTTGCCATCGACCAGCGCCTTGATCTCTTCCGGGGATGCTTTGTCACTTAATCCATCGGAACTGATTACCAGAATATCATCTCGAAAACATTCAATTTCATAAATATCGGCTTTGACCGATTCTTCTGTCCCCATGGCCCGGGTCAACACATGCCGGAATTCCATTCCAAGCTTTTCGGCATTGGCCGGATCCAGGGCGCTCTGTTCGGCCATCACGGTATGGGGAACGGACAGCAGTTGAATCTGGCCATCTCGTATCAAATAAATGGGGCTGTCACCGACATTGGCGGCGATTAAGGTGCCGTCGGTAAAGTAAACGGCTGAAACGGTTGAACCCATCCCGCGGTAAGATTTGTTGTCACGGGCCGCTTCGTGAACGGCTCTGTTGGACAGATGGATACCGGACATAAGCCGGTTCGCTTCCTTGGAGAGGGTCTGATTGCAATAGATGGGCGTTTCATTTTCAGCATTTTCCTGACAGGACCTGATGTAATCGCCAATGGTTTCAACCACCATCCGGCTGGCCACCTCACCGGCCAGATGTCCTCCCATGCCATCGGCCACGACATAAAGCCCCATGGCGTCTTCCAGAAACAGGGCATCTTCATTTGCCTGCCGCTTTCTGCCCCTGTCCGTAATGCCTGCTGATTCAATAAGGATCATATTGGTTTATATGCTTGAAATTCAGATTATTGATTTATATGTTAAAAGATGATCTAAATTTTGCTTCGATATCAATTTCTTATATCGTCCCTTTTTTGAAAAACATAAATTTTTTTTAAATATTTAAGCCCATTGCCCGGAAGGGGGACATCATGACCATCTTTGGATTGCTGCAAAACACGTTGCAGAAATATGACTGGGGATCCAGAACTGCCATACAGGAGCTTCTCGGCAATACTGAATTTTCCAGCGAACCGGCGGCGGAGCTTTGGATGGGCGCACATCCCAAAGCGCCGTCACGGGTCGATCAGGGTGGACAATGGATCGCCCTGAATGAGTTGATCGCCCAAAATCCTCAAGCTGTCCTGGGGGAGCACGTGGCCCGGAAATTTCACAACCAGCTTCCGTATCTGTTTAAAGTTCTGGCCGCGGCCAAACCGCTCTCCATTCAGGCCCATCCCTCTCGGGCGCAGGCGCAGGCTGGGTTTGAATTCGAAAATAATCAGGGAATTCCCCTGAATGCGACCCATCGCAATTACAAGGATGCCAATCATAAACCGGAGTGCATTTGTGCTTTATCCCCTTTCTGGGCCCTGTATGGTTTCAGAAGCATTGCTGACATTCTGCGCCGGGTGGGTGAAATCTGTCCGAATGGGCTGGGCAGTGAACTCAACCAGCTAAAAAAACAAGCCGACCCCGGCGGTTTGAAACTGTTTTTTACAAAACTGATGTCATTGGAAACCGGCAAAAAAATGCAGGTGATCGATGAAGCAATCCAAAATGTCAGTAAACGACTGGATCAAGCGCCGGAGTTTCATTGGACCGCAAAACTGGGTGCCGAATACCCATCCGATATTGGCGTGCTTGCCCCCCTTTATCTAAACCTCATCCAGTTAACGCCCGGTCAGGCTTTATTTCTGCCGGCCGGAGAACTCCATGCCTATCTGGAAGGTGTTGGGATTGAACTGATGGCCAATTCCGATAACGTTTTACGGGGCGGACTCACCCCCAAGCACATCGATGTTCCGGAGCTATTGAAAGTGCTGAACTTCAGGCCCCGCAAGATCAAACTCCTGGACGCAACACACCTGGATAAAACCGAAAAAGTCTATGCCAGTTTGGCCGAGGAGTTCGTTTTATCCGTCATCAAGATTTCAAATGACGATTTGTATCAAAAATCGAATATGGCCAGTGCCGAAATATTGCTGTGTACGGAAGGAGACGCCCGGCTCGAGGACAGCGACAGCAACCACCGCCTTCATATCAAAAGAGGCGACGCCGCCATCGTCTTTGCCGCCGCCGAATCTTATTTCATCAAAGGCAACGCCGTTTTATTCAAGGCTGCGGTCCCGCCGTGAGAGCGGCCCGGGTATCCGGTGCGCCCCTACCGTCGACAGTCTAAAAGCATCCAATCTGCCGTGAATCGTCAAAATTGCATCATTTTTCTTCTTTTTAACGCAATTATCTCATAATCGTTATTGACAACTTTTGCCAAATCGGCGAAATATTTTAGCA
>WOR8_10008674_pt1 | contig 14618 bp, 10 predicted proteins | sample DeeMarSeWOR38_10_FD_19890 | JGI IMG/M metagenome (IMG submission 19890) | reverse complement strand
GCCAGATCCGCCATTTCTGTTTCCCTCTTGTTAAAAAACTGATCGATATAATTCTCATCTTCCCCAAACAATTTCGTATAGATATCGTTCAGCATGATGACCCTCCGTTCCTTCTTTGCATCCCTGCGCACCAAAGAGGTCTTCGAAACAACGTAGAGCGAAGCTTGTGATTGGATGATCCTTAGCGATGCCTCTTTAAAACCGACAAGGCTCTGATTATTCAAACAATCAGTTAACAGAATTATGGCTTTACGACCCTCTATATCTTTGAGCTGTTCATCTGCCGCCAGATACATGGCGTCGTATAGCGCAGTCCTGAACCCGGACTGCAATTGACCAAGCTTTTTGCGAACCTTGTTCATATCCTCCGTCCAGTCCAGAAGAAGACGGACCTGGTCGTCGAAAGTGATCAAGGAAACCTGGTCCCCGGGAGAAAGGGATCTGGTAAACTCTCTGGCAGCATCCCTGATTTTATTTCTCTCCTTTTTCCCACTCGTACTTGTGTCGAGCAACATAACGACAGACACCGGCATGTAATCGATGCCGAAACTGCGAATCTGCTGTAATGACTGGTCCTCCCACACCCGCATATCCTCCCTCCTGAGGTCCGTAATCATTTGGCCCTTTTCATTGAAAATACTGATTGGAACCTTAACCAGATTGACCGACACGGAAAAAGGGGCGGGCGCCCTGTCCTGCGTTTCTGAAAGTCCAGCACATGGGAGGAAAGCAAAAAAAATAGAAAGTGTCAGTATATAAATACGCATTTTCTTCAATCATTCAGATGCCGTTTCACATATAACATCATACGCTTGAAATCCCGTTTCTTACAGAATTGTTGCAAAATTGGGTTTGAAACCTTCTATTCACCCCTATTTATCTTTATCGAAACTTGATCTGTAGGGTATGATATCGGCATTCGGCGGTGATTGCCGGCCGATATGCAGGAGGACTATTTATGACCTTACCCAATTTCGCCTTTTTTAAGGGCCGCATCGTTCCCTACAGTGAGGCCAAAATCGGTGTAATGACACACACATTCAACTATGGGACCGGTGTATTCGGTGGCCTTCGTGCTTACTGGAATACCGACGAGGAACAATTGTTCATTTTCCGGCCACTCGATCACTACAGGCGTTTCCTTGATTCGGCCAAACTGCTGCTGATGGAACTCCCTTATTCCGAAGCGGACCTGGTGCAGTCTACAATAGAGCTCCTCAAAGCGGAGAATTACCGCACGGATTGCTATATCCGCCCTATCTCCTATTTCAGCGACGAGGTTATAGGCGTTAAACTGCACGGTTTAAATCCGGCGATTACCATTATTTCCATCCCGTTCGGTTCCTACGTTCCAAACGAAGAGGAGAGCCATGTGACGGTCTCCTCATGGAAACGTATTGACGACAACACAATCCCCGCTCGTGGAAAAATTTCCGGCGCCTACGTTAATTCCGCTCTCATCAAAACCGACGCTCAGAGATCGGGTTACGACGAAGCGATTGTGCTCAATCAGGACGGCCATATTTCTGAAGGATCCGCGGAGAATATCTTCCTGATTCGTAAAGGCATCGCCTGCACCCCGCCCGTAACGGAAAACATACTCGAAGGCATTACACGGAGTATGGTTATCATGCTTTTGCGGGATGAAATGGGTGTTGAGGTCATGGAGCGACCGATCGACAGGACGGAACTCTACCTGGCGGAAGAAGCGTTCTTCTGCGGCACCGGGGTTCAGATTGCAGCCATCACAAGCGTCGACCACCGCCTGATCGGTACCGGACGCATCGGCCCCATCACTGGCAAATTGAGGCAACTGTATTTCGATATAGTTCGAGGGAAAAATCCAAAGTACCGGGAACTCTGTATGCCTGTGTACTAAAGCTGTCGTCGAAGGTCTAAGGTCGAACGTCGAAGGTCTAAAACCTAAACTGATGAAGTGCGGATCTGTGATAGATAAATCGGATATGTTCGCAGGTTCCAGGTTCGCAGGTTCGCAAGTTCTGTTCGCAGGTTCCAAGTTGCAGGTTCCAGGTTGCAGGTTTAACAGTTCAATACAAATGCGTTGTTAAACGTGGAGGGGATGCGCCTGCGGGAGCATGCAATCAGTTTGAAGTTTTGAGTTCTGAGTTTTGAGTTCTGAGTTCTGAGTTTGGGTTGACGGTTTGGGAAGCGTTGATGGATAAATGGCGGGGCTGGTGATGTATCGTTAGGCCTGCAGATCCAGCACGCAACTGATAAAAAAAACAGTTGCACGTTTGAACGTGAAAACGTTAAACGTTCAATACAAATGCATCGTTAAACGTTTGAACTTCAGTACCTTGATAAATTTCAGGGCATCTGTTTTTAACGTTCCAACGGTGCTTTTTCTTTTAACGTCCAACTTTCCAACGAGCCAACGTTTAACGGTTTTATTTGGAGTTTGAAGTTTGGGTTGATGGTTTGGGGAACGTTGATGGATGAATGGCGGGGCTGATGAAGTTTGTATCGTTCGATCTTTGAATCCAGAACTTTAAACTCAGAACTTAAAACTGCATTTCTTACAAAGTTACTACTGAGGCGGCAAAGAGGGTTATGTAAAGCGGTGCCGACTGTAAAGAATTAAGAGCATCCACTTGTCTCTCCGCAGTTCATACATTTATAGCAGGATCCGTTTCGAACCATGATACTGCCGCACCCGGCGCATGAAGGAGCATCATCCAGCACATACATCGATTTTAAATCATCCGTCGAACCGGTGTCAGTAACCTCCTGAACCTCCTGCGCTGCCGATCCATTCATCGGCTCCACTACATGGACTCCGGTATACAGCTGCTCTTCCGTTGTGAGGAATTTCGAAGCCAGCCATCGGAAAATATAATCGACAATCGACTTGGCGAAAGGAATCTCACGATTTCCCGTATGACCCGACGGCTCAAACCGAACATGAGAGAACTTGTCAATCAGGACTTTCAGGGGGACACCGTACTGAAGAGCAAGGGATATAGCCGTTGCAAAGGAATCCATCAAACCAGAAATGGCACTCCCCTCCTTTGCCATTACCAGGAAAATTTCTCCCGGCTGGCCGTCATCATACATACCCACCGTAATATAGCCTTCATGTCCTCCGATACTGAACTTATGCGTCATCGCGTTGCGTACCGCAGGAAGTTTTCGGCGAACAGGCTTGAACCCCGCCGTTTCCTCCTCCCCGGAAGCATTCTCCGCTTTCTTTCCCCGGGATGCATTGAGAGGCTGTGTTTTTTTCGAATTGTCCCGATAGATTGCGATAGCCTTTACGCCCAATTTCCAGGCCTGTTTGTACAGTTCTCCGATTTCTTCGACGGTAATATTCTCAGGCACATTGACGGTCTTGGAAATGGCCCCGGAAATGAAAGGCTGAACAGCGGCCATCATTTTTACATGTCCCATATAATCGATGGAGCGGGTTCCCATCTGGGGCTTGAACGCACAATCGAAAACAGCCAGATGTTCCTCCTTTATATAGGGAGCCCCTTCTATCGTGCCGGTTTCATCTATATAATCCGTGATAGATTTAATCTCATCCTCCGTGTACGCCAGCTTCTCCAGTGCCGAAGGAACTGTATTATTTACAATCTTCATCATCCCGCCACCGACCAGCTTTTTGAACTTCACCAGGGCAAGGTCGGGCTCCACACCGGTCGTGTCACAATCCATCATAAATCCTATCGTTCCGGTCGGGGCCAAAACTGTCGTCTGGGCGTTCCTGAATCCATGGACGGTTCCATCGAGTACGACAAGGTCCCAGCACTCCCGGGCCGCCTGCATCAAATCATCTGGAACATAATCCCCATTGATATTCTGTACGGCAGACCGATGCATACGCATCACCTCAAGAAAAGGATCTTTGTTCTTTTCATACCCGGCAAACGGCCCTTTCATTGTCGCGATACGTACGGATTGCAGGTAGGCTTCACCGGTCATTACCGCCGTGATGGCTGCGGCAAAATTCCTTCCGTCATCGCTGTCGTACGCAAGCCCGTTGTACATCAGCAGGGCGCCCAGGTTCGCGTATCCAAGACCAAGCGGCCGGTAATCCCGGCTGTTCCGGTCGATTTTCTCGGTAGGGTAGCTCGCGTTGTCGACAATGATTTCCTGAGCCGTGATCATCACATCCACAGCCCGGCGGAATCCATCCACATCGAAAGCGCTCTTGTCATTAACAAATTTCAGCAGGTTGAAAGAAGCCAGGTTGCACGCGGAATCGTCCAGAAACATATACTCGGAACAGGGATTGGAAGCATTGATGCGAGCTGTGTTTTTGCAGGTGTGCCAACAATTGATCGTCGAGTCGTACTGCATGCCGGGATCGCCGCAGGAAAAACAGGATTCTGCAATTTTATTCATGAGGTCACGGGCCTGGTAGGTATCCACGGGTTCACCCGTGGGTCTTTCGTGTGTAACCCAGATTCCGTCCTGTTCAACGCTTTCCATAAACTCATCCGTAACGCGGACACTGTTGTTTGCGTTCTGAAAGAAAATGCTGTGGTAGGCATCCCCATCAACGGTACCGTCATACCCGGCTTCTATTAAGGTCCAGGCCTTCTTTTCTTCACTTGCCTTACACTCTATGAATTCCACGATGTCCGGATGATCGATGTCGAGGATAACCATCTTGGCCGCGCGGCGCGTCTTGCCCCCGCTTTTAATAACCCCGGCAAAAGCGTCGAATCCCTTCATAAAACTCACGGGACCCGAAGCAATACCTCCTCCGGAAAGTTTCGCTCTTGAGGAACGGAGAGAAGAAAAATTTGTTCCCGTGCCGGACCCGTACTTGAAGAGGCGTCCCTCGGTTTGTGCAAGTTGCAGGATGGAGTCCATTGTGTCCTCGACGGAGTTAATGAAACAGGCCGAGCACTGGGGGGCTTTTTCTATTCCGCAATTGAACCAAACGGGGGAGTTAAACGAAGCATATTGATTTAGAAGAAGATGCGCCAGTTCGTCATGAAAAGCCTGAGCGTCCTCCTGAGAGGCAAAGTATCCCCCCTTGACACCCCATTCCTTCAGCGTTTTAACAACTCTTCCAACCAGCTGCCGCACACTCTGTTCTCTTTCAGGCGTTCCGATCTGACCATGGAAATATTTCGAGACAACGATATTGGCCGCGGTTTGTGACCATTTTTGGGGTATTTCTACCCCTTCCTGATGAAAGATAACCTCACCGTTTTCGTTGGTAATCGAAGTCGTGCGCGTCTCCCACTCAATCTCATCGTAGGGTGTCGAATCCTCCTTCGTAAAATGGCGGGGAAATTCCAGCCCGCCACCGGGCTTTTGTTGATCCGCATTCAACGCAACAGATGAGACACTTTCCACGGGCAACGGCTTGTTACTATTCATTCGTAACTCCTCCCAGGATAGGAATGGCGTTCAATATGATATTTTGAGATTCGGCATCAACGCCCTTGCAACCTCGAATTTATTTCCTGGTGCAGACCCGACAATCCTGCTTTATTTCAAAATCCGGCGAAAAATGCGGACTGAAATGGCACCGCTGGATCACTTTAGGGTATCTGGGGTTTTACATGAAAATTATCCGCGATGTCAACGAAAATATCACTATATATGGTACATCGGATTTAGCCTTACCACAACATATTGCGATAACGGCACGCGCTTTGTACCTTACCTCCTGCAATTTCAATTATTTGCAACTTTCTCGTTAACAGATCCCGATTTTTTAAAACCCGAAAAAAACTCAATTTGACATGAAATAAACTCTCATCCAAAATGAAATCCCGTTTGATGGACGAAACCAGGATGATTCGCTACCTTGTATTTGACATAGAAACGAGAGTCGACAAAGAACTTGTCAAACATATTTACGATCCCGAAGATTGCCTTACTCTGGAGCAGGCTTACGATACGGCACGAGATCAGATCCTGAAGCGCAGCAACCAGCAGAGCGATTTCTTTCCCGTACCTTTTCACATTCCAATTTCCATCGCAACTCTGCAGGTTGATGAAAATTATCGGATCATCTCCTTAGGCTGCCTGGGAGCCGATCGTTTCTCTGAATCCGAACTCATTGCGCGGTTCTGGCAAATATTTGAAAACGTTCAGACTCTGGTCACATTCAACGGACGTGGATTCGACCTGCCTGTCATGGAAATTCAAGCCTTGAAATATGGGCTGTCTCTGGGACGTTACTTCGGCGCGACGCAGAGCAGGAACAGCTATCGCGGTAGTCGCTATAGCGATGCATTCCATATCGATCTATGCGATTATCTTTCCAATTTCGGAGCCGTTTACCCGCGCAATTCTCTGAATCTGCTGGCCAAACTGATCGGTCTCCCCGGCAAGTACACCATAGAGGGGGAGGATGTAGAGTATCTGCACCGCCAGGGACGCCATAAGGAAATCAACCAGTACTGCACTACCGATGTGTTGCAGACCTACCTGCTGTTTCTTCGTGTCGAACTGTTGCGCGGCCGGCTGACGGAGGAGGGTTACAGCTCGGCAGTGAACGCGGCAAAGGAAGATTTAATGCAGAGGGCGAGCAGTGCGGGACCGGAAAACTTTCTGATGGAATTTCTGAATCGGTGGAATCCGGAATAGCTCAATCCACCAACTATCAGCTTTCAATTGTCAACACTTTCACGCGCGGAGAAGCTTTAATTAAAACCGTTACACGTTGAAGCGTTAACACGTTGCACGTTAAAACAAACAGATCGTTGCACGTTCAAGGCGAACATCAGACGTTCGCACGTTCAGACGTCTTTTTAACTTTTTGCTCAGAACTTCAAACTCAGGAGCCAGAACTCAGAACTCAGAACTTAGAACTCAGAACTCAGAACTATTAGTGAGAAGGGCGAACACAAGGTTCGCCCCTACAGATATTATCCAGGAGCAAGAACTCAAAATTTAGAACTCAGAACTATCAGACGAAATGGGCGAACACCAACTTGTCCGGCGTAGCCTGGCCGAAGCGATGCTTCGGCCAGGGGCAAAGCCGGAAGGTTCGCCCCTACAGGTATTATCCAGAACTCAGAACTTAGAACTTAGAACTATTATTGAGATGGGCGAACACAAGGTTCGCCCCTACTTATTGCGGGCTTTCGATTTTTTCTTTTTCGTTTTCTTGTAGTTTTCCAGAAATTCCCTCAACAGTCGGACAGCGCGAGGAAGATCGGATTTTGGAACCAGAATGTGGCTGGTTTTTAGTGTAGATACGGGAATGAATGGGATTTTTAAATCCTTTAAAACCGATTCGAAAGCAGCCAGGTAACCGGCTATGGCTGTAGATTTTTTAACTTTAAGCCTGATGACTTTCCACGGACCATTGGCTTCGAATTTCTCAAATAAATTTTGCATTCTCAACCATTTGCGGCGAGAAATAACCATCGTTATCATCTTAGGTTCCTGAATCACTATGGCAAACCGCGTGGTTGCAGTGCGAAACCATTCGCCCGAAATGGCTTTGATGTTCTGGGGCAGATACACCACGACGAAGTCTTCAGGGAATACAAACAACTCCGTATGAATCAGCAATTCTCTAAGTTCTGCAGAAATTGCCGGCATAATCCTCCTTTTTAACGACGTGGAATTTTAATGCATAATAACATCATTAACTGATTTATCACACCCTGCAAAATATCAATCTCAATCCGCATTACTATTCCCTTTTATACTTCTTTTCTCCCGCCCGCATCGGAACACTCAGAGTATTTTCCGGGGGGGAAAGAGGGCAACTGTATTTCTTGTTAAAAGCACAGTAAGGATTGTACGCACGATTGAAATCCAATTCGTATATCCCCGAGATATTCTCCCTTAAATCAATATACCGACAGGGGTCGTAGGTTTCGTTTCCTGAAGTCGCATCACGGAAAGGTATAAATAGATTGGGGACACTGTTTTCCGCAACATCCTCCAGTCTGTATACCTGAAGCCTGCAGGTTTGATTCTCTACTATAAATTCAAAATATCCGTAGCGCAATCCGCTTCGAATTTCACCCGTATTGGTTGCCAGCCTTACCTGCTTGGGGCGGGAATATCGGTTCAGCCGGAGAGAAAATCTTAAATCCAAATTAATCGGATAATAATCAAGTCCCTGAAAGGAGCTTCTGTCTTCCTCCGGAATTGGAGAATTCATTCCCGATCTGAATGCTTCATCCTTGGCCGCCCTTTCCATCAGTATTGGATCCTGTTTTGACACCAGGCTTTCTGTTTGACTCTCATTCTTTGAACAGGCGAATCCCAGAATAATCCCCATAATGATAACAGAGACAGCTAAAATACTGTAAGAAGGACGGAAGCTCATTGTATTTACATCTCAGGAATGTGGACGTTTTTGGTGTAAAACCATTGCCGGAATACTTTCCAATTAAAGCCATAACTATATCAGGCCATACACTGATGGAGAATAAAACATTTCTTTGAAAAATCGGCAAACACGTTATGTTGAAGAAGGATGAGTCGTTTTCATCTCTCCACCGTTTTTCTTCCATATTTCCCCTTGCTTATTGTTAAATAAAGAGGATTCAAAATCCGGCTCCTCGACGGCCTGCCGGGTATGCAGCCTGTATTGTTATGAAATTCTGAGAAATGCCGATTAATAATAGATATTCATAATATTTTCAGGGTGGCCCTTGGGATTGATTCCAGATGGGATTGATTCCAGATTAGAATTGACACCCATGGGAGCTTTAGGTAGTCTTCAATCACAAATTTTTAACCTAGGAGAAAGCTATGCCTTCCGAACGAGATTATGCGGAACGCCTCCGGGAACTATCCTATAAAACGCTCTCGCCACAGATCAAGGATCTGGAAGAAGATGTGAAAGAACTCAGCAACTTTCTTGCAACCCGCGTTCAGCAAATAGAAAGAAAGCTCGAAGCCATCAGCAAAATCGAGCTGCCCACAACGGATGTTGTGCTGAATGAAATACTGGAAGACGTGCTCCGGCGGAAGGACCAGGAAGAAAAGTCCATCGTTTCCTTTTCCCGCGATATTAACCAGAAAGAAACACAGGAAGAAATTCTGGGACTGCTGCTGGATTACGTGAATCATTTTTCCCCGCGGGTTGCACTTTTTGCCGTTCGGAATAACCAGCTTGTCGGGTGGTCTTCAAGGGGGTACTCCGAAGAATCGGCCAGCGTTATTGCAGCCTGCATCCTGCCATGTTCCGAATACCCTCAATTCGACAAGGCCCTGAAAAGCGAAGACATTACGGCAGCTCCCGATCTGCCCGACGACAGTTCCCTGAGTTTTCTTCAAACTGAAAATTCCAAAGCACGCTATCTTGCGCCCCTGCATGTCCTCGAGCACCCCGTCGCCCTCATTTATATGGAAGAAGCCGGGGAAATGCGCTTCAGTCGAAATACGCTTTCCCTTCTGATAGACATGGCCGTATTTCGTCTTGAAAATATCGCACTAAGGATACTTAACGCCCTGACTGTAAAAAAATCATCCGCAGCGCCTCAACCTGCACCTGAAGAAAAGGTAGACTCCATACCCGATTCTGCCCCGGAGCCTGCCTGGGCAGAGCCGGAATCTTCCGAAACAGCCGAACAAGTGGAAGAAACAATGGAGTCCTATGAAGCGGCTGAACAGTTGAAAGTACAGATAGAAGAGGTCGCCGAACCGGTTCCAGAACGCGAAGCGACGGAAGCCGCCGAACCTCTGCTGATTCCACAAGCCGCTTATGAATTTCCGGTGGAAGAGCAGCAAACCCCGATGCCGGATGAAGCCGGCCCGGAAGCAGCATTTCAGGAAACTCAGGAGCCTGCAACGGAGACACAGGAAGATGCCGGCGAAACACCGCCCAAGGAATCACTTTCGGAATCCGATCAGGAGGACCTTCACGCGGATGCAAAAAGGTTCGCCCGCCTGCTGGTTTCCGAAATCAAGCTTTACAACGAAAGCAATGTTGCAGAAGGACGCAGGAACAACGATCTGTATTCAAGATTGAAGCGGGATATCGATAAAAGCCGTGAAATGTACGAGAATCGCATCTCGCCCGTAGTTTCGCAGAAAATAGACTACCTCCACGACGAGATTATTCGAATTCTTGGCGACAACGATCCCTCCACGCTTGGGAATGACTACCCGGGCCCTCGCGTCGAGAGCAAGGGTCTTTAAACGGCTGGCCGTGCAGATGGAGCGTATTCAAGGATTCACCGCAAAAGTAGAGAGTCTGCAAGAAACACAGGCTGAAATGCCGCAAAACTGAGATTGGACTCACTTTGTGTGGAAAGAATCCTCGCCTGACGAAGACAGCAGTTTAATTGCCCGTTGCCAGGAAGGGGATCCCCTCGCATTCGAAGAACTGGTTCGAAAATATCAACAATCCATAACAAACCTCGTCTATCACTATATCGGATATAAAGATGACGTCGAGGATATCGCTCAAAAGGTATTCGTAAAAATATATTTTTCGCTTCCAAAATTCGACATCAAACGACCCTTTTTCCCCTGGCTGTACCGTATCGCCATCAACCAGTGTTATGACGAGCTGAGACAGATAAGGCGCCGGAGGACCTATACCTTCAGCGAACTGAACCTGGAAGACTCAAACAGCATAGAAAAGTTGATCGGCCAGGCCGAACCATCGGTACGATCCGACAAAGAACGGGCTGAATTACAGGCCCTTCTGAGTAAAATTCTGGGCCAGCTTCCCGATCACCAGCGTAGGGTCATCATCCTGCGTGACATCGAAGCAATTCCCTATGTCGAAATCGCCGGGATACTGAAGTGCACGGAACAGGCCGCCAGGCTCAAGGTATTCCGGGCTCGCAACAGGTTGAAAAAGATCCTGGAAAAAGTTCTGCCGAAAAGACAGTAGGAAGTTAAGAGTTAAGAGTTGATAGTTAAGAGTTCTGAGTTCTGAGTTCTGAGTTCTGGGTTCTGAGTTCTGGGTTGGAACGTATGAAGGTATGAACGTGGGAATGTGTGAAAGGAAGCTGATTGAATTCTTAATCAGGTGATCGAAATTGTTTAGTTGATGTAGCGGTTAATGTGATTTCACGTTCGAACGTTTATACGTTCACACGTTTTAACGTGCAACATTAGAACGTGCCAACGTTTAACGATTGAAATGCGTTACGCTGCGCAGGGCGTCCCAAAAGCCGGGAAAACTCACATCGGCACACTCCGCATCATGAATCTTCGTTTCTCCATGCGCAAACAGGCCGGCGACAGCAAACGCCATGGCAACGCGATGATCACCACGTGTATGTATATCCGCTCCATGCAGGGTCTGGCCGCCCGGTATATGAAGCCCGTCCGGTGTTTCCTCCACATTCGCCCCCATGGATCGCAGGTTTAGGGCAATGGCTGAAATCCTGTCGCTCTCTTTGATCCGAAGTTCACCGGCATCGGATATTTCGACACCCCCGGCCACCTGAGATCCCAGCACAGCCAGAACGGGAATTTCATCTATAAGTGCAGCCGTCCGGCTCCCGCGGATCGGCGGCAATTTCCCTTCCACAAACTCATGATTATACCGCACCCTCAGGTTTCCACGCGGCTCTCCCGCCTCTTCGATTTCATTTTCAATAGTCAGATTCAACCCCGCCTGATTTAAATAATTCAACAGTTCCCGCCGCCTTCCGTTCAGCCCCACAAGCGGCAGGTACAGATCAGAGTTCGGAGCCAACGCTGCTGCGGCAAGGAAGAAAGCCGCCCCCGACAGATCGCCCGGAATGGTAAGACGCTGAGCGCAAAGCACCGGTCCAGGATCAACCTCGATCCAATTTCCTGCAAACCGGACTCCTGCTCCGAATTCTTTCAAGGCAATTTCTGTATGATCGCGGGTCGGAATATTCTCCTGCACAGCCGTACACTCACTTCCGTACAACCCCGCCAGAAGAACACACGATTTCACCTGTGCGCTGGCAACAGGCAGCACATACCGGATTCCTTTCAGGGAACCTCCCTGGATTCTTAACGGCGGCAGGTCGTTTTCCCGGGATACTATTTCCGCTCCCATCTGTCTGAGAGGATGAATGATCCGCCCCATCGGCCGCCGGGAAAGCGAAGAATCCCCGGCGATAGTAGACACAAAAGAATGTCCCGCAAGTATCCCGGAAATAAGCCGCATTGTCGTACCGGAATTCCCCGCCTCCAGAACATCATCCGGCGCCTGAAGCCCACGAAGTCCGCATCCCCGGATAGTAACCGTATCGCCGGATTCACTCAGCTCGACCCCAAGGGACTTCAGGCAGTCAAGTGTGCTGTGGCAATCCCGGCTTGAGGCAAAATGCCCGAAAACCGAAGTTCCTTCGGCAATGGATGCCAGCATGGCATACCGATGGGAGATCGATTTGTCGCCCGGCAACAGGACGGTTCCCGAAACAGAATCGGAACATCGGACAGTTTCAATCATGATCATTCACTCATTGCGGAAGGCCCCATGTACTCCAACAGGGTCTTCTTCAGTTTTGCGGCCTGGTCTCGAAGAACAGCCGCCTTCTCAAACTCGAACTCTTTTGCTGCATCCCTCATTTCCTTTTCCAGACGTTCGATTTCCGCTTCCAGCTCCTCTGCGGAATTATAGGCGGCCGCCTCTTCCTCTATGACCGGCAGTTCATAGTAATCGCCCTCAAAGAACCGGACCAGTTCGGGATCGAGCGGTTTGATTATGGATTGCGGCGTGATGCCGTGCTCTTCATTGTGGCGCTGCTGTACGAATCGCCGCCGGTTCGTTTCATCAATCGCAGCCTTCATAGAACCTGTCATTACATCGGCGTAGAGGATGGCTTTCCCGTTAATATGCCGCGCGGCGCGCCCCATTGTCTGAATCATGGAAGTCGTGGAACGCAGAAATCCTTCCTTGTCGGCATCCAGAATCGCCACGAGGGATACTTCCGGAAGATCGAGTCCCTCTCGAAGCAGATTGATTCCGATTAGAGCGTCGAATTCCCCTGCGCGGAGAGACCTCAATATTTTGATTCGATCCAGGGTATCCACTTCAGAATGCAGGTAGCGAACCCTCATGCCGAGTTCCGTATAGTACTCAGCCAGATCTTCAGCCATCCGTTTGGTCAGGGTTGTTACAAGTACCCGTTCACCCTGCTCCGCACGACTCCGAATCTCTTCCATCAGGTCGTCCACCTGTCCGGCCACAGGGCGGACCTCGATAACCGGATCCGTCAGCCCTGTAGGCCGTACCAGCTGCTCCACCACGATCCCTTCCGAATGAGCCAACTCGTAAGGTCCCGGAGTGGCCGAAACATAAATAACCCGTTTCACCCGTTTTTCAAACTCTTCAAAATTCAATGGACGGTTGTCCAGGGCTGAAGGAAGCCGGAATCCATATTTCACTAAATTTTCTTTACGGGACCGGTCTCCAGAATACATCCCTCTCACCTGTGGGATGGTGGCATGGCTTTCATCAACAAAAAGCAGCCACTCCCGGGGCAGATAATCCAGCAGCGTCGGCGGCGGTTCACCGCGACGTCTTCCCGTCAGATGCCGGGAATAATTTTCAATCCCGCGGCAATACCCCAGTTCCTTCATCATTTCGATATCGAACATCGTACGCTGGTGCAGACGCGCAGCTTCAAGAGTTTTACCCTGCTGTTCCAGCTTGTCCCGCCACTCCTCAAGTTCCGCCCTGATAGTATTCATTGCAACCATCAGCTGCTGCCGGGGCTGTACGTAGTGTGTTTTAGGATAGACAGGAATACGGTCATGCTTTTTCAGCGTACGTCCCGTAATGGGATCGATCTGAGCTATGGAATCGATTTCGTCGCCGAAAAGTTCGATGCGAACGGCATAATCTTCATAGGTCGGAAACACCTCCACGATATCCCCCCGCACCCGGAAAAAGCCCCGTTCCAGCCCGTAATCCTCCCGGGAATACTGCATCTCCACCAGGCGCCGCAGAATATCATCCCGTGAAATCTGTTGTCCCTTCTCGAGAAAAAGAAGCATGCCGTAGTAGGCTTCCGGGGAACCCAGTCCGTAAATACAGGAAACACTTGCGACAATGATGCAATCCTGTCGCTCGAATAAGGATCGCGTCGCCGAGTGGCGCAGCCGGTCGATTTCGTCGTTGATCAGCGCATCTTTTTCAATATATGTATCTGTCGCAGCAATATAGGCTTCAGGCTGGTAATAATCGTAGTAGGAAACGAAATACTCAACGGCATTTTCCGGGAAGAAGGTCCTGAATTCGCGGTAGAGTTGAGCCGCCAGAGTCTTATTATGTGCTAGAACAAGAGTGGGGAGCTGCAGGGCCTCAATCGCTTTTGCCATCGTAAACGTCTTGCCCGATCCGGTAACACCCAAAAGAACCTGGTGCTTCAGCCCTTCCTTCACCCCCTGGACCAATTGATCGATAGCGTCCGCCTGGTTATCGCTCGGTTGAAATGAGGCATGAATCCGAAAATCCGAGGAGTGAATGAGATCCCTCCCGTATGGAATGCCGGCATATGTCATGTCCTGCCCGGATTTGGATTTTTTCGACATTGGAAAATAACTAAAGTAGTCAGAAGTCAGAAGCCGGTAGAAAAAACCAGCCCTTGAATCCGGCATGGCGTCCTGACAGGGTTTAGAAAAAGTTATTCGCATACACTGCAAATATAGATTATATCCTCGGTCGTAATTTCTCTCCAGACATCATGTTCTGAGTTCTGAGTTCTGAGTTCTGAGTTCTGGCA
>WOR8_10003851_pt1 | contig 14621 bp, 18 predicted proteins | sample DeeMarSeWOR38_10_FD_19890 | JGI IMG/M metagenome (IMG submission 19890) | reverse complement strand
AATACGCAAAAGATGAACCACAATAAAAGTAATGCAATCATAATAACCACTTGAAAATTATAAATTGGAGATACCAAACAAATCTCAGATACTAGCAAGAAAAAAAAATTACAATTTCTTACGTTTAGAAAATCCATAGAACCAAGCAAACATTTTAAAACTAAAATGGAATGGTAAAAGGAAAGCAATTTTTAATTTTGTTTTCTTGTAACCCTTAATTGCGTACATAATTGATATAAAAAAACTTGAAATCGGATTCATTCTATAGAGCGAAATGAACCCACAGTTTTTTTCATAGAGATATTTACTGTGAAATCCTCGACTAACATATCTTCGCCAAAGATCAGGCCAAGTGGAGATACCGCTATGTGCTTCATAAAATAGGGCTTTACCAGGGATAATCCCCCATCCTGCTAGGCTAATTCGTCTAGCCATATCAATATCTTCTCCGAGGCCGCTGATTTTTTCGTCAAAACCGCCCACCTCCTTGGCAGACATCACCCGATATGTAGCTCCACAAGTCCCAGGCATTTTGGAGGGTTTTATCCAATTTTGGTATGAATGCTCAACTACAGCAGGAAGTTGTTCAAGTACAAGTACTGAGTTACCCCTTTCGCGAAGTTCCAACTCTGCAACAGCAATTCCCGCTTTTGGATTCTTTTCCATTAAAGAAACCTGCTTTTTCAAAAAGTCTTTTTCAATAGTTTGATCACTGTCTAACCAAACAATATATGTGCCCTTTGCGTTGTTAACCACTGTGTTTCTAGCTTTGCCTATGCCTTTCCAACCGCTGGAAAATATGCGAACTGCAATATCAGTATTTGACGCGTATTTTTTCATTAATTCCAGTGTCTTATCTTCGCTACCATCATCTACCAAAATAATTTCAATAAGATTAAGAGGAAAATCTTGCCAGAGAGCACTTTCGATAGCGGCAGCAATAGTATTCTCTGCATTCTTTGCACATATACCAATTGTTACCTTAAACGTCATCCCTTATACCTCAACCAGATATAGTGAATTTTATCGGTGATTGTTATCAGGTGAAAATTATTTTTAACTAATTTAAAGTTTTAAGTGATTCCACTAAGGATTCAGTAATATAGTGTAAATTGTTTTCTGTTAGGCCCAAATGTAAGGGCAAACTTATAACTCTCCTTAGCACATTCTCAGCCACGGGCAAATCACCCTCTCGTGTTCCAAAGTGTTCCATATAAAATGGATGAAGATGACAAGGAGGATAGTATATATGTCCAGTTTCTACATTGTATTCTTCACTAAGTATACTCGCCAGCTTTTCTCTCTCAATGCCTTTGTCTAGTTTCAATGGGTATTTGTAATAGCTGTGTCGGAAGCTATTGGGCGTTTGAAATAAGGAGACCCCATCCACTTTTGCCAAAGTTGCATTATAATATTCCGCAATTTCATTGCGTCTGCTAACAAATTGTTCTAGATGTTCCAGTTGATGCTTTCCAACTATAGCGGCAATTTCGCTTAAGCGCCATTCATGCCCTAATACGGTCATTTGACCTTGAGAGTTTTGTCCATGTGTCCGCATTAAACGAGCAGCTTCAGCCAAATTTGAATCATCTGTAGTTATCATTCCGCCTAGACCAGAAGTCATTACTTTTGTAGGATAGAAAGAAAAACACCCAGCATCACATAATGCCCCCGCCATTCTTCCATTAAACATAGCACCATGTGCATGTGCAGCATCTTCAAGAAGGAATAAGTCATGTTCCTCGCAAAGTTGTACCAGTTCATCCATTTGGGGACATATGAGCCCTGCAAGATGAACCACAATAATCCCAGCGGTTCGTGAAGAAAGCTTTTGCTTAACATCTTCTGGATCCATGCATAATGTATCTTCTCGTATATCAGAAAAAACAGGTGTACCACCAGCAAATATTACTGAATTCGGTGTTGCAACAAAAGTATTTGTTGGAACAATGACCTCGCGACCCTGCAGTTCATAATGTCTAAGAGCAATTTCAATCGCTGCTGTTGCCGAATTAACCGCTACTGCATGCTGAACCTTCACATAATCAGCGAAGCTGCTCTCAAATTCCTTGACATGTATGCCATCAGTCAGCACCCCATTCTTGAGCGTTGACTCTATATCATCCAAAATTTCACCGATACTACGTTCATTAAAAAACGGAAGAGCAGATTTTATTCGATTTTTGTCAATCATTCAATCACCTTTTTAACAACATGTTCTCAGACCGCCAGATTTTTGCACCATTCCAAAAAAGATAATCCACAACCGAAAGATTTGGAGTAAACTCTCCAGTCACTTGAGGATATACGGGATATCGAAAATTCTGAAAAACCACATTAATTCCTTCTTCTTTAAACCGCCTAAGATTTAGATATTCACGAGCACCCACTCCAGAAAAGAGTGTCGTCGCTCCAAGCGCTTTGCATTGACCTAAAACCAATTCGCTTTTCTTACCAGAAACATCGAGAGAAGAGGCGAGCACCAGAGGTTTGTTTATGCCCAAAAACTTCATCAACCCTTTTATCAAATGCATGTTAAGATCAATTAACCGTGTCCACTTTTTTTCATAGATTTGCTCGAAAAAAAGGCGATACTTCCTCCAAAAAGGGGCGCGAGAATAAGAATGCTTCAGTATGAGCCAATGTTGTTTTGCCCAGTGACAATCTGGCCCATTGAATATTCTTACTCTATCGATCGGCAACGGCGTTTTAGTGTGCTTAACTGGAACAGTCAGCCACTTAACACCTTCAAATGTTTTGATTTTGTTTCTATTCGTAAAACCCCGCTTTTCAAACTGAACACAATCTTCGATTATAAAAACATCGCATTGAAGCATTTTATCGAAAAAACCTAACCAAGGCAGATAATTTGGCTGATGCCCCGCGACAATCATCAAAACACCTCGTAGGCGGCTACACTGAACTCACTTTTCCAAATACTTCACAACTTCATAAGCCTCAGCCGCGCGAACATTGACTTGATTTCCTCTGAAAGAGGCCAAGTTAATCATTGACTCATAAGCCAAATACCTCTTCGCTTTCTGGGTCACATGACACTCTAAAGCCGCCCACTTCTTTTCAAGGCAATTGGATATATCCACGAAATAGGTTGGAGAGTAAGTGGAAGGTCTAACCCTAGGAGTTTCGTATGAAAGAACCTTCGGCACATTCCTAAACGCTGAAATAGAAAGCCAACCCACCTGTCTATGATCTTGATGAGTATCATGAACAGTATGAGTTAAAACCATATCCGGATCATATTTGTACGAAAACTGCTCCAAAAAATCAATAGCTTCAAACGAAATAGGCAACTCAGTATCTGGGAAATCTCCAAAATGAACTTCAGCTACACCTAAAGTATTAAGTGCAGCTATGCTCTCCTTTTTTCTGACCTCAGCATAGCCACTTTTTTCGCCTTTAGTCAAAAAAATCGCAACAACTTTCGTTCCCCTTTTAGATACCTTATATAACGTTCCGCCACACCCTAATTCTATGTCATCTGGATGGGCACCGACAGCCAGTATAACTTTTGAATTCATGACCAAATGTATAACCTTCTCAAGCGGTAATTTGTTTTTTAAATAATTGCATTAAAGTAATATAATGATGCTTCTGCTGTCTTAATATTCCGTGCTTGAAATATTGCTTCCACCCAAAGCATTTTTGAAAAGGCTAAAAGTCTCTCTGGCATGCTTTTCTTTCGATATGCCTACGGCAATACCTCTGATATTGGGCAACCTTTCAATATATTTAGCTGCTTCTTCTGGAAGAATATATCCAGCTGCAAGTATACTTATAGCAATTACGACAGGTTCAGGGAGTGCGCTCAAAGCTTTTTCGCATTCCTCAACGGAGGGAGTCATTTGGAACCCAACTTTGTTAAAGGGGGCAGCAATGATTACTTTGCGCAAATCTATGTTCCACTCGACGAATTTGTCTACTAGAAAAGCGAAGTTCCCAGTGTTAAATCCCGGAATCATTTTTTTGCTTAAAATGAAATTCACATACAAGTCGAATAGCCAGTCCAAATCCAAAGCCAAAGCCATATCTGTTATCAACTGGTGTAGCAACACTGAATCTATACACACTCTCTTGTTTACAGAAGATTTTATCCGAGAAATCTCATAGCCCAAGTAAGTTTTTATTAAAGAAGAAGGATTCGCAGTTAAAGCACCCTTCAAACCGAGACCGATACCGCTTAAATTCTTTGACTTAACCATCTCCAAACCAAACTTCCGAGCTAAAGCAGGGAGCCCACCAAGTTGCGTAGCCAGCCTCACATACTCAAAAGCGTACGGTACAACGGGATAGAGATGTAAACGTTCAATAATGCCTCGCTCGCCCAATTCTTTCAAAATAGAAAGCGTGCTCTCGCTCACAGAAAACGTAAAGCCGTTGGCTCCATTCTCCACCGCCATCTCAATTAAGCTAGCTGCATACTTGGGATCAGTCGGGTCTTCAATTCTTGCACGAGCCCGTTCCTGTGATAAATGACTTATATTATGGAAAGGGTTATCCCCGACCAAAAGCAACTTTTCGTTGGAATCAATCATGTTTCTCAGCCTTCTGCTGAATCATCTCAATAAGCAAATCAACCTTAGAAGCGGTTTCAAAACTCGGTTCTGCTAATGAATTATTTGTTATTGATTTAACAAAGTACGCATCTTCACGATAGTATTCAGGTCCACCCAGCCAAAACTCGATATTGTCATTAAGGTTATGCCTATACCAAGTTGATTTATCACCATTATTCAGGTTCAAACTGACCTTGTCATCGTTTACCTCAATTGCACCATTAGAACCTTTTATTGACAAAACAACTTCGGGCATCCGATAACCCTCGATGCACCACGAGACAGAAACCGTCCCTCGCAAGCTGTCTGATTCTTGCTTAACATTATACTGAACAGCGTCTTCTGAGCAACCTCCATTCAACGACTCTATTTTGGCCGAATTTACTTGGACATTACCGAAAAACCACAAGGCAAGGTCAAGGGTATAAGAACCTAAATCTTTGAGGACCCCCCCTCTTGACGCCGCTACTTTAGCGTGCTCACGTATACCATAAAAATCAGATGAAAATGCGTTAATGGCAAACGAGGTAGGTTCACCTATAACACCTTGAACCAGCAACTCTCTAGCTTTCATGAAAGTAACCATGAATCGCCGCAAATACCCAACCATGTTTACGCCCCCATAATTCGCCACTAAATCGCATAACTCTTTTGACTCATTATAATTTGAAGTCAAGGGTTTCTCAATGAATAGATTACGAGCGAGTCGATCTTCATATACTGTTTTTGCAACACTGAAATGAGAAGAAATCGGCGTTGTAATGTACACAGCATCGAGATCCAAACCAGAAAACCCGTGAACTTCCTCAACAATGGGAACACTCGGAAGAATTTTCTTAAACAGCTTTCGAGTGAATAAACTTTTTTCGCAAGCAGCAGTTAGCTGAACATTTGGCATCGTATTTAATATACAAGCGTGGAGCAACCCCATCTTACCTAAGCCGACCACTGCAATTCTTAACGCTTCTGTATCCAATACTCATCCTAACCGTTGTCTTTTAAGAAAATCTACCGCGTTTAGATCTCCAATTTAATTTCGTAGGGACGCGCTCCAATAGCAAGCATCACATCAAATTCAGAGACCATACTATCGCAACACTTCATTTTTGTTTCTAAAATTTAACCAGCATAAATAAACAACTTTTACGAAAAACATTGTTTAATTGCTCTGCGCAATGATTTTGGATAACTCCCCAAAATTCTTGGTTTCCAAATCGGCTTCGTACTCTTCGCTCAGTCTAACGTCTTTGAACTCTCCGCTGAACAACCTTACAGTTCGTACCCCTATTTTCTTAGCTCCCAAAAAATCGGTATAGGGATTGTCGCCGATGCATACTGTCTCTTCAGGTTTGCAACCTAAAGCTTCAAGAGTTATACGATAAACCGCGGGGTTTGGTTTTTCGTTTTCTTTCCCCAGGTGACGAGCATACATAATCGTGTCGAAGTATTTCTCGATTCTCAACAAACGGACTTTATTTTTTTGTGTTTCAACATTGCCGTTTGTTACTAAACCTAACTTGATTTTCTGTTTTTTGAGGGAAGTAAGCAAGTGCTCTGCGCCTGGATAAAGCTCCAGATTAGTGGTTACGCTAGCATAAATTTTCAAAATGTTCGGGATTGAGTCTCGATCGAGTTCAAGGTCGGAAAGGAGATCATCAAAAAGGTGAGGGTACATGGTGGTTTTCTTTTGTAAGTCTTTGAGCAACTTCTGGTAAATTTGCTTCTCTGATAGGCGGTAACGTTTGGAGAGAAAAACTGCTATGTTGCGGTAGGCGGCCTTGATGTAGTCTTGTTCGTCAAAAAGGACGTTGTCAAGGTCGAATATTACAGCGTTAATTCGGCCCAATACTAAACCCTGCTTCACCGGATACGTAAAGTTCTTTGAAATACCTAAACATCATTACCTTATCCTTAACTTCCACGATCGGGACTTCCTCGCCCAACGCCATTTTCAACGCGTAATATATCAGGTTGGCGCCAGCCGCGGTGCAAAAAGCTACAGACGCGGCGATTCGGGGATTAAAATCGAAAGGTAATGGCGTGCCTTCAGCGTTACAGCCCATTTCGAAGTTTACGTTATAATCGAAACCAAAAGCTTCGCTGATTCGCGCTACAGTCTCCTCAACAAGCGGGTTGCGTTTTACCATGCCCACGATTGTCTGGCTCGCATTGCCTATGATTCGCACTTTCGGCACGATAATTAATGCTTTTCCGTCCCTGGCTAGAAAGTCAACACTGTATATAGTACCAGGAAGATATTCCATCAAAATAAGCTCTGGAAAATCATTTTCTCCAAGCCTGCTTAGTGTTCTAACAATTTCGTCATAACCAGCCTCAAGGCGTCCCGGTTTCTCGTTTAGAAGTGAGTGCACCGTGTTTTTCTTGGTCAGAATTCGAGCACCTCTGCCTCCTCGGGTCAAGACTGGCTTCATGACCAGGTTTCGTTTGTCTATTCCAAGTTCAGCGGCAGCATCTTTGAATTCGCCCAAATTTTTCACCACCTGAAACTCAGGGCAGGGTAACCCTTTTTGCTTTAATTCTTGGAAAGCGCATTTTTTGTTGAAAGACAACTCGAGAACATCAGCTTTGGAAACAGCAATCGTTGTCCCAATGTTCTTGAATAGCTCTGTATTCTTAGTCAGAATAAGTGCTTCCTCATGGGAAGCGGGAAAAAGTACGTTAACTGACTCTTTAGAGCAAATCTCACAAATTCTTTCCACGTAGTCAGGGTCTGTACCGGACGGGACTTGATAAAACTTGTCAGTTAAATACTGACCTGCGCAGGGAACGTTCATGTCTGTCCCAATAATCCTCAGCGGTCTGCCGTCAGGGTTAGAGCGCAAACTGCCGATTTGGCTTGGGCTGATTACGCCACCGGCGCATGTGATTAGTACTGTAACAGGTTTCATTGAAATTCCCTAACAACTTGCTGAAAAGATGAGAAGTAATTCAGGTCAGGCTCACCATTTGTCATAATGGACTAACTTGTCAAGCGGTTTTCTGTCACTTACCAACCCTTTTTCCTCTTCCGAATATCCCAATGGAGTCATAGCAACCACTCGAATTTCCTTAGGTATGTTCAAAGCCTTTTTTGCACCTTTTTCATCAAAATTCGCTACCCAGCATGTTCCAAGTCCCGCTTCGGTAGCCGCCAAAATCAGGTTTTGCATCGCTATTGCGGCATCGACTTTCCAATATTCTTCTTTGTCCTTTCGTCGCCAAGACTCTTTTGGGTTGACGCAGCCCACGATAATGATTGGAGCGTTTACAAACCATTCCGCATTGTAGGATGCCTTCAATCTTTCGCGCACTTCTTTATCGGTGACAACAATGAACTGACAAGGTTGCCTGTTGTCTGCGGACGGTCCCAATCGTGCAGCGTCTAAAACCTTGATCAGTTTATCTTTTTCAACGAGCTTTGTCTGATATTTGCGAATACTTCGCCTTTTCTTCAAAACGTCAAGAATATCCAAACGCAATCCTCCAATTACAAGTTTGACCCTGAAACAATTTAACTTTTGTCGTGATTTATTCATGAGCTAGCGGATAGAGAAGAACTTTGAAGAGTTTCTTGCAAGCCAAGTAGGGCTGTCACAGCTGTGACAGTATGTTTTATGTCTTGTTGTGAATGCTCGCTTGAAAGGAAGCAGGTCTCAAATTGGGATGGAGGAATAAAAACGCCTTTTTCCAGCAATTTCGAGTGGTATTCAATGAATTTATTTGTGTCTGATGTTTTCACCGTTGCATAATCATAGACTGGAGTTTCTGTGAAGAATAGTTGAAACACAGACGCTATATGGTTGACCTGCACTTTCAAGTTATATTCATGTATCGTCTTCTTTAAGGGAGTTACAATTTCACGGCAATTGCTTTCCATTTTGGCGTAGAATCCTGTTCCGCTTTCACGCAAAGTTTTCAAAGTAGCCAAGCCAGCGGCGACGCTTACGGGGTTTCCGCTGTAAGTTCCAGCTTGATACACTTTGCCCACTGGCGCGACCATTTTCATGATTTCTTCTTTGCCAACAAAAGCTGCAACAGGGAACCCTCCACCCAACACTTTTCCAAGCGTTGTCATGTCAGGCGTCACGCCGTAGTATTCTTGAGCGCCTCCAAGCGCCAGTCTAAATCCCGTAATAACCTCATCAAAAATCAAGACCACTCCATATTTTTCAGTTAATTCTCTAAGCGTTTCCAAGAAGCCTTCTTTTGGCAGAACTAAGCCTATGTTGCCGATGACGGGTTCAACAATTACTGCGGCTAAATCATCTTTGTTCTCTTTAACTGCTTTTTCAAAGTTTTCTGCGTCATTAAACGGCACCACAATTGTGTTTTGAGCCGTTTCTTCGGGAATCCCCAGAGAGTTGGGCATACCGAAAGTGGTTGCGCCTGAACCTGCTTTAACTAATACGTAATCGTGAGCACCATGGTAGCATCCTTCAAACTTTATGATTTTCTTTTTTCCCGTGTATCCCCGCGCCGCTCTTATGGCGCTCATTGTGGCTTCTCCGCCCGTACTGACCAAGCGAACCATCTCAGCAGAGGGAACCACATTACAGATCAATTCAGCCAGTTCTACTTCTTGTTCCGTCGGAGTTCCAAACAACGAGCCGTTGTTTAGTTGCACCCTGACGGCGTCAATTATTTTAGGGTTTGCATGCCCAAGAATCAGCGGGCCATACGCTAAGCAGTAGTCTATGTACTCTTTGCCGTCAACATCGAATAAGTGTGAGCCTTTTGCGCGTTCAGTGAAGAAAGGATAAGGTTGAAACGCTCTAACAGGACTGTTCACTCCGCCGGGCATAATTTTTTTTGCTTTCTCAAACAACTCTTCTGACCACTTCAATCTTTTCAACTCCTTGTCTGAAACAATCTTTTGGAATAACTCTATTGCGTAAGCTTAAACTGTCATGTTAAACCCTAAAGACGTATAACGTTCATGATATTGAAAGCCCCCGGTTACATCGTTGTAGATCCAAAGTTCAAAGAACAAATACGCGAAAAAAACCCTTCTTTCCGGGTCCCAAGTTGCTGAGAACGCTTCAAGATCTAATGTGTCGCCGTTGAGCATTATGCTGTTAACTTTGACCTTTGAGAAAGTTGCGTTGACAGGGTCCTCGCTGTATGTGTAAGCAAACGAAAACGTTAGGGGTGACTCCCACGTCCCTTTGTCTGCCACAAGAGCTGTGATGCTGTGAAGCGGTGGTAAACTGCTTGCTGTACGAGTAAAGCTGTTGGCCGCTGGCTGAGTTTGATTTCGGAGCTTCACTTGAATCGAGTAGTAAGCACAAGACCCCAAGTGGTTTCCGAGTCCTAGGAAAATATTGTAATCAGTATTGCTTGTTATGTTGGATGGGAAATTTTCAGCCGTATACTCTGGACCGAGCAACCACATTTCAGTGAAAAATTCTGTCTGCGGATAAACCAGAAGTCGTTGCAGCGCAGGCGAAGCCACAAGCAAAGCTAGAATTGCGCTCACTACAAGTAGAAGTACTTTATACTCTTGAAGATTCACTTGGATGCGCCTCAGTTGTGTCATATTTCTTTTTCAAAAAACGCCAAACTGCAAAGCTAGCAATTATAACGGCGAAAGTTCCGATGGTCGAGCCGACTACGTTGATTAAGAAGTCTTGGGTCTGCTGTTGTACTGCAGTTTCCCTTAAAGTGTTTGCCCCTCCGACAAAATTGTTTAAGCGGTTTTGGCTTTGAGTTGCAAGATTAAGCGCCGTGTCAAAGTCGTTTGCGGCGTAGGCTAATTCCGCCTGTGAAAGCAGTGACCCTGCTTCGTTAAGAGTGCCTACGATGACCGTGATGTTAGCGCCAGCGGCTTCCGCTTCTTTAGCTGCAGTGTAACAGTTTGCAATAGTGTTTTTGGCTGAAGATATGGCTGCTGAGGCAGTTCCTTGGTCTGCCCAAACTGGCGAAGCGACTACCGTAACAGATAGCAGTAGAATTATAACTAGTGCAATAGGTGTCTTGGAACGCAGCATCTGCAGGTTTCTCCAACCAACAAGCTTCAATCTGTTACTCGATACGAGCAGACTGTGATAAGCTTGTTTATTTGTTTGAGCACAGCTCTTCGAGATTTTTCTTTTTGCTGTCAACATCGTTAAGGCGTTTCTCTATGCTCTTGTTGGTTTTGGCATAGTCCTTGTAGGCTTCAAGGAAGTCTTGGCCTTTTTGTGTAAGAACGTAGCATTGCTCTGCGGTCTCGAAGCTTATCAAAGAAGATTCGGTGATATCCCTCAGGTAGCGCTGTAAGACTTTGTAGCTCAGGTTTGCTTGGTACATTATCTGCGTTTTTTTAGCGTTTTGGCTGGCAACTTGCAGAATGTCCGCTATGATATCCAATCTACCTCTATAGTTTCGCAAAACTGTTTCCTCAGAAATTACTATTTCGAAAAAAAAATAAACATAAAAAACTCGAGAGTATTAGGCATTAATTTTTGAACTAAAGGTGCAACCATCCTCTGCCACCTTTTTTAGGTTGCTGTTTTTCACGCTTGTTCTCAGCGCGATAAAAGTCGGCGCGCCTTTTTCTCCGTGGCTGCTGGTTTGTGATGTTTACTTTGATGAATTTGTTCCATCCGCCGGTTTGAGGGTCTGGAGGAAGGAATCTTTCTGCGTTCGCAACTTGGTGCTGCTCCAAGATTTCTTTGAAGTTCAGTGCTTTGAAGTTGCGTGTTGCGTGGATTATGGTGCCTTTTTCAACGAAGAGGTCACAATAATCAGCTGTTGCGACGCCTTCGGCTCTTACTTTGTCGTCTACTCGTTCTTGCCACAGTTTTTTCCATTGTATCTTAAGTTCTTCAACCATTTCTTTTTGAGGCAGACTCATCTTTATTAGATCCCTCCTTGACAGGAGTGGATGAGAATGTTTAATAGACCAACCGCGATTTTGATTCTCCCCTTGTTCCTCTTCTCCTTTCAAAGCGTTCTATTTAAACAGCACAGAATGAAACATCTATACCATTTATCTAGAACAATAATATACTTTTCTGTTTTACGCGTTCTAGTCATCTAGAACATTTAAAGATACCCATAAAAAGCACTTTTGTGTTTGCTATTACATGTAGAGCTTTTTGAAGTTTACCAAAAACGCGTTACAGTCATCGTTTAATTCGGATATTCAAGCCAGCTCAAAGCAACCTCTTTCTGACTGAAGTGTAAGAAACGATCTTGGATTCGGAAATCTTCAACTCTCGCCGAACTACGCTAACGCGCTCCTTTTATTGCTATCAGCTGTAAAGCTTGTTTAAGCTAGAGTTTCTGCGACTGATTGACTGTTTTTCCGTGGGAAGCGCATATTGGATAGTTAAATATGTGTACAAAATAAGCCTAATTTGAGGAGATTGACTTCTTGACCATCATGATTTTACCATTATAAAGGAAATGGTAAACCGCAAAATCCTACGCTTGGAGAACATGTGTAGTGTGTTATTCATCCAATTCAGAAGTATATTCATGATCGCCGTTTTCCAGACCTTGAAATGAGAAAACTTGCTTTTGCCAGACTAGTGATAACGGGGTTATGACTAGAGACGAAGAGTTACGCAAATTGGAGACTGAACCCAAAGAGCAATGTCCAGAAGCAGTTATGGATTTGTTCCTTTAAAAAATAAAAATGACGCGAGAAGAGTTCAACAAAATTGTGGACATGGGACCAAGACATCTTCAGTATCATCCAGAGCCCAGCATTGCATTAAGAATAGCGAGGAAGTTGTTTTCAGTCCGAGATGCTGATGCGTACTAGGACCAACATTTTGTATTAATGTGGAACTGATACTCTTAGTAAACACAAGGATTTTTGTTCTGTAGCCATCTTTGCCCTTCAGATGCCTAATGTATTTAACGTCAAGCATTTTCTCTAAGCCCTTAAGCATATCAGTTTTTAACTTAGAAATAGCATAATAATAGTTGGAGGGTGTATTGTGGCTGCATCCAAACTTACACTTGAATGCCCATATTGCCATTGGATTTTTGAAGCTGCGCCTCCAGATAAGATTCATTCCGCGTATTCTTTTGAAAAGCCTTTAAGAGGCAGTTTTTATGGTGAAGTCATAGAACAAAATCTTGTTTGCCGAAACCCAAAATGCAAAAAACCCATCATAATCTATTGGTATGCTCCACTTAACTATTTCAACAGAGTGTAACAACATAATCAAATTTTCCCCCGTTTTTATGCAGTTTTACAGCTATTTCTGCAGTGCCGTTGAGAAAACATGTTTGGTTTTTTGGGAAGCAGGTCCTTCAGTTCACCATAATCCCCACAACTGGTTTTGGCCTGATCCAATTCAACAGATTTAAATAACTTTGCAGAGTAAATTCAAATTAACAATTTCTTCGTGTGGTGAATTAAATGGAAGCTTTTTCAAACGAAGCTTATTACCTGTTTTTCTCAGCCTTAGCAAATCGAACACGTTTGGCTATAATTGACGTCCTGAAAGAAGATGCCAAAACAGTTTCCGAGATTTCAAAAGCTCTGAAGCAAGAACAGGAAATCGTACGTCAAAACCTCGAGGTGCTGGAGCACTGCATGGTAGTCCGCTCAGAGGCTTCTGGAAAAGAGAAGCGGTACGCTTTGAACAAGGAGGTTCTTGGACCTCTCTCTGATATTTTAGCTTTTCACACTAGCAAGTATTGCCCTGGATTAAAGGAGTGCATACCTGAAGAAAAGCTTAAAAAGTATATGAAGCAAGAAGCAGCAAAAAAGATGTACATAGAACATGGATAAGCTTACTGAAACGCTGTAAAATTGCAGTATAATACCTATCCTTTTTGAAAAGCGCGGATTTCGTGAAGTCGCGAAAAACGTCGGTAAAGCAAAGACGCAAAGTTGAGAAAGTATATTTCAAAGAACTTTGCGTTTTTTCGTTTAACCCCTGTTTTCGAACTTCGGTTGTTCGCTTACACAGTCTCTGTCCACATCAAAGCAATTCCAGCTATAAGCAGGACAAGGGTTACGGCGAAAAGCGGAGCCGCAAGGAAACCGAAATCTCTGGCAATTACCTGCTCCAAAGTGAGCCCGTTGAATATGGCACCTCTTGCCCAGATATCAGGTTCCAAATCCTTAATCCACCAGCCCCACCACACCGCATTTAACACCTGATAAAGGCCTCCGAAAAACATCAGCCACTGACCAAATGAAGAGTTACGTATCTTTAGGAAAGATTTTGCTCCCGTTTTTTTCCCTCAATTAAAAGTATTAGGAACAACTTTTTAATGCTTACGTGCCCCCGCGCTTACTATCTTCTTCTTCCCATGCGAAACCGCTTTAATTCATTTTCCTTTGAACAAATCAGCAAAAAAATAACATTGAACCGTAAAATATCACAGTTTAACAGTTACTTCGAGTCCATCCACGCCCACAGGAACGTATTTGCTGCCGTATTTTCCTGAAGCCCTGACGTAATCTAAATAATTCGCCATCTGCTTGGCGAAAATCCCCGCGTTATCAGCAACTATTACAGCGCCCTTACACAGTTTATCTTCAGCCAGTCGCAGATAGTCAAAATACTCGGTTTTCTCAGCGTCTATGAAAACAAAGTCAAAAACACCCTTCAATTCAGGTATAACGTGAATTGCGTCACCAGTTATCACTTCAACTTTCGAAGGTATCCCGGCTTTTCGTATGTTTTCCTCGGCGGTTTTTGCCTCTTCCGCATGAATCTCTATGGTAACTATCTGAGCGTTTTTACCTAGTTCTTTTCCCATCATAATAGCGGAGTAGCCTATCAACGTGCCGACTTCTAAAACGCGCTTTGGTTTAGCTTTTCTGATTGCTTCGGCTATAGCAATCCCTTTTTCTGGACCCACAATCGGCAAGAATTCGCTGTTTGCCCTTTTTTCGATTTCACGTAGGATAACTTCAGCCTTGTTCCAAGTTGCCCACCAAACCGCGAGCTGTTTTCTTAACTCCTCATCTAATTGCTGCATTTCTCAAAGCACCTTGAGTTTTCCTAAGAACCGCTGCTGCAATTTGACAAGTTTAGGTGCTATGACCTGCTGGCAATAAGGCTGATTTGGATGCTTCTCGTAGTAATCCTTATG
>WOR8_10003849_pt1 | contig 14625 bp, 13 predicted proteins | sample DeeMarSeWOR38_10_FD_19890 | JGI IMG/M metagenome (IMG submission 19890) | reverse complement strand
ATCTTTGAAGTGGTGATTTCAAACCTTGATTGATCACGCTGTTTTACTGAATGTTTTTGACAAAAATGGACCTGTTCCGATATTTTATGAAGGATTGAATGAAGAAGAAGCCAGATTTATTGCGTTCCGATCACAGATGACACTCTCGCAGATGAGTGCAGCTGATGTAGACAGCGCTGAAGCAATTCTCCCCTTTTCAAGTCTGAGAAAAATCGCTTTTATTTTATTATTTCAAGCACCACAGGCTAATTCAGAAGCTCCAAATTGCACTTGTTTTCTTGCTTACATTGTACCTCAAGACAAACAGGTCTTTTTGTATTCAAAAGTACACTTTCTGAAATTAAAGGCTGATTTAATTATCACAGAGCTTAAGAATGATTTTATCTATTCTGGATCGAGTTCCTTATCTCCAAACTTAATAAAATTAATCAAGGATTGGAATGTAACTGAGAGAGAAACAACCGCAGAAATACAGATTATTGAAAAGAAAGTGACTCTTTCAGAGAAGAAAGAGGGTGGCAGTATTGAATTTTTCCTTTCTCAAATTAAGAAAGATGAGGAACGGGCTATTGGAGCTCTCTTTCGTAGTCGCCCAGTGTTGGTTACTGGAGGATCTGAAGTTTTAGTTGATATAATAGTTCATAGTCTTGATTTATTTGTATCTCATGCAACACTTAGAAAAATTAGCTATACAGAAAGTCTTATTGACCCCTCTATTGCAGATATTATTGGTATTAGTAGAAATATTGTAAAAAATTATCCAAATGAGGTAATAATTGAGGTAGACAAGAAACAAGTGAAAAATGGGAAACCATGCGTTTATTCAAAGAATTTAGTTAAACAACTAAGAAAAAATCCTGAAAAATCAGCGGAAATAATCAAAGAGTCAACAAATAAACTTCTCAGAGTCGCTGGACAATTAATTGAAGTTTTTTCGCAACCAGAGGAAGAACGTGAAGAAAAATTGGAAAGAATAAGAAAATCGAATGACCCAGCACTCATCGAGATAGCTGCAGAGATAGGAGCTCAACGAAATCCTCTAATTAAGGAGCTCTTGCTGGCTAGCGTGTCCAATAGATTTGTTGATTGGATGGATACTTTATAATATTCTAAAAAATGTTAGGAAGAGACTCCTAGCAAACCTTTTGCCCAATTTGGTGTAAAAACACCAATCCACATCAACAATGGATAGATCATCATCAAGAACCGTGAACCTGTTGACCAAAATGCTTCTGATAAGAGTAAAGAGATTTGGATACCAACTTCATTAATTAAGCCAGTGAAGACTGGAGGATTAAGAATTTCAACTGTATATCCTATAGAAAGTAGTGTTTGTGCAATAAAGATCCAAAATAATCTTCGCCATGTTGGTGAACCCCGACGTAATAGTGAAATGCTAAGGTAAAAGAATAGAAACGTCACAATCCATAGTGGAAAAAGAAATAATATCCATAAAATGAAATTGGTTGTAGAATCATGTTCTGGTGACCAATCAGAACCTGTATATGCAAATTGGAAGGGAGAAAAGATGATAATTATAAGATATAACGTAATTACTAAAATTGGGGCAATTATTATCTTTTTGGAAGTGTCCGGAAAAAATGAAATTGTGAAGAAGTTCATTAGAATTATAGCTAAACCTGAAGAAATCCAAGCTAATGCTGCTGCAAAAAAAGCAAGTAAAAATATATTTGGTATTTCTGAAAATGAAAGAATATTGTATATTGGGGTAGATCCGACGGTGGAATCAGCACCAGTTAGTAGCAATATCTGTTCTGTGGCTAGGAATAACATTGCTATTCCACCAAATATGAGAACTAAGGCCAAGGACAATGTTTGGGGTTTTGGTGATCTTCGATATGAAAAAAGCAGTTTAATACCCAATAGAATCCACAGGACAATACTAATAGCAACAAATCCAATACCTAATAATTCAAGAGGTTCCATTTTGATCCACCTAATATCTAAAAAGATAATATTTTTACCTTCGATTTTATCAAAATCAAAGTATAAAAGGTTTCTTCCAAAGAATTTTAGAAAGATGTAGAATACATGTCGATCTAGTTATTTTCACCATCTAATAATAAGGTGTTAATTTATGTCGCGGTCTATCGAAGAAATTGCCCAGGAACTTGAAAAATATGCTATTCAAATGAATGAACAGCGATATAACCAGGCAGCTGGGCTTGAATATGACAAAAACAAAATGGAAGCAATTTCACAAGTACTTTTGAATCTATCAAACGAATTTTTGCATTCTTACACAGAACCCCGTTCGTTATATCTGCACTGTATATCAGCTATTGCTGATGCTAGGAAATTACCTATTTCTCTTGAAATATATGAGACACGAAATAAGCTTATAGCATCGGATAAGTTTCAATATAATGAAAAACCTGTAAACTGGGGTTCATGGCGCCAATTTAATGCTCAAGCGAATAATAAAGATAGGAAGGATTTATTTGACGAGTTTATTGCCAAAGCTCCTGGAATTGCTTCATTAATTGAAAAAAAATTTATTATTTCAAAACAAGTCTATTCTTTGTATGAAAGTAGTCCACTACAGGCATATTTAGAGAAAGAATTTATAAGCTACGATAATCTAGTTGATCTTGTTACCAAGTTAGGAGATGAGTCAAAAAAATCCTTTCTAGAAGCAGCGGATCATTATGCTCCTGAAATTCTTGGCAAGGATCACTTTGAATATTTTGATGATTTTTATGTTGCTCGGGGAAAAATCTATTCTCCATTGAATAAATATTTTATTAAGAAGAATCCATTAAAAATTATTAGACATATGCTTGTTGAATGGGGATTTGAAGAGAATTTATCACGTATTTCGGTTGATAGCGAAGACCGAGAAAAAAAGTCTCCAAGTGCTTTTTGTTTTTCAGTATCAGTTCCTAATGATATTAGAGTTATCTATAAGAAAGTTTCACCTTTCAGTGATTTTACTTCGATCTTTCATGAATTTGGTCATGCTATTCATGGATCCTCAGGAATAGCTGCTGATCCTTATTGGATAAGGTATTTGATCCCTATGTCAGTTGCTGAGACCTTTTCCATTTTTCTTGAAACTCTTTTAGAGAATCCGCTTTTCTTAGAAAAGGAATTAGATTTACCTGAAGAAGCAATCAATGAGATAATAGATCGAAGACACTTTATGGGTTTATATTTTCTTGTCTTTTATTCTGCTAATAGTTTAATGAAACTAGAATACTGGAAACGAGATTATTCGATTGAGCAAGCGTCCAGTGTATGGTCAAACCTTACTAAAAGGTTTTTCTTTGAGATACCCGGAAATTATTGGTTACTTCATCATATTACTCCTAATTATGACTTATATGCCCCTTCTTACATTCTTGCTAGTATTAGAGTTAATGAATGGATTAACCAGATGATGGATGAATATGGGGATTTATTTTGGAGAGAAAAACAGGCTGGTGGTGTTTTTCGCGATCTTGCAGCCACTAGAGGATTATTTGATCTATCCGTTTGGGATATGAATCCTACCCCATATTTAGAGTCCCAAATGAAGTTTTCTTTTAACCAAAAAGAGAATCCTGACAAATAGATTTACATTGCTTAAAAACTGAATAATTCCCATTCAATTTGCTCAATTCGCTGTAGAATTATTACTAAAGTGGGTAAATAGATAGTTTGAGCTTCAACTGGAGTAACGCCAACTGACATATCATCAATTAAATCAAGACATAATTCAGCATTAGTATAGATAGAATTGGTTTCACTTGAGGTAATATTTCCTCTAACTATAGCTTGCCAAATTCCTATTGAAGTCTCATTGAGTAAATGAATCGTGATATTTTCCAAGACATTATAAGCAGAATTTGCTGCAATTTGAGATATTGTAAAATTTTCAGTTGCATGAGAAAAATCATACGGAAGACTGTTAATAATACTTACAATAGTTTCATTTAAGCTATTACTTCCTAGACTAAAGGAAAATATTGCTTGATATGTAGAATTAAGCGCAGAGTAATAATCATCAATTACACCAAATCTTTCTTGAGAAGATTCTACAAAATCTCCAAGAGAATTGAAAAAATCATTTAACTGATCTAATTGTTCGAAATCTATATTTGTACTTTGCTGGCTATTAATGATGTTTTGCATTTCTAATAGACTATTTTTTGTTTGATTTAAATAAAATTGTGTACTCGCTAATCCTTGTTGAATAAACAACCATACAGGATCATAAACATTTGATGAATTTGCCAGATTAATTTCTTGGAATAGAGACATTGTTGAATTTAATTCTTGAAATAGTAATGAAGCATTATCTACAGAGTATAGATATAATTTACTAACAGTATAAAGATTTAGGCTAAAATCTACTAAATCATGGATAGGGATAAAAACATTTTCAGAATTATTCGGAAGAGATGTTAAATCTATAGATAGGATTTCATCAGCTAATTCAAATTCATTGCGAGCGTTATTCAATAAATTTGATGAAAAATTAGACTCCTCGTATAATTCAGTTAAAGCTAATGTCAGTTTATATGTACTATTAATCCAAGGAATAATACTGGTAATTATCGTCATTAAAATAGGAACATCCATTTCAACCTCTTCCAAAAGGCCAGAAATTTCACCAAAAACAGAATAATCAAGTCTTTGTTGGATTAGGCTTATTAAACTTAATAATGGACTTTGAGCTATTGTCAAATTATTGATACCTTGCTGAATAATTGCTAGAGCATCACGCATTGTTGAATTATAAATTTCTTGTGAAGTACTAGCACCTATGTTTATTAAATCAATAGTTTGAAGAGAATTAAGCAATATTTCAAAACTTAAGGCAAATCCATCCTGAAAATTATTAATAGTCCAGAGAATATTGGGAACATATGGGATAGAATCTGCTAGTACACTTGTTAAAGTTAAGATATCTTGAAGATCCTGTAATGGGATCCCAGAAACTTCAGGAATGAAAAAAGGGAGAATAAAGGCTATCAACGGGTTTTCTGAAAATTGTTTAAATGAATTACCAGATTTTGCTAGATGCCATTGAGCAGATTGGATTAATTCCAGTAATTTCTCATAATTTTGATCTAAATTTTCTAAAAACTGTGGGTCAAACATCTCAAGGGTTTCTGTTAGCCCGATACTAGCATGTAGAGTTCCCTCTGATCCTTTACCCAAAACATGATACGTTAATGGGATAATCAAGATCGAAACTAAAAATAACGTAACAAAAAAGGATTTAATTACAATTCTGCGCTTCAAGCTCCAGTCAAAAATTTCTAAAATTCCAGATAATGCTACAGCTACTGTAAAAGGGATAAGACATAATATTATTACGTCAATAAATGGTATAATTAATGCTAAAATATCAATCCCAAGAAATAAAGGGGGGTTTCCTGCAGCTTGTAGAACTGTTTGGTTTTTTAGAATTCCAATTAAATTCTGACGAGAAATATTATTGAAAATCCCCCAAGGATTTCTTACATAAAGCATTCCAATGTGAATCAATGATTCGATGATTAAATAACTTGTCAGAATAGAGATAAAAGAAAGGGGAGCATAACGTGTTGATCTTTTAACGATGGGGTATATACAAGCTAATATTAAAAAGGTAGATAAGGCAAATAAATAGCTAAAAGTTGACTCTAATACCCATGATGGAAGAATAATAGTAAATAAGGTAGGTAAAATAATGCTTAATCCGAAAAAAAGGATTTGACCCTCTGTTGTTTCGATGAGAGATTGAGAAATACGAGAACGTTCAATGATCTCGAAGTTAGAGGCATGATAAATTGTCTTAATTTTACCGACTCCCTTTACAGCAGGAGATTCGGGTTTAATTATTTGAACGAGAATATTTATTAACGCCTCAGTCCCAATGTAATTATAATTCGAATCAATACCCTCTAGAACTAAATATTCGAACTTATTTGTAAATATTAGGGAAATTGGACCGAGTTTTTCAAGAACAATCATTAAAATATGTATCTCTTGATCGGGTCGATATTCATTTGTTTTTTTGAACTGTAAATCTGTTATTTTTCCCTTATACAATTGATAATGATTATTTTCTTGATGAGTCCGTAAAGCTCGAATGAATTTATCTTTGGGAAAAGAAGGAATTTCAACTCCTGGTTCAATTCCTTCAAGAGAATTTACTATAAACTTAAACTCTTCAGATCGATTCTCTGCTTGGAGATTAAACTTAATTTCCCAATCTGATGACATATTTTTTACTCCATGATATGAAACAGATTAAAAGACAATTATGATACAATAACTACTACATCATCTAAGTATAAGATATTAACTGAATTTCAAGTTTTAGAATATCTAGATATAGAATAAATTATTCAGATTATCAGCTTCAATATGATATGAGAGAATTCTCATAATAGGTTTCCTTAAATTTATTAATATAAGATCTAATATTATCGTAAATTATAAATCACCAAAATATGTGAGTGATTCACTTGAATCAAGATATAGTAGATTCTACTTCTCCAAAACATGTCTTAGCAGATTTTTTTGAAGCAAAATCAGTTGTAGTTGTTGGTGCTTCTAAAAAAGACCAGTCTCCAGGAAATATTGTATCTCGGAACTTTATCGATGGGGATTTCGATGGAGATTTATTCTTCGTAAATCCAAGGCAAGGACGATTATTTACAAAGCCATTATATAATTCTGTTATGGATATTCCTTGGACTGTAGATTTAGCAATTATTGTGGTTCCTGCTTCCATTGTACCTAGTGTCACAGAAGAATGTGGTAAAAGAGGGATAAAAAGATTGGTCATTCTTAGTGGGGGATTTGGAGAAACTGGGGAAGAAGGTAAAAAACTTGAAAATCAATTAATTGAAATATGCAAGAAGTATGATATTAGATTTATTGGGCCTAATTGCTTAGGGCTATATGTGCCAAAGAATAAAATAGATACAATTTTTTTACAACGTGATAAAGTACAAAGACCAAGTACAGGCCCAATGAGTTTTTTTACACAAAGCGGAGCTTTTGGTGCAGCTTTCCTATCTGAAATGTTTCATTTAGGATTTGGAGGGTGGATTAGTAAATTTGTTTCATTTGGAAATGCCACAGATATTAATGAAGCTGACATTCTTGAATATCTTGGACATGATCTGGATACTCAAGTGATTTTAGGATATTTAGAAGGTTTTAAAGATGCGAGAAGATTTTTAGATGCTGCTAAATTCGCTAGTACAAAAAAACCGTTTATATTAATTAAAGGTAATAGGACAAAAGCTGGTGCACAAGCTGCTTCATCTCATACAGCATCAATAGCTTCAAATGATCAAATAGTTGATGATTTACTTGCTGATGCTGGTGTAATTCGCGTTGATGATTGGCAAGATATGCTTAATGCAGCAAAGATGTTTACACAACCCAAACCTAAGGGGAATCGTATCGCTGTTATTTCGAATGGTGGAGGAGTAGCTGTTATGATATCTGACTGTATAGGACTAGAAGGTTTAGAATTAGCAAATTTCAGTAATGAAACTGTTACTAGGCTAGAAGAGCTTCTTCCACGATTATATGTCAAATCTAATCCTGTAGATTTAACTGGTTCTAGTACTAACGAACAATATTTTGCAACATTGAATGTAGTAAAGGAAGATGTAAATGTTGATTCAGTTATTTTAGTTGTACTGACTGCGCCTCCATATATTGATCCCAAGGATTTTGCAGATAGAATGGTAGTATTATTAAAGGAAGAATCATGGATAAAAGAGAAACCATTTATTATATTAACTATGGGGGGAGAGGAGGCGATGGTATTTGCTTCAAAAATGGAAAGATTAGGCATTCCAACATATGTACAACCTTCTGCAGCTGTTAAAGCCTTAAGTCACTTAACTCGTTATTCAAGCTTCTTAAGACGAATGAAATCTTAATCGTAATAGTATTATTTTCACGTGTTATTTTAAGAATATGAGTAAAAACACATAATTCAAAATGGTTAAATATTTCAGACCAGAAAAGTCTTTCAATCTCAAATAAAAGATAGATTTTTAATATCTTATAAAAATACAAATTTAACAAAAAAAATAAAGAGTTGTGGAATGCGAATAAAATTAGTTAATTGGAGTCGATTTTTTGGTTTTAAGAAAGAAAGCTAAGGGTCCGAAGTATGCATTCAAACTGCTCCTTGTTGGAGAACCTGAAGTTGGAAAGACTTCTCTAATTAAAAGATATGTTGATAATTTCTTTAAAGAGGGTTACCAAATAACCTTAGGAGTGGATTTCCTATCCAAAACAGTTAATATCCCTAATCCTAAAACAGATGAAGATCAGGAGGTATCTTTTCAAATTTGGGATGTGGCAGGACAATCTTCATTCACAAATTTTCGTCATCTCTACTTGAAGAAAGCTCATGGAGTATTTCTCGTTTTTGATCTTTCACGATCTGAAACAACCTATCAAAAATTAGATAGATGGCTCGCAGACGTTAAAGAGCAAAGCCCTCAAGCTAAAATAATTGTAATTGGCAATAAAGAAGATATTTCGGGAGGAAAACTTCCTGAAGATGAATCAACGATTTTAAAACGTTTTGATGCTGCCCAATTTATTACAACATCAGCAAAAACTGGAGCTAAGGTACAAGATGCTTTTATTCATATGGGTCAATTGATTCTAGGTGAATGAAACATGGTATCATTTAATGAATTAGATGCTTTTTTAGCTTTTTTTGCCTTCAGTTCATCAGGAAAGTTATTAATTAGTAAAGATTTTCGTTCAGAAAAAAATAAAGAAGATTTTCCTGCTGTTGCTATTCAATCACTCTTAACTTCTGCATTTGAAGTTTCTCAAAGCTTAAAAGAGGAATCGATAGATGAGGGTCAAATTTATAACTTGGATTTTGCATCTATGAGAATTGCAGGAATTCTTCGTGCTGAAGGATTATTCTGTTTAATAGCTGCGGCAAGTGCATCTTTATTAGATATTGAATTTAAATTAAGAACACTTATGACACTTTTCTTAGGATCCTTTGGAGATAAAATCACTAAAAGAAGCGTTAGACTCTCAATTACAGACAAAGAAATGTTTGACGAAGCTTTAGATACAGTCATGACTGGAGAATCCCGTTATATGTCTGAATCTATGAAAAAAACTGTTGATGAATGTTTATATGCATGGGTGACAAGTGATGATGCAATTCGAGGAGCGAGTATTTCATCATTCACTGGGGCAATTATTGTTAATAGAATGAATGTTGACATTTTACCCGCTGCTGTTCGAGCTATTCGGGGTGCTTTTGCAGCTCATCTTGAGAAACCAAAGTATTTTATGGCAATATCTGGTGTCTCTAATATTTTTGTATATATACTCGGAGAGGGGTTGCTACTACTTGTTGATGTAGAACCTGGTTTTCCACCAGCTAAAGCAGTTGAAAGAGTAGAACAAAAAGTTGATGAGATTAGAAATCTATTTAATTAAATCCTTCCCCCTATTTAAAAGGGTTATCTATGGACTCTTTAGAAAAAAATTCTGTGTTAATTCCTCTTATTTTTCACTTCCGCCAACCCTATGGCAATTTTGATCATATCATAGAGAATGCTTACCTTAAAGCATACTTACCGCTAGTAGAAACGCTAAAGCATTATCCAAATATCTAATCGCATTTTCATTTTAGAGGAAATCTTTTAATCTAGTTAACAGACCACCATCCTGAATATCTTAAAGAAATAACTTTTCTCCTCAAAAGAAACCAAATTGAGATTATAACTGGTGGATTTTACGAATCAATTCTATCCATGATATCTGATTCTGATAAAATTGAATAAATCAAGCTATTAAATGATTGGTGGAAAAATTGTTATGATATTATACCCAAAGGTATCTGGTTGACAGAAAGAGTCTGGGTACCCATCTACCAGTTTTATTAAATCAATTGAACTTAAAATATACTTTTTAGATTCTAATTTGCTATTAAAGCTCGTTTTAAAGAAAAAGAAACCAGTAATCCTTTCATTACGAGGATCAAGGAAAAACTATACTGATTTGCCCTATAAACGAAAATTTACAATATTTAGTTCCTTAGAAAAAAGTAAATCAAAATATTTCTTTTATTAGAAACCTTCGTGAGTTCGAAAAAGCTCAAATGCTGATATTTTCTTCTGATGTAGAAAAATTGGGAGAATGGCCTACAGGAGATAAAACAACTTATGAGATATGCTATATAGATGGATATGAAGAAAAGCCATGGATGGAGAAAAGGAATTTTTTGAATATATTCCTAATACAAACTGGCTAAAAACTCCATTATTATCAATGTTTTTTAAAAATATTCCTCCCTATCAACTTGTTTATTTTCCCAGTTCTTCTTATAATAAACTCTCAGTTTGGGCACTTCCTGAACCTCTTAGAGCTAAAATCGAGTAAACTGATTTATTTTCAGAAAATCAAATAAAATATTATGTAAGCGGGTCGATTTTTAGAAATTTTTTGGTTAGATACTCTCAAGCTAATATTATGCATAAAATAATGTTACATATTAGACATAAGCTTGATTCTCTAATTGATAAGGAATTCTCAATAACTAAAATGAAATACCATTCAATTTTAAGAAAAATTTTAGCAGCTCAATCCAATGATGCTTATTGGCACGGTTTATTTGGAGGGGTATTTTTAAAATATCTCCGACATCATATATACAAAAGTCTAATCGAGCAGATGATGAAATAGATGAAATTTCAAGATATTTGGCTAAAAAACCTCAAAGTATATCAATAACGGATGTTTTATTGGATGGTTATAAAGATTGAAAACTGAAGAACGAATATTTATCTTGCTTTATATCTTCAAAGAAGGGGGGATCTATTTTTGCATTATTCTTTAAAAAAGCAAGATATAAATGTTTAAATGTTCTAGCCCGTGTGAAAGAGTCTTATCACTCTCCTGAATTTTCAGGAATCATTGATCAGTATGAAAAATGGGCAGTTCAGGATCATATTGCACCTGAGAATTCTACTCTTGAACAAATACAAAATATTCAATGTATTGATATTGGAGGCTTCGCTAACAATCCATATCACATTGTTGAAAGCTCAAATGATTTAGTTACTTTGACAAGAGTAGGAGAGGCTAGATTATGTGAAGGTCTCATAACAATAAGAATTACAAAAAGAATTCGATTAGAAATGAATGTGATCGAAGTAAACTATTTAATATCAATTTCCTCTGAGTTAAACGCATCAAAACTTTATTTTATTCCAGAAATTAATTTAATCCTAAAATCTCATCCTTATAAAACCAAGCTTATTGTTAGAAACGAGTCTATAAGTATCGAATCAACTACAGTTCATCAAAATTTAAACTCAATTAATTTTCTAGACATGAATGAACAAGAAATGGTTCATTTAACAGTAACATTTAGTGAATCTTGTGTATGCTCTATCACCCCAATCTTTTCACTCAATTTAACCGGTTGGAGTTCTGAAAAAAATTATCAAGGACCTCTATTTTTCCCCAATTTCCTTTAACAAAAAAGAATCTTGAATTGACGATACGATCAACATTAGAAAGTCTAATGGAAACCTAAGAATGCATAATATTATATTTAGATTTTTTTAACCTAAGATAAACAACAAAAGGATAATACCAATAAGAAGTAAAAATCCACTACCAAAGGTAAATATAAGATCCAGAATCAATCTTATTTTAGTTACTACTGCGTTCACATCTTCTCTGGGTACAACTGATACTTAAGGGTTAATAAACTCTTCTATTTTCGATTCTAATTCACCTTTAATTGATCATTCTATTAAAAATGAAGAAATCTGACAAGTAATGGACTCCTCAAGTTTTTTTAATCTAAATAGTCAAAAGTCATTAAAATTTTACAATGAGATATTTCAGAAGGATAAAAGAAAAGAAAATTTTAAACCAAATAAAAAATATGAAAATTCATAGATTAAAGCGTAATTAGAACATTTTATTTTTCAGCTATCTTTATATTAAGACTTTCTGATTTTAAGAAAGGGACATATGATGGCGAGCTATTGTTGGCATTTTAGTAGAATATAATCTGAAAAGTATTATTTATAGACCTAGAAATGATCGAAACAGAGATTTTAGAGTAAATCAAAGAATTTCGAATGAATGAATCATCAAGAATAACAAGATAGAACCTAATTAGGACGGATTTATAAAGAACTGTAGAAATTGAACAGCTTGAGTAATAGTTATTAATGAAATATGGCTAAAAGCCAAAAATTTGGATAAAAATATTTTGTGGGTGAATAATCATAGTTGTTGTAAGTCAAATCTGGATTCAATGTGTTCAATGTTCCCAGATTATTGGACATTGTCATTTAAGAATTGGAAGTGAGTTAGAACCCGAATTAGGAGGCAGCTTATACACTGCTTTAATTGTTGCTCTTTCCGAAGTTGAAGAAAAGAGTGAATACTCAATGTCTGGAATTTATGGATATAAAATACCAGCGAATGAAGGAATAGGATTATTTACTGTTCAAAAGACCAGATTCCGCGTCTTTTTTCTGTGTGAAGGGCTATATGGCACTGGGGTTCCAACTATTAAAGGGAAATTTTCATATAACCTTGATAAATTGTTTAAATCTCTTGAAAGGCAATTTACAAAAGATTCTTGTGATTTATTGCATCGATTTGAGGAAAGAGATACTTTTTGGTTTGAATTAATCTATTCTTGTGGTTTTGGAGAAAATATTCCCCTCGACGAATTAGAATTTATATTTCCCATTCAATCTCTTCAGATAAATATCAAATTCTCTGGGAGAGAGATAGAGATTGATAGCGTTGAAACCGTAGAATTAGGTTCATTAGGATTTGGATGGCAAGGAGTTCATGAGTTTCTAGCAAAGCACATTCAAGAAATATTTAGAAAACCACAATATAGTTTTCTCCTTTATCAGACACTTTTTACCCAAATAAGTGAGTTTGTGCAAGATTTTAATCCGAATACAATCATTCTTACTTATCAGGCAGGATATTTACAGGAAGATATTGTACTTGTCGCTTTTCTAACATTACACGAAAAAAATGTTAGTATCCGTTATTGCTTACCTATTTCTTCAGATTTAGAAGTAATTGGTAGTAGATCTATTCATTCTTATTTGAGATCTCTATTTTTAGAACCTCCTCCCACATGATTGGACTATGAATGCATCTTAGGAGTTTCACATTTATTCATTATTTTTTTCTTTAAAGATAAAAATTAAAAACTCCATACCAATTAATATTTCGAATAAGAATGACAAGAACTTTTCAAGAAGATTTCTCTCACATAATCGATTTAATTCAAATTTGTCTAGCTGAAGAAATAGAAAAAGGAATGGAAGTTCCATCTAATTCATATTTTCAAGATTTAATAAATCAGGAAAATATATTTTTATTGATTCATGAAGAAGAAAATAATCTAGTAGGTTTTGTGCTTTTAGAAGGAGAAATAGGAGGATCTCCTTCGTCAATCATGATGATGGGTGTAGAACCATTATATCGAAGAAAAAAAATTGGAACAACTCTTTTAAAAGCAGTTATTGATCTTGCCCGAGAAAATAATTGGACAAAGATTAAAATATTAGTACGTCCCAATAATTTTCCAATGAGATGTCTGATCACCCAATTAGGTTTTATCCCAGAAGCTTTATTGAGAAAGGAACTCTTTAAAGAGGATGTTATTGCTTATGCTTATTTTCCAATTGATTAGGAAAAACCGCCAAAATGTCTCAATCATCTCATTTCTGGTTAAATTATAATTTTTTAATCAAATCCCTTATCATTGTAATATTTTGGTCCACACCACCATTAATTTCTAAATTATGGGTTGGAAGTGGTGTATTTCCAGGTTTATACTATGGATTTTTACGTTATGGGTTGGGTTTTGTTACTCTATTCTTATTAATATTATTAAAAGGGAACCTAATTTTTTTTTTAAAATGTATCAAAGAAAAAAATTGGAAATATCTTTTTTGTGCATTATGGTTAATTGTAATGATTATAGGCCAGAATTTTTCGGTTTTTTTCATACTAGGAAGTAGTAGTTCGATTTTACTTAACTTTAATCCAGTTTTTATATATTTACTTTCTCCACTTTTATTCAGTGACGAGTATTACTCAAATAGAAAAAATATTGGCATTTTAATATCAACATTGGGTATCATATTAGTTTTTTTTGCCTCTATGGAAGGTTACCAGGAGGCAAATACGCAGTTCTTTGTAATTGGAAATATTTTAGGAATATTATCTGGAATAGGCTGGGCGGGATATTCGTTATCATTGAAGTGGCTTTTTAAAGAAAATGAGTCGGAAGAAGTAACTTCTATTAATTTATTAATAGCAACAATTATATTATTTACCCTAAGTAATTTTTTGGAAAGTAATTTGATACCTTCAATTGAAGTCTTTACACTTTCAAGTTTATTTGGATTAGCAATAATAGGAGTGGGAGCTGCAGCTCTGGCATTTACTCTTTATTTTGAGCTAGTCCAACAATATGGAACATCAAATGCAGCAAACATACAGTTTTTAATTCCTCTATTCTCACTTTTTTTTGGATATATGTTTTTAGGGGAATTTTCTATTTTAACGATGATTGGAGGTATTATATCTGCTATAGGTTTGATTCTCATAACTAAAAGTTCC
>WOR8_10003846_pt1 | contig 14628 bp, 14 predicted proteins | sample DeeMarSeWOR38_10_FD_19890 | JGI IMG/M metagenome (IMG submission 19890) | reverse complement strand
AGGAGCGGTAGTTAATAAAGATGTGCCGGATTATGCCTTAATGGTAGGGGTGCCTGCACGGCAGATTGGGTGGATGAGTGAATTTGGTGAACAACTTGATCTTCCTTTGAAAGGCAAGGGCAAAGTCAAGTGTCCTCACACTGGTGCTGTATATCACTTATTGAATACTCAAATAAAGAAAGTAGAATGAAAATATTAATTACTGGCGCTGATGGATTTATAGGATCCCATCTAACAGAAATGCTGGCAGAACGAGGATACCAGATTAAAGCGTTATCTCAATATAATTCATTTAACAATTGGGGATGGTTAGAAGAAGTTAATTGTCTCGATGAAATTGAAGTGCTGACAGGAGATATCCGCGATCCGCATTATTGTAAATACATTACAAAAGATATTGATTTGATATTCCATCTTGCGGCATTGATCGCAATTCCATATTCCTATATTGCGCCTGACAGTTATGTAGACACAAATGTTAAGGGGACTCTGAATATATGCCAGGCTGCACTAGATAATAATGTAAAACGTATAATCCATACTTCAACCAGTGAGGTATATGGCACAGCACAATATGTTCCTATAGACGAAAACCACCCGTTACAGCCTCAGTCACCATATAGCGCGACAAAAATAGCAGCAGATGCAATGGCAATGAGTTTTCATAATTCATTTGATTTGCCTGTGACAATTGCTAGACCATTTAATACGTATGGTCCTCGTCAATCAGCAAGGGCTGTGATACCAACAATAATAACTCAAATAGCAAATAGAGAGAAATTGATAAAACTCGGTGATATTTCTCCCACACGCGATTTTAATTATGTGGAAGACACATGTCGTGGATTTGTTGCTCTTGCTGAATGTGACGAGGCAATCGGAAAAACGGTAAATATTGGATCAAATCAAGAAATTTCAATTGCAGATACATTAAATCTCATTAAAGAATTGATGTCTAGTGATGTTGAATTTTTATCAGAAACACAAAGAGTCCGCCCTGAAAAATCAGAAGTCTTTCGACTTTGGTGTGATAACAGCCAGATTGAAAAGTTGACTGGCTTTAGACCCCAAGTTGATATTCGCGAAGGGTTGAAGCGAACAATTCTTTGGTTCACGAATAAAGATAATTTAAATAAATATAAATCCAATATATACAATGTTTGATGAATTTATCAAATTTGTACGTCAACTTTACCAAACCGATGATTTAATACCTTTGCATGCTCCTAAATTTCTAGGGAATGAAAAGAAATACTTGCTAGAGACAATTGACTCTACCTTTGTCTCCAGTGTGGGACAAAATGTAGAAGATTTTGAACAGAAAATTGCCTGTACCACAACTGCTAATTATGCGATCTCAACTGTAAATGGTACAGCAGCGCTACATGTGGCTCTGATAGTAACTGGTGTGTCTCATGGTGAAGAAGTTATTACACAAGCATTAACTTTTGTAGCGACTTGTAACGCCATTCGTTATTGTGGTGCAGACCCGGTATTTGTTGATGTTGATAGAAAGACATTTGGCATGTCACCGGAGGCACTCACAAATTATCTTGAGGAGCATGCTGAGATAAAAAATGGGAATGCGTGGAATAAAACAACTGGTCGACGTATATCTGCCTGTATACCAATGCATACATTTGGACATCCTGTAAAAATCGATAAAATTATTGAGATCTGCAATCAATACCACATACCGGTAATCGAAGACGCTGCTGAGTCTTTAGGCTCAACGTGGAACGTAAAGCATACAGGCACATTCGGCATGATGGGTGTGTTAAGTTTCAACGGTAATAAGATTATTACAACAGGCGGGGGAGGTATGATCCTGACCGATAGTGAGTCTTTAGCATATACGGCGAAGCATCTAACAACAACTGCCAGACTAGCTCATAACTGGAATTATGAGCATGATGAAATTGGCTATAATTATCGTATGCCAAATTTAAATGCAGCTCTTGGCTTGGCACAATTAGAACAATTAAGCGGATTTGTTGATAATAAACGCACACTCGCCAAACATTATAGAGACTGGTGTAGTGAGAATAATGTTCAATTTGTCACGGAACCAGAAGGAGCGCGTTCAAATTACTGGCTTAATGCCCTAATTATGAATGATGTAGAAGAAAGAGATTCTTTTCTGAAAGTGACTAACAAAAATGGTATAATGACGCGGCCAGCATGGAAGCCTATGCACAAATTGAAAATGTATAAAGATTGCCATCACGGACTATTACAGAATACTGAATGGATATCAGAACGCGTTGTCAATATACCAAGTAGTGTTTGTGATAATTTAACCAAATAATGGTCAAAACAAGTAGGCGAAAAATTTGTGTCATTACAGGTACTCGCGCTGAATACGGCTTGCTGTATTGGCTAATGAGGGAAATACAAACGGCACCAGATTTGGAACTTCAAATTGTTGTAACTGGGATGCATTTATCTCCTGAATTTGGTCTTACTTGGAAACAAATTGTAGATGATGGTTTTGCAATAAATCATAAAGTTGAAATGTTACTTTCTTCAGATACCTCAAAGGGTATTACGAAGTCAATGGGGGTAGCACTGATTGGATTTGCAGATGTTTTTGAAGACCTAAATCCGGACATAATTGTTCTACTCGGCGACAGGTATGAAATATTTTCAGCTGCCAGTGCTGCCATGATTGCAAGAATCCCTATTGCACATATTCATGGGGGTGAATCTACTGAAGGAGTAATTGATGAAGCAATGAGGCATTCAATTACCAAGATGGCGCACTTGCATTTTACTGCAACAGAAGTATATCGAGAACGAGTTATACAACTGGGAGAACAGCCTGATAATGTATATAATGTTGGTGCGCCAGGTATAGAAAATATCAAAAAGCTAGAGTTGTTTGATCGAAAAAGTTTTGAACAAGCGATTGACTTCAAATTGGGAAAACATAATCTTCTGATCACATACCATCCTGTTACATTCGAGACTTTTACGGCAGAAGAGCAATTTAGATCTCTACTTGAGGTGTTGGATGAACTAGAAGAAACTCACCTTATATTCACTAAACCAAATGCAGATCCTGATGGTAGAATAATTATTCAATTGATTGACGAGTTTGTCGCAAAAAAACCAGGTGAGAGAGTAGCGTTTATCTCACTTGGTCAAATGCGATATCTATCTGCAATGAAATTTGTAAATGGTGTAGTAGGGAATTCATCAAGCGGAATAATAGAGGCACCGTCCTTCCATGTTGGTACTATAAATATCGGAGATCGACAAACTGGTCGTTTAAAGTGCGAGAGTATAATAGATTGTGAGCCGGAATCAGAATCAATACGTAAAGCAATAAAAACACTTTTTTCAGATTCATTCCAGGAAAGCTTACCAAAACTTAGAAACCCCTATGGTGATGGCGGTTCAACAGAAAAAATGATAAAAATTTTAAAAGAAAAAAATATAACTCGGATTTTGAAAAAGAAATTCTATAACATAGGGTAAATCGATGATGAATAAGTTCCCCAAAAGGGATAAATATGTCAAAACAAATGACTTTTTAAATAAATATAAGCAGTCTGACGATGTCAAACTCGAAACCAAATATGGCCTTCCTAGAGAAGTTAGATTCTGTAAGAAATGTGTCATTTCAAATCAACGTCCCAATTCGGCTGTTGAATTCCAACATACTACTAACAGCAAAAAAAGCACGATTGGATTTGATAAAAATGGTATATGTGATGCGTGTAAGGTCGCGGAGACTAAAAAACAAATAGATTGGAATGATAGGGAAGAGCAACTAAAAGAACTATGTGATCGTTATCGAAAGAATGATGGCTCATATGATTGTCTTGTGCCGGGATCGGGCGGTAAAGATAGTTTTTATGCAGCACATATTCTTAAATATAAATACAACATGAATCCGCTAACGGTTACATGGGCACCACATATCTATACTGATTGGGGTTGGAAGAATTTTCAAGCATGGATAAATGCCGGATTTGATAATTATCTGATGACCCCAAATGGCCGTATGCATCGTTTGATGACAAGATTGGCTGTAGAAAATCTGCTTCATCCTTTCCAGCCGTTCATAATTGGTCAAAAGGGATTCGCGCCAAAAATGGCAGCACTTTTTAATATTCCTTTAGTCTTCTATGGAGAAAATGAAGCAGAGTACGGGAATCCTATAGATGATAATAAGAGTGCAAAACGTAGTTGGGACTATTTTACTGGTAAAGATCAGTCAAACATATATTTGGGTGGTGTGTCAGTACAAGATCTTAAAGAAAACTTTGGTGTTAATGCAGTAGATCTGGATCCTTATCTCCCAGCAAATCCAGAAATTATTGAGGAAAAGGGTATAGAGGTACATTATCTGGGCTATTATATCCCATGGCATCCGCAAGGTGCTTACTACTATGCGGTTGAACAAGGTGGGTTTCAGGCATCACCTGAAAGAACACCTGGAACATATAGCAAATATAATAGCATTGACGATAAAATTGATGATTTTCATTACTATACGACATATATAAAATTTGGTATCGGTAGGGCGACTTATGATTCTGCTCAGGAAATTCGGAATGAAGAAATTACCAGAGATGAAGGCGTCGCATTAGTAAGGAAATTTGATGGTGAGTTTCCGGAACGTTTTGCGGATGAAATATTCAAGTACCTCAGTATATCTGAAAAAGAATTTCCAGAAGCAAGTAAAATGTTCGAGCAGCCGGATATAACAAGAGACTATTTTAATGATCTTGTGGACACATTCCGCTCACCACATCTGTGGAAATATGAAAATGGCATTTGGTCTTTACGTCATAGAGTATTTGATGACATGGAGTAGTGCAGATTGAGAAATGTCAGACTTATTGCGCGACTGGATGTTAAAGCCCCAAATCTGGTCAAGGGAATTCAAATGGAGGGGCTACGCAAACTTGGCGATCCTTATGAGTTTGCAAAAGAATATTATAAACAAGGGATAGATGAAATATTATACACAGACATTGTTGCTAGTCTGTATGAACGTAATAGCTTACTAGATCTTATTAAAAAAACAACCAGGGATATTTTTGTTCCAATTACGGTTGGCGGTGGCTTAAGAAGTCTGGATGATGTGGCGGCTGCATTAAGAGCCGGCGCTGATAAAGTAGCAATTAATACAGCTGCTATTAAAAATCCAAAACTAATCACAGAAGTAGCACGCAGGTTTGGTTCGCAATGTATGGTACATTCCATTCAGGCAAAACAAAATAGAGACTACTGGGAGGCCTATTATGATAATGGTCGTGAGCATAGTGGTCTTGATGCTGTGGAATGGGCAAAACGAGGAGAAGAGCTTGGCTCAGGTGAAATTCTGCTTACCTCTGTAGATCGTGAAGGCACAGCAAAAGGATTCGATCTGGATCTTATAAAAGCTGTAACAAAAAATGTCTCAATACCTGTAATTGCAAGCGGTGGAATGGGAGAACTAAAACATTTTTCTGATGCTGTACTGCAAGGTGGTGCAGATGCGGTTGCAATGGCTCATGTTCTTCATTATGGACTGGTCACAGTTGATGAGGTAAGGCAACAGGCGATACGGCATACAATTCCTGTAAGGATCCCTGGAGGGTAGGGATGAGTGGAGTTGTTGTGATCGATTATGGAATGGGGAATCTGTTAAGTGTAAAACGTGGTATTGAAGCATGTGATTTTAATGTAGAAATAGCAGCTGATCCAGAAAAAATAGCAAATGCAGATCGCTTAATTCTTCCTGGTGTTGGTGCTTTTAAAGACGGAATGAATGAATTACAAGAACGAGGTCAAGTAGAAGCTATTCAAAAATTTGTGCTCACCGAGCGTCCATTCTTAGGAATTTGTCTTGGTATGCAAATGTTGATGAGTGAGAGTGAGGAGCACGGTATTCACCAAGGTCTTGGATTATTTTCAGGTAAAGTTGTTGACATACCTCGCAAGAATACAGATGGCGTCCAAATACGTAAAACACCACATATAGGATGGAGTGCATTGAAACATTCATCTAGTAGAAAAGATTGGAAAAATACGATATTACAGGATGTTCCGGAAAACGAGTATTTTTATTTTGTTCACTCATTTATGGCGGTTCCAGAAGATGTTGATAACACTCTAGCTGTATGTGAATATGAGGGCTTAAATATTACAGCTTGTGTTCAAAAAAGTAACATAATGGGTTGTCAATTTCATCCCGAAAAAAGTGGTGAGTCAGGGTTAATGATCCTTAATCGCTTTCTCAGCATTTAGCATTACTTAACAATGCCAAAAACTACATTTGTAATTGCTGAAGCTGGAGTAAATCATAATGGTGATCCGGATTTGGCATTTAAACTAATTGATGCTGCGATTTCATCAGGTGCCAACGCAGTCAAATTTCAAACATTCAAGGCAGAGAATTTGGTGACTTCATCTGCTGAGAAAGCTAATTATCAGAAAGTCAATACTGATTGTACTGAAAGCCAATTGCAGATGCTCAAGCGTCTCGAACTGCCACTAAAATCACAGATAGAAATGGCAATTTATTGTCGAGAACAAGGTATTCAGTTCCTGTCAACGGCATTTGATTTTGAGAGTCTTAGTTTTTTAGTGGATGAGATCGGTGTCGAGATATTAAAAATTCCTTCTGGTGAGTTAACTAATGGTCCTTTTATATTAGCGCATGCACATACAGAGAGAGATATTATCCTCTCTACAGGTATGGCAAATCTTGATGAGATCAGGACCGCACTCAGTGTTTTAGCATTTGGATATATGAAAGGTACCTCACCGACACAGACTTTATTAAATGATGCTTTGATTTCAGAAGAAGGTCGTCAATTATTGAGAGATAAGGTAAAACTTTTGCACTGCACTACTGAATATCCAGCACCGATGATAGATATAAATCTACGTGCAATGGATACGATGGAACAAGAGTTCGGTTTGCCTATTGGATATTCTGATCATAGTGAAGGTATTGCGATACCAATAGCAGCAGTTGCACTTGGGGCGGAAATTATCGAGAAACACTTCACTCTAGATCGAAATTTACCTGGTCCTGATCACAAGGCTTCACTAGAGCCAAAAGAACTAAAAGATATGGTCCGGGCAATACGTGACGTAGAGGTATCGCTTGGTGATGGAAATAAAATGCCAAGAGCAGGTGAATTGACAAATCGTGATGTAGTTCGAAAGAGCATTGTAGCAAAACAGCCTATCAAGAAGAAGGAACCATTTACAGAACAGAATATCGTGACTAAACGTCCCGGGACGGGTATGAGCCCAATGCAATACTGGTCAATATTGGGTGTACCAAGCAATCGAGATTACGAAGTCGATGATCAAATTGAAGTGGACTGAACCTATTAAATTGCCTTATGAAATTTTCGAAATCTAAGAAAGCGCCTGAAATAAGCCGGGAAATTGAGGATGATTATCCTGTAATTATTCTCGGTGCGGGCGGCCACTCTAAAGTATTAATAGAAATGCTTAAGAGAAATGGCACTGAAATTATCGGGATTGTTGATCCTGCATTTCGAAAAAATACATACATAAATGATGTGCCTGTGATTGGTGATGATAGTTGTGTCGAGAATCACCCGGCGGATAAAATTCGATTAATCAATGGTGTGGGTTCAATACCAGGACAAAATAAACGCATTTCAATTGCAAATACATTTCGCATCAAAGGTTATCGGTTCGCTCGTGTAGTCGATTTAAATTCCTGTGTCGCAAGTGATGCGAAGTTATCCGAAGGTGTGCAAATTATGCCCGGTGTTGTTATACAGCCGGGAGTAAGTATTGGTCCTGACACAATCGTGAATACAGGAGTGAATATTGATCATGATTGTAAGATAGGTTCAAATGTTCATATAGCGCCTGGTGCGACATTATGTGGAAATGTTATCGTGCATGATGAAGTGCATATTGGTTCTGGTACAACGGTAATTCAGTCTGTTGAAATTGGTAAAAATTGTATTATTGGTGCAGGTAGTCTTGTTCTTGTTGATGTCACAACAAGACAGAAGCTGATTCAGAAGAGAGTCGACTATTTCTCCAGTATTTAATGAGAAAAAGTTAATTATATTGAATCTTGAATATAACAGCTTAAATAACAAATTAATAAATGGTTCAAAAAATATTTAATATTGGTGAAGTTTTAATTGGTAATGGTCAGGAACCTTTGTTTCTGCCAGATATAGGAACTTTCTTCAATCAGGATATGACTCAGGCTGTACAATTAGTAAATAAGTTGTCTGATGCAGGAGTGTCTGTAGTTAAAGGCGAAATACTACATTCACCAGAAATTTGTCTTAAAGTTGCAGGAAAAGAAAAATACTGGGGGCGAGAAAATAAGAAAGTAATTGAAGAAGATTACTATTCATTAATTTCAAGAAAAGTAGTGTCATTCAGAGCATATGAAGAATTATTTTCTTATTGTCTTGAACTAGGGATGCATGTTGTTACATCGGTATATGACTTTGAAGGTGCTGATTTTGCAGATACTGTTGGTGTATCAGCATTAAAAATAACATCTTCTAATATCACTCACCAGCCGCTAATTGAATATTTGGCCAAAATTGGTTTGCCGCTGATCATTGACACTGGACATTCCACTTTAGAAGAAGCAGCAAGAGCTGTGAATTGGGCGCAGGATGCAGGCGCTAAAAATATTATCATCGAACATAGTCCACTACCTCCGCCACACCCAATAGAAATGCATAACTTGCATTTTATGTGTACGCTCGGATCATCTTTAGGGTTGCCTTTTGGTTTATCTGACCACCATGATGGAGAAGAAATGCTATATGCAGCAGTAGCTTTAGGTGCGAGTGTGCTTGAAAAAGGTGTATACCTCGACGGCCTGGGAGATGAACAAGACAGTGGGCATGCCTTACCAGTAAGTCGTGTAGGTGAAGTATTAATAAAAATAAATAATATCTATACTGGATTAGGGGACGGTATAAAGCATTTATCTAGAGATAGGGAAAAATATATATCTCGTATGGGTCTAGTTGCAAAGCGTGATCTAAAACCAGGAGATGAGATAAATCTTCAGAATGTTACATTTGCATTCCCTGCGAAAGGTATTGGAACAGAATATTGGGGTGATATTAAGGGTTGGAAACTTATAGAGAATGTAGACTCTGGTGAAGTGATTGGTTGGCAACATGTCAGAGCACTGGCTACCTAGGTTACCAGCACATAGTGGCCTTCGCACTACCAATCCAGTATGGGTAAAAGTAGCACCAGAACTTGCTTCTACTGTATGCACCTGGTCTGGTATAACGGGAAAAGTCATACGCATGGACAGCAAGGTCAATGTTCCGTTTGGTTATTATCGTATCGGAAGTAACCCGGAAGTATTTGTGAAAATTATCCCCATTGAACACTGCAAACTTCAATTGCGGTCAGACAAAATGGCGGCATGGTTAGAAAATAAAAATATTGCCGTTAGTAGGCTATTAGTTGACTTCCCGAAAATCATTAATGATGAATATGCTGTGCTGGCATATGAGTATATAAATGGCCGATTTTCAAATAATTCGGAATCAGATATTAAGTCGCTTGGTCTCACATTAGGTAAGCTCCATAATGTAATGAAAGTATGCCCTTATCAGAGTGAAATTAAGAAAGCTGGAATTGCGCGCCATGAAATATTAATGAATCGACTAGTAGAAATCCATAATGGTCGTTATATAGATCATGTGCCAGAAGATGTACGACGACTTCTAAAAAACGCATCATCTGAGTTATTACAGGTACTAATTGAAAAAGCACAGGTTATACATGGAGATCTTAATTATGGAAATGTTCTTTTTCTAGGATCTAAGCAGATGCCAGTGTTTCTTGACTTTGAGGATAGTTGGACTGCTTGGTTTTCACCACTTATGGATTTAGCGTTGGTTATTGAGCGATTTACCCTTACAGGTAGTGATGAAGACACTTTGGCCTTATCGAATGTTTTATTGAACGCATACTATTCAATTAATGACAATAGATTTGAATATACAGAAGAATTAAGGGTGATAATTAAGGGTATGTCAGTACGTTCACTGTTGCTTCTTATGTTAATGTGTGACAAATATCCTGAAAGAGTAGCAGATCCAGAATGGAAAAAGTTTGTTGGACTTTATGATGCGGCTAATTCACGAGCTGAGTTAATGTGCAAGATCGTAATACAATAGGGTCTGGAATGAGTAACCAACCAGTGCTACTCATGACAGCGCGAGACCCTGCAACTGCTTATGCGTTTCTCAATTTGTTTAAAAGGCAGACATTATATAGTAAATTCAGAGTAATAGTTGTCGCTCAATCACCTGCATACGAAATACTTTATAACTCCAATGAATTGATAGATAGAAAACTACAAAAATTTCCCGTTTATTCAAGATTGGAAATAGCGTTGATGGAGTGCCGAGAGTTAATTGACAAATATTCTGTAGAACTAATTTTGACAGGAATTTCCGGACCAGATTGTGGGATAGATGAAGCTGTATTAAGTATTGCACAGGATCGCAATATACCTCGATACGCATTACAAAGTTATTGGGGCGACTTAAATCTAAGATTATCAGGTAGACCAGAAACAATTTTTGTAATTGATGAAGAGGCTGCTGAATTAACAATTAATCGGAGTTCATGTAAAACCGTGATTGTAGGTTCCCTGAAGCATCAGAAATATAGCCAGACAGACATATCAAAATTGCGAAAAGAATTTCGATCATACGCAGGATTAGACAAAAATGAGGTTCTTATTGGTTTTTTTGGACAACCCCTTGATTTTATAACTGGTTATTGTGAAACGGTAACCGGTTTAGCAAATGAACTATCGGAATTAAATGAGGAGTTCAAGCTGCTTTACCGTCCGCACCCAAAAGAAACTGCACAGTTGCGCGAGTGGACGCTTAGGATATTTGAAAAATCAGGGTTGGAGGTGATATTAGACAAAAATGAGGAAGTAGAAGCAGCTCTATGTGCATGTGATGTAGTGTTAAGCGCATTTTCTACTTGCGGCTATGATGCACAACAACTTAATCGAGTATCAGAAATACCACTTAATGTAACAGTTTATTTGTTTTTTAACGGAGAATTAAAAAACTGGTTTCGTGAATATACCAAATTGAAAGATATTCCCTTGGTTAATAGTGGTTTGGCGTTTCAGGTAAATTCTGTAGATGAAATAAATAATGTGATTAATAAAGCCCTAAAATCAGAAATTAAGCACGAGATTTGGAAAAATATTCATAATACGATACTAGATTCAAAATATGCGACAGAAAAAATAATAAATACCATATATGATGACTGGTTGATAATGGAGAATAAAAAATTCTACAAAAATTCGTGACTCGTAAGATGTCGAACAGGGATAGATATTCATGAAAGAAGATTGGCGAAAGGTTCTATTAGGGCCGAATGAACCACTTTCGAAAGCTATCGAAGTACTAGATAAAGAAGATTATCGAATCGTTTTAGTTGTGGATGAGACAAATCGACTGTTGGGAACAGTTACCGACGGAGATGTGCGAAGAGCATTGATTCGACACTGTGATATGGGAGCCGCACTTAATGAGTTTATGCATAAGCAACCAAGAGTCGCGAATATTGAAGAAAAAAGAACAAAAATACTAGATAGTTTAAAAGAAAATAACTTGCTACAGATGCCGCTTGTTGATAACGAAGGTGTTGTTGTCGGATTAGAGACTTATAGGCATCTTGCTGAAAAGTCAAGTTATGATAATCCTGTATTTTTAATGGCTGGTGGATTTGGTAAACGGTTACATCCTTTAACACTAGAAACTCCAAAACCACTGTTAAAAGTAGGTTCCAAACCTATTCTTCAAATTATACTGGAATCATTTGTTAATGCAGGATTTCATAGATTCTATATATCGACTCACTATAAGAGTGAGCAGGTAAAAGAGCACTTCAGGAACGGCGACTTATGGGATGTGTCAATTGAATATATTCATGAAGAAGAACCTTTAGGTACAGCAGGAGCACTGGGACTCTTGCCAGATGATATTCCTGATATTCCTATAATAATGATGAATGGTGATTTGTTGACAAAGGTAAATTTTGAGTTGCTACTTCAATACCACGAGGAAGTTGGTGGATTAGCGACAATGTGTGTGCGCGAGTATGACTTTCAGGTTCCGTATGGTGTTGTGTCGGCGAATCAAAATCGAATTGAAAAAATTGTTGAAAAACCGGTTCATAAATTTTTTGTTAATGCAGGCATTTATGTAATAAACCCTGAATTATGTCGTTCTATTCATAGGAATACATATCTTGATATGCCTGATTTTCTGCAGCATAAAATAGCCCAAGGTGGACAGGTAAATATGTTTCCGATACATGAATATTGGCTTGATATTGGGCGGATGGAAGATTTTGTAATAGCGCAAAATGACATATAGGTATTAAAGTGGTCCTTGGAAAAAAAGTTCTTGCAATTGTACCTGCACGAAGTGGAAGTAAGCGATTACCACGCAAAAACATTCGTGATTTGCATGGGAAACCACTTATTGCTTGGAGTATTGAGGCAGGTTTAGCATCAAAATATGTTGATAAACTCATCGTTTCAACTGATGATGATGAAATAGCAGATATATCTCGAGAATATGGTGCAGATGTTCCTTTTCTCCGCCCAAGTGAATTAGCTACAGATCATGTGAAAACTATTGATGTGGCTATACATGCCTTGAAGTATTTCGAATCAAAAAATGAGTTGTATGATTATATTCTGCTTCTACAACCTACATCTCCTTTGAGAGATGCAAAACATATTAATGAAGCATTTGAAATAATGATCGAAAAAGGTGCAAAAGGGGTTATTAGTGTATGTAAAGTGGAACATCCACAGGAATGGACTAATTCTCTCCCGGCAGATGGATCGATGGATTCATTTATTGACCGAAAACATCTAAATATAAGGTCGCAAGAATTACAGGAACGTTATCGTATTAATGGGGCAATATATGTGGCTAAAACTCTTGATTTGCTCAAAGAAAAGACGTTTTTGTTAGAGAGGGGAGTTGTCGCATATATCATGGAGCGAAACGTCTCGGTTGACATTGATGTTGAAGAAGATTTTATTTTTGCAAAATGTTTAAAAGAAATAGATAAAAACAACAAAATTCAAGATGTTAGTGTTTAATAAGTTAATAATTAAAAATGGAATTATCTATGTTGGATTTGAAGTATTAAATAAGTCACTTCCTTTTATATTGTTACCTATATTAACACATTACATTTCACCAACAGGTTTTGGGTTGATCGCTAATTTTAATGCGTTATATGGTGTATTAGCAGTACTAGTTGGTTTAAGTATACATGGGGCTGTGAACGTTGCATATGTCAAGTATGGGAAAAGTGAAATTTCTGCGTATGTGTTTAATTCATTTATAATACTAACCGCCTCTTTATTTGTAATATTATTTGTTTCCTTCATATTCTCTAACACTTACAAGCAATTCAGCAATCTACCAATTTATTGGCTCTATATTGGAGTATTTTCTGCAGCAATGCAGTTTGTTACGTCAATAAATTTGGTGTTATGGCAAGCCGAGAAAAGAGCTTTAAATTATGGCGCCTATCAATTACTTCAAACTCTTTTTAATTTTTCATTATCTGTTTGGCTGGTAATAATAGTAACTATGGGGTGGGAGGGTAGATTATATGCGCAAAATATATCAGTGATATGTTTCGCGGTAATTAGCTTAATTATTATATATAAGCGTAATTACTTATCAGCAAACGTAGATACTAAATATATTATTGACGCATTAAAATATGGTGTCCCATTGATACCACATTCGCTATCCGGCTGGATTTTTATGGGATTTAATATACTGCTAATAACTGCAGTACTAGGAGAGGATAAAGCAGGAATATATAGTGTGGCAATGCAGTTTGCATTGATGATGAATATTATTGTTAATGCACTAAATAGAGCTATTCAACCATTTTTTTATGAAAGACTAAAAGATATAGATAATGTTAAGAAAGCTACATTAGTGAAATATGTATATCTTGGTTTTATTACCATGATAATAATTGGCATATTAGTTACTTTATTAACTTCTGTTATTATAAGATTCTTTGTAGATGACTTATATCATAACGCCAACACGTATTTACCATATTTGATATTTTCTGCTGTATTTAATGGATTCTATCTGTTAGTAGTTAAATTCATATTTTATATAAACAAGACATATCACATAACAATTGCAACATTTATTAGTGCAGTTTCGCATATAGTCATTTCCATATTATTAATTAATATTATTGGATTACTAGGTGTAGCTATAGCGACCCTAATATCTTCACTAATTAGTTTTATTGTAACCTGGTATATTTCATCGCGCGTATTTCCTATGCCTTGGTTAAGAATAAAAATAAATTAAATATATGGATAGAATAGAAATTAAACGACTCAAAAATTATAAAATATTTATTGAACGTAATTTAATAATTTATAAAAAGTCAAAGTATAAAAGTTTAATAAAAAATATTTTAGTCCGACTTTCTGGTTTAATAGGAACAGCGCTAAGGCTACATAGACAAGCTAGAAAAATTGATATTCTTTTCATATTAAATTGTAATAAAACGAATGAACGAATCAGACCTATAATTGAATACATA
>WOR8_10009657_pt1 | contig 14630 bp, 12 predicted proteins | sample DeeMarSeWOR38_10_FD_19890 | JGI IMG/M metagenome (IMG submission 19890) | reverse complement strand
CGCTTGTACTGGCCTTTGGAATCAGCGGGGCGGTCGGCATAATCTTCGGCATTTATCCGGCCTATCAGGCCGCAAATATGGATCCGATAGAATCCCTTCGCCACGAATAAAACCGCTGTCATTGCGATTTGTACTAAACTGTCATTCCCGCGAAGGCGGGAATCCATTTTTCCGATTCCGGCTTCTCAGCAACAAACTTCCATCAAGAACACATTCGTCTCACTGCCTACTTTTCTTCCCAGCACGCCGAATTGTCCGCTTGCTTTGGAATTAACCAGCAAATCCAGCTCATCTCCCTCGAAAACTTCCGACAAATACGTCGCCTGAACGCCGCGGATATTCTCATTAAGCTTAAATGCTCTGTTCAATGCATCGGTTCCCCATCGTACATATTCGGTGTTATTAACGTGCCCGTTCAAATCGATTACGCTGCGAGGCACTCGCACCGCATCAACTTTGCGATAATCGCCGTTGGGTTCCAGCCGTTTAAGCTCATCCGGCAGAGCTTTGACTCCTGTTTTCGGCAAGTTCAAATCGAGCTTAAACAGGTTCTTCAGCCGGTTTGAATTTTTATTTATTACCATCCATTCGCTGCCGGCACGAAACAGCTCGGCACCGTTTTGGTCTTTGCCGACAAACTCCCTTGTAGCTATTGTCCGGCTATACCCGCTCGGCCACGTTTTGAGCGTGACCTGGTCTTGTCTTCCGGGAAGCCTGCTGATTTCTATCCTGATATTTGACAGCACCCAGTAGCTGTTGATTTCACTGAGCCAGTCAATTCCGAAGCCGAGCTGTTCGGCGTGAAGGGCCGCGATTTCCTGAAGATACTGCATCAGCGAGAATATCTTAATCCTCCCGTCAACCCCGCACTCATAAGTCCTGATCCGGAATTTTTCTTCTTTAACTTCCACACAAAGAAAATAATAAATTTATGCTGTTAGAACAATAGTAAATCTAAGAACTAACGGTTTAATAGAGTACCGATCTAATTCATCTACGACCTATCTAATGAGCCTAAAAACTGCCGAGTTATGTACTGGGAACGTTTTTCAGGCTGTTGGGATGGTGGCTGGGTGTTTTCTTAAAATACCCAAAAATACGTAGTCACCACAATTGACATCTTTTATTTAAACCGGCCATAATGCTTTTATTCATAGATGAGTGGATGAATTTATTTACTCTTAGTTCGGCAATTCTCAGGAAAAAATGAGAGTTTAACGGATTATTTCTTGAAAATGTCACGTTAATAGTTTAAAGTCTATTTAGCAGCTAAGAGAACACCGGTGTATTGAGTTCGTCATTAACCGCGCCTAAAATAGACGAAGGAGGTTTGTTATGAAAAAGCTATCGATTCTTTTGTCAGCTATTATAGTTTTAACTTCTATTACAGCCGAGACAGATGCGCAAATTAAAAATGTTCTACTGGAACAGCACACAGGAGCATGGTGCGGCTGGTGCGTTGACGGAACCGTTGTGATGGATGAGATTCTCGAACTATACGGCGAGCAGGTTATCGGCGTAAAAATCCACAGCGGCGACGCCATGGAAATACCAGAGCAATCAGTAATTGCCGGGGCCTTAGGATTGGGCGGGTATCCGACCGGGTCAATCGACAGGAAGGATTTCGGAGGATCGGTGTTTTTAAGCCGGACCGCCTGGAAGACTGCGTGCGAATCTCAATTGCAAAAGAAAGCAAAGGCCGAGGTTGATTGTTTTTATACGCTGGACAGGGACACTCGTATTGTAAAAATACAGGTCATGGCAAACATAGCCGAAGCAATGGATTTGCCTCTCTCATTCAACGCTTATATTGTGGAAGATGATGTAACGGGTGTTGGTTCCGGCTACAACCAGAAAAATTATATATCCAGCCGTCCCGGTTTTGAGGGGCATCCGTATTTTGATCAGCCTTCGACATTATACGGATACCATCACATGAAAGTCGTTCGCAAAATGCTCGGTGGAGCATGGGGCGTGCCGGGCGATCTTCCCGAAACGGTTCAGGCTGGCGAATTCTACACTTATGAGTTCGAGGCGGAGATAGACCAGGCGTGGAAAATTGATGATGTGTTTTTTGTCGGAATACTGCAGGCGGATGCTGAAGATAATAAGGAAATTATCAACAGTGCCGTTGGGATTGAAGACGGCACGCTTTTAAATAGAATTATAGATTCCAACGCTCCGACGATGAAAGCTGTGCCTCCTGTGTCTGATTTCAATAATGTTTATACATTGGAAAATACTACCGATCAGGTTCAAACATATACGGTGACAATATCAACGACGGACAGAACTCCTGCGGACTGGTCTGCGGAATTCTCAAGCTGGATGACAGAACTTACGACGGCTGACGTTAATAATACGGTCGGCCAGGTTATTGTTCCTGCAAATTCGACTGTAGAATTTTTATTAACATTGAAGGTCGGAACGACTTTAGGGCTGGGAGATGCCAAAGTGGTGCTCGAACTGGAGGGGATACCGACGATTAAAAGATCGAGAATGATTTCCGGGATTACAACCGGGATTGAAAAGCTGCTGCTCGAAACCGGATCGGATTATTCAATGTGGCCCTATATTGGTAATACAGACCATAACGATATTATAATTCTCGATCCGAGTGACTATATGGCGTTCGCCGGTGAAATGACAAGCCTCAAGCTTGTTATTTGGAACAAAGGTCCCTCTGGCGGTCTTTCTGCTGATGAGGTTGATATTATTAAGAATACTGAGGACGTTAATCATTTCATATGTGGTGACGGCGTTATCGGCGGTCTTGTCGATACTAACAATCTTGACTATTTCTGCCTGGAATGGATCGGCTGGAATTGGGAAGGACGGGAAACTGCGGGTACTGTTTGGTTTTCAGGTCAGCAGGGTGATTTGATTACCGGTAATCTGGGAGGAAATATCATAGGTCACCTGATGCTATATTATATAAATATGGTCGGAATTATCGACGCTGACAATGTACTGCCGATTATGCATTTTCAGAATAATGGATTTAGAAGGTTTAATGGCAGAGATATTTTTATCACTGCTAATGATGCAATTTTTGGCGTCAGGATCACGAAGGACAATGCCAGAACGGTCCTTCTCGGCATATCTCCATATATTATTGCTGATGAGAACATTCGCCGGACATTAATAGTTAGTATTCTTGATTGGCTTGTCGGTGATACCGGTGCTGAAAGTTAATTGGCAGATAGAATACAAAGAGATATATTACAATCGTAAACTTGTGTCCGCGAAAGCAGAAGTCGACGATAGAAAATTGTAAATATCAAAACCTTTTGTTTTTGACCACTCTATTGAAGATGTTAACCGCAGAGGAAATCGTAGCATTGGCACTTTAGAGCGCTTCAATAGCAATCTGATTGCAGAGGTAATTTCGAACAGAAAGGCTGTGAGCATTCCGCTTGCAGCCTTTTTTCTTTATTTGAGCAAACTATACGTAACCAACTCATAGATTAGTCCAAAATCAGACAAAAATGTGAGGTTTGCAATGGTTGAGTAGACCGTTTAGAGTGATTGAGTAATTATTGAATAAGAGAATTAGGTTTAAATCGAGCATCCTAAGACACCTTCCCCAGCACGCAATACGCAGCACTCAGTACGCACTACGAATAAAGGACGCCGTCTCACGGAGATTTATTTAAAATATGCCCGCTTTTTTGGGTTGCCGGTCGTAGAATATGTAAAAACAGAATACAGAATACAGGAGACATGACAGAAAAGGCGTAAATCAGAAAATCAGGGAATCAGGATGAAGGATAATAGGATATCAGATAATCAGGATTTAATACAGATGTGTTTATTCGTGTGAATTCGTGGTTTTGAGATTTTGACCCTGTTTGAAAAATCAAAGCCAATGTTATGGTTCATAGTTAGTGGTTCGTAGTTCATAGTTAAGACAAGGAAAGTGTACGTTTGAAAAAACAAAGCCAAACAAAGCCAAATTTATTTAGCCCCCAGATTTATTCTGGGGGTTGAAAAACGAATTTGAAAAAACAAAGCCAATTTGTGACGGCACGAATCGGTGTAAAGTCTTATTTGAAAGGATGTTATGGCAATAAACCGTCCTGCGGGGCACAAAAAAACAAACCCAATTACCGGCCTTCGGCCGGAAATCCTAAGCACTAAGCTCTAAATCCTAAATAAGAGAAATGAGAACTCGAAATTCTTATCTTTGCGGCTCTTCGAAAGGTTCTGCCGGGCCGTCTTGCGGCATATTCGGGCCGGCCTGCCGTCGTCGGGGCCCGAACGCTTCGCCTCGTCCTGGGCCTCCTCGAAGCGGATCCTGCAGACGATGCAGCCTTGATTCCCACATTCGCTTCTGTCGGTCGGTCAGAATGCTCGATATCTGCTTGTTCATTTTCTCTAACGCCTTGCCGATCTGATCTTGAGCATCAATACGTATATTGTGCAGTGTTTCCATATGCTCTTTCAGGATGGGTTCGATCTTCTCTGCCTGTTCCGGCGAGAGACGTAGCTCTCGTCGCAACTGGCCCACCATTCTGCCGCTTGCGAACTCTGGCCCTCGTGGTGGTTTGATGAGCTTCTTAGGTGCAAAAATCAGCATGGACGAGCCGCCGATTACTACTCCGGCTATGAGGATTATAAGGCCGAAGAATGCCATCCGCCACATGTGGGCTTTATGAATCTGGCTGACAATTGTATTGTCTGTTGTCTGGTTCTGGTTCATTGCACCACCCATGCAATCGCTTGTGAAATTTCGTATAAAGGTCCCGTCGAGGCGTTGTAAACCATGATAGCTATCACTACAGCGGAGACAGCAAATGCCGATGAAGCCGCCGCCAGCCACAGCAGGGGCTTTTCGGAAATTTGTTCTATCCGACTTTGCTGGGCATTAAGTCTTGCTATGACCCGCCCGGCAACGTCCACCACCGGCGGCGACTCGCTGCGGGCCCGCGCTGCTAATGCTTCGAATAAGCTTTCGTTTTTCATCTCTGAAGCTCCTTTCCCGCTTGAGCGAAAAGCTTTTCCAATCTCTTTCTGGCCCGCAGCGACTGGACTTTTACCATGCTCTTTGTCCAGCCCGTTCGGCGGGCGGTTTCGGCAACGTCGCATTCTTCCAGGTACCGCAGAGTCAAAACCAGCCGGTCTCGCGGTTGCAGTTGCGCCAGCAGGCGATGCAGCAATTCGGCGGCCTGACCAGGATCAATATCTTCCGGCGATTTGTCGGGCAACTGGTCCCACTCGGCCAGAGAGAAGCTTTCCGTTTCGTGTCGGCGTGCCTGCTGTTTCCAGTAGCGGTAGCCGACGCGTGTGGCGATGCGCGAAAGCCAGTGGCCGAAAGGGGCCTTTTCGCGGTAGCTGCCCAGGCTCATGTACGCCTCGACGAAAACGTCCTGTACAAGTTCCTCATGGACGAGACGGTCCCGGCTGAAACGCCATAATATCCGGCTGATGTGCGACTGGTGCTGTTTGATCAGCCGGGTATAAGCGTCGGAATCGCCCTGACGACTCAGGCGAACGTCTTCGAGTTCCGCCGCAAGTGATGCGTTCGTTTGTTGCCGGTCTTCTGCGACGTATTCTGAGTCCATTAGGCTGTAAACAAGTTCGACCAATAACCGCTCGGCACGGAGACTTACGATCCGGCCTGGAAGATTCGATAAAACCATATGTGAAGGATACGAAAGCATATGCAATTCAGCAATAAAATTCCTAAATGTTATCAGGTTTCTGTACCGCATTTAATCGGCCAAAAGAATCCCGCCGAGCAACGGTTTGTCGGCGGGATTTTCGCTCTATCAATGTGTCATATCGGTATTGCTGCTGAGCTATTGTATTGTTTAAGAAACTCTGCATTATTCGACCTGTGGTATTTCTGGTTGGCCTTCAACAATCGGCGGCTTCGGAGCATTAGCATCAGGCATTTGTTCAGGTTGCGCATTCGGCCTCCAGCCTGGCCCCATGCCTTGTCTCCAACCCGACCCCGTACCTTGCCTCCAACCTCGTCCTTGTCCCGGAACCCAACCTCTGCCTCTGGGGGGCAAAGGCCGGACTGTATCTTCCGGTACAAATTGTCGCGGCCGCATACCCGGGCCCGGTCTGCCTATACCTTCGGGGCGAAACTGTCCTCGCCTTCCATTCATTCCCCAGCCCTGGGGGGTGATATTTCTACGCTGGAAACCTCTGCCGCCTCTACCTTGGATTGCCGGGCTTCTACCTTGGAAACCTCTGCCGCCTCTGTTCTGCTGGAAGCCCTGACCGAAATTTCCCGGACCTCTGCCTTGTCGGCCACGAATGCTTTGAATGGGTCTTTGGCAGTGAGGGCAATATGGGCCTCTGGGACCTTGGAAATTGTCCGGCCGTGCGGATTCGAGATTTGCGCCCATTCGTGGTTCACCGGGCATTCCGCGTCCCAGTCCTTGCCTGCCGCCGCGACCTCGGCCGCCACCTGCCGGCCCGGCAAAAGCCTGAGAAGCCAAGACCGTTGCAGCCAGCACAATCACAATCATTGTTTTGAATCCTGCCTTTTTCATTTTCGGTTCCTTTCATTTATTTTCATTCCACTGCTTTTCTCAGTCCCGTTTTGGGATCCTTCTATAAGGATAGTGGAGCCGACAGGAAAATGGTTACACATGAATCAAGATTTTCAAGAAAACATACGGGTAATTATGCTTAAGGAAGGGAATTATGCTATGAAAGTCCAGTCATAACGCACCCCTTTCAGGGCGCGTTATGACTTTTCAGGTATTCATTAAAAGGCATGCATTACGCTTTTTTGCTGGTAGCCTTGAGGATAAGTTGATTTTCTACCTGATCCTGGCATGTCTGGCTGAACTCACACTGCTCGCAGTGATAGAGTTTCGGGCAGATACGGAAAGAGATATCTCCGTTCATTGTGTACCGGCACTGATTCTTGCCGACCAGAGCGTTGAGCTTGTCGAGGAAAGGTTTGATCCTTTCATCGGTACGATTCTTCTCATTTTTCATCATCGCAGCATGAAACGAGCATCCGGAATTACACTGATACCCGAACGTGCACATTCGTTTCTTGACAACTTCGGCCTGATACCATATGCAGGGCGAAACCACTTCTTCTTCAACCGGCGGCACTTCGACTGGCACGGGCATCTCTAAAGGAGCCGTGCCTAACTGGATATCCCGCGTCTTTGTGATTGATGCCCCGAGACGTTCCAGCTCAAATGGTTTTGCCAGGTAGTCAACAGCACCTCTACGCATCGCTTCGGTCGCAGTATCAACCGAAGGATAAGCGGTGATAATGATGACTTTTGTTTTGGGATTCTTTACCCTGACTTCGCTCAGTACTGAAAGCCCATCCCGGCCGGGCAGCTTAAGATCGACTATCATGACATCATAGTCGTTCAAATTAAAGTCCTTGAGTGCCTTCTCTCCGTCATCTACGGCATCAACCTTGTGGTCTTCGCTCGAAAACCAGTCGACCAATGATTCCCGCATGATATCTTCATCTTCTACTACCAAAATCGATTCTTTTTCCATGTCTTATGTCCTCTCTTTTGTTTTTATTCATTTTGTTCTTGTTTAATTAGCAATACTAACTACATATAATATCGCAAGAGCTGTGCCGAAATGAACCGATTTGAATATTTTTGTAAAATTGTGCTAAGTGTATATTTTTGAGATGGTTATGACGGCAGGAATAAATAGGCGGGATTGTCGGGAATTTTTTGGGTGTCTATAATCGCAGCATTAGGTGTCTAAAATATCGACATTGATATCGTACTTTTTCATTTTATTGTAGAGGGTCATGCGATGGATACCCAGTATCTTAGCAGTCCTGGTAATGTTGCCGCCCGTTTCCTCGAGCGCCTTTTGAATATGGTTTCGCTCCATTGCCTCAAGCGTTTTCTCGTCGGTAGGAATTGAGTTCGTCAATTCCGTTGGAAACTCAGCTAATGTAATTGAATTGTCTTTCGAGAGAACTACGCCGCGTTCGATCATATTCTCCAGTTCTCTAACGTTGCCGGGCCAGTCATAATTCAGCATGAATTCGACCACTTCAGGCGAGAAGCTTTTGACCGGGCTGTTGTTCTGTTTGGAATACTTTTTCAGAAAATGTTCAGCTAATGGCAGGATATCCTCCCGCCGACTTCTTAACGGAGGCAAATCGATAGTCACGACATTTAGACGGTAATACAGATCTTCTCTGAATTTCTCCTGCTGGATTAAAGTTCTAAGGTTTCTGTTTGTAGCTGTAATGATCCGAACATCGACTTGAATCTCTTCGTTGCTGCCGATTCTGGTGATCTTTTTCTCTTCGAGCGCCCTAAGCAAATGGACCTGTGTGTTAGCGTCTATCTCCCCAATTTCATCGAGGAACAGAGTGCCTTTGTCTGCGGCCTCGAACTTGCCTTTTCTTCTTTCTACTGCCCCGGTAAAAGAGCCTTTCTCGTAACCGAAAAGCTCGCTCTCGAGCAGCGTCTCCGGAAGGGCCGCGCAGCTTGTGGCGATGAATGGTTTACTGTGTCGTTGACTTTGGCGATGAATAGCTCGGGCGACGACTTCTTTGCCGGTGCCGCTCTCTCCGGTAATCAGAATCGTTGTATTCGTCGGGGCTACCGTTTTGATAAGCTCGAATATCTTCATCATCCTGGGACTTTTGGCGATAATGCCCTCGAAGCTGTGTCTATCTTCAACTTTCTGACGCAGGCTGATGTTCTCCTCTATCAGGTTGTGATGCTCAACCAGGTTTCTTATTATCAGTTCGACCTTTTCCGGGCAGAAAGGTTTTTCGATGAAATCGTAAGCACCTTCTCTCATGGCCGAGATTGCTGTTTGAATTGTACCATGAGCCGTGATGATAACCGTCGATATCGTAGGGACAATTTCTCTTGCCTTCTTCATTAATTCGATGCCGTTCATGCCCGGCATGATTAGGTCTGCAATCATAATTTTGATTCTTTTGTTCTTGATTATCCCAAGTGCTTCTTTATAACCGACGGAACTCAGCCAGTCGCAGAGAGATTCTCTCACGATGTCTTCATCGTCCACAACGAGCAGTTTAGTCTTTTTCTTCATCTATGATCCCCAGGAATATAGAAAATGTCGTGCCGTCGACAGGATTACTCTCGATTGTTATTTTGCCGTGATGTCGTTCGATTATCCCATGAACAACGGACAATCCAAGTCCTACACCTTTGCCTTTCTCCTTTGTAGTGAAGAATGGAGTGAAAAGCTTGTCTAAATTCTCCTTTGGAATGCCAATTCCCGTATCGCTGATATCGATTCTGACTGCATCTCTGATTGAGTTGCCAATTTTGACGCCTTCGGCAACCGATGTGGTTATTGTCAAGTCACCGCCATCGGGCATTGCCTGGGCAGCGTTGAGCATGATATTCATCAATGCCTGCTGGATTTGGTCGAAGTCAACCTGGATAAGCGGAAGTGTCGGGCACAGGTTTTCTTCGATTTTTATGTTTTCAAGACTGATTTGGTGGCCGATTATCTCGAACGTTGCTTCAATTACCTTGTTAATGTTTACCGGTCTGAGGGTGACTTCTGTTTGGCGTGAGAAATCGAGAAGGTTCTTGATTATGCGAGAGCACCTTTCAGTTTCTTTTCCAATCTTTTCAAGTTGCTTCTTCGTATCTTCAGTCTGTAATTTGTTTTGTTCGTACTTTTTAAGAAGAAGTTTGATATAGACTAGAATCCCGGCCAGTGGATTGTTGACCTCGTGAGCAACTCCGGCAGCTAACTGGCCTACAGAGGCCAGCTTCTCCGACCTGAGCAATTCCGCCTCCGTCAGCTTGCGCTCGGTGATGTCTTCACCTGAACTTAGAGTGCCGATTATTTTGCCTTGTTTGTCTTTGAGAATTGTGTTGTGCCATGCGATAATTCTTTCCTCTCCACCCCTTATCAGGATTGGGTTTTCATAATATTCGGCTGGATTGACTTGGCCGGTTATCAATTTCTGATATAGGTTTTTTACTTCTTCTCTTAATCTTTCCGGGACATAGAAATCGAACCAGTTATTTCCAATAATCTCGTCTTCATCGAAATTGAGGACTTCGCAGCCCATTTTGTTGATGAGGGTTACTCTGCCCTCGAGATCAAGAGCAACGATTATCACTCGAGCAATATTGAGATACTGTTGGGCCTTGTCTCTCTGGATTTTCAACGTTTCCCACAAACGTTTGTGTTCGGTCAGGTCGGTGATAATCTCCAGAAGACCGATGATTTCATTGTCGCTGGATCGCAAGGGCGACGTCGTTATGTCTACGGGTATCTCGACACCTTTTTTATTGGTGATTGTCGCCTCGGCGTTAAACATTCGTTGTCCGGTTTCTAATGTACTTGTCAGGCGACATTTTCCCTGACAAAGATTGCTCTTGAGAATGGTATAGCATTTTTTGTGTAGTACATCTTCTTTCTTGAAACCGGTTATCCTTTCGGCGGCACGATTGAACGTGGTGATTCTGGCGTCTTTGTCTATAGTAAGAAGGCCCTCATCCATACTTGCCAGGATATTATCAAGGAACTCCTTTGTGCTGTTATCTTCGGTTTTCATGCCAAAATCTCCGTTGTGAGTTTTTGCCTCTTCTGAGCACATTTTTGTGCTGGATTTTCCTTGGTTCAGCACAAAAAAACTCATTGACAGGGCAACAACGCCTCACCATTGACCTACTTACTCCATTGAAGTTAAATCGTCAATTCTTTTTTATTCACTTAGATTTCCCATATTTTTTTACATCTATGTTTGGATTGTTTGATCTGGTATAAATATGTATGGATTAACAGACAGGATAATAAATATATGTTCGGATTCAAAAAAAGACGGCGAAATCGGCTGGCTTCTCAGCCGTTTCCTGCTGAGTGGCTGACGATTATTGAAAGAAATGTCCCATTCTACAGGCTGCTGCCCGAGGCGGACCAAAAAGAGCTGCAGCGTCATATCCAAATCTTTATCGGCGAGAAACGTTTCGAAGGATGTGGCGGTCTGAAGATTACCGATGAGATAAAAGTCACCATAGCGGCACAGGCATGTATGCTTCTGCTCCACCGCCGGACCGATTATTATCCCGGCCTTCCTTCCATACTGCTATATCCCCGGTCATACGTTGCCCCGAGTGTTCCGAAGCTCATTGGCGGTGTTGTTATGGAAGGGCCGGATGTTCGTCTGGGCGAGTCATGGCGGCGGGGATCGGTTGTTCTCTCATGGGACGATGTTCGCCGCAGTGCAGCAGATATTCATGATGGTCATAACGTTGTCTTTCACGAATTTGCGCACCAGCTTGACAGCTCAGGCGCTAAAGGTGACAGCAGTCCGGTTGTTCAAGATTATTCGACCTACATCGCCTGGGCCCGTATACTGGAGAAAGACTATCAGAAGCTCCGGCATGATGTCAGTCGAAATAATGCTACACTTCTGGACAGGTATGGTGCTGTGAATCCTGCCGAATTTTTTGCTGTTGTTACTGAATGTTTTTTCGAAAAACCGAAGGAACTGCAAAAACTTCATCCGGATTTGTATAATGAATTGAAAAACTTCTACCAGCAGGATCCGGCAAAATTCCAACAATAATTGTTTCTTGAATTGATTCTTCAATTAACGGTTTTGAATATGAAAATGACCAAAGCTTCTCGTGGATTTCAGGTTTTTGCCAAGCCGATCGGTTCGGTCTGCAACTTAAGCTGCCGGTATTGTTATTATTTGCAGACTGAAAATATCTATCATAAGCGTAAGTCGTTTCGTATGGCCGATGATGTCTTGGAGCGGTATATCGTCCAGCACATCGAAGCCTGTCCCGATGAGGTGATCCGCTTTTCCTGGCATGGGGGCGAGCCGACAATGTTGGGCCTGGATTACTTTCGCAGCATTGTGGCCATGCAGCGCAAACATCAGGCCTCCGATCGGCGGATCGCAAACGGGATGCAAACCAATGGAACTCTTCTTGACGATCAGTGGTGCCGCTTCCTGGCGGCAGAGGGCTTTGCCGTCGGCCTGAGCCTGGATGGGCCGCAGGAAATACATGACCAATACCGTGTCACTAAGGATGGCAGATCCACTCATGAGAAAGTAATGCGTGGGTATAAATTCCTGCAAAAGCACGGCGTTAATACCGATATTCTCTGTGTGGTCAATGCGGATAATGTCCGACATCCCCTTGAGGTGTATCGATTCTTCAAGCAAATCGAAGCTCCATACGTTAGCTTTCTGCCTATGGTCGAGCCGCAGTCGGATGCTGAAGGTGGCGTTAGCCCGCTGACAGTGCCGGCTGAGGCCTGGGGCAGTTTTCTCTGTACCATCTTTGATGAATGGATAAGCCGAGACATCGGGCGGATCAAGGTACAGATCTTCGAGGAGGCCGCCAGAGTGGCGTTCGGGCAAGAGCATTCGCTGTGCATCTTCCGGCCGACGTGCGGCGATATTCCCGTCGTCGAGCACAACGGGGACTTCTTTTCGTGCGACCACTTCGTGAATCCGGAACATCTTCTTGGGAATATTTCCCGAACACCGCTGGTTGAGCTGCTTGAAAGTCCGGCACAGAGAGCCTTCGGGCAGGCTAAATTGGAGACTCTGCCAGACTATTGTCGGGCCTGTGATGTCAGGGCCATGTGTAACGGTGGATGCCCGAAGAACCGTTTCAGCCGCACGCCGGAGGGGCAGGCAGGTTTGAACTATCTGTGTGCCGGTTACAAACTTTTTTTCAAACACTGCAGGCCTTTTATAACTGAGGTCGCCGCACAGTGGCGCCGGCAGCGACTCGGAGAGCAAGTGCGGACATCAACGAGGGCAAACGTCCGAGCCGATCAAGAGCCGGGGCGCAATGATCCATGTCCCTGCGGTAGCGGTTTGAAATACAAAAAGTGCTGCTTCGGTAAATGATTAAAATGTTGTCTCGAACTTATTGGCGAGATGTCAGGTCTTGAGCTTTGAGTTAAAAAATTCAATTGTCCGCTTCCATGCAAGCTCGGCGGCTTCCTTATTATACCGGGACTCGTTCGTGTCGTTGAAAAAAGCATGACCCGCCCCATCGTATATACATATTTTGTAATCGATAGATGCTTTCTTCATCGCCGCTTCAAATGCTTCAATGCCAGCGTTGATGCGTTTATCCTGAGCGCCATAATGGGCGAGCACAGATGCCTTGATTTTAGGAACGTCCTCGGAAGCCGGCTGGCTGCCGTAGAAGGGGACAGCGGCTCTTAAGTCCGGGCTGTTGACGGCAACCTGGTTTGTCATTCCACCTCCCCAGCAGAAGCCCATACAGCCGACCTTTCCTGTCGATTGAGGATGCGTCTTTAAGTACTTAACGGCAGCGACAAAATTCTTCACGGTTGCTTGGCGGTCAAGCTCTCTTATTTTGGATCGCGCCTCACTTTCGTCTTTAGGAGTCCCCCCGAGCGGCGAAAGGGCGTCCGGTGCAATGGTTAAAAAACCTTTGAGCGCAACGCGCCGGGCAACGTCCTCGATATGGGGCTGCAACCCCCGGTTTTCGTGAATCACAATTACGCCGGGCAGTTTTTTCTCGTCTTTCGGTCTGGCCAGGCTTGCTCGAACCTCGCCGGTTTCGCCGGGATATTTTATATATTCCGTATGAAGCCGGGGGTCGTCCTTTGCAACGACTTCGGCCGCGGCAGTGTTTTCCAGTTGAGCTATCAAAGCATAAGCTGCCGCTGTGCCGCCTCCGAGATGAGCCAGTCTTCTTAAGAATTCACGGCGGCCCAGACGTCCATTGACGTATTCGTCGTATGTGTTGATAATTCTCTGATCCATAATTTATTGTCCTTTCTTAAAAAGATCGCGCCAGCTTTTCGACATCCTCTGTGCTCAGCGCCTTGTTGTAGATGCGAAGATCGTCCATCAGGCCCGACCAGAAACTGCCCGCATCAAGATTTTTCCCGGCGCCGATATGCAGGCCGCCGTCCGAAAATTTAAGCCCGGACAAGGTACCAGTATCTCCGGCAGCTTCTGAACCGTCCACGTATAGGTGCCGACGGGAACCGTCCCAGACCAAACCAACGTGTCGCCACTGACCATCGGTGACGATGGATTCGGATTGAAGGGCGGACACGGGACTCCGCCCTCCGACGGGCGGCACAAGTCCGGTCAGGAGTCTGCCCTGTTCTAAGTCCGTGCCTATCCAAATCTCACCGGCGCCAAGGCCGTTCGTTTGAGACACAATGACCTGACCTGGAGTGCCGCCCTTGATCCAGACAAAAACGCTGAACGCTCCATCCGACGGATTCAAAACGGACGGGGCCTCGATATAATCGTCAGTCCCATCGAATTGTAAGGCGCCGGTTATCTTGCCGCTGCTGTGTTGCCATTCCGGATCACCGTGGAGTACGCCGTCGTAATGACCGGCACTGTCGAGGGCAATAATCCCGTCTATTTCATCCAGCTTATAGTGCGCAACAATGCTGGAGTCCTTGAGCTTTTCCTTAAAGAACGCAATCGTCAGCCTCCAGGCCAGTTCGGCTGCCTCCTTGTTGTATCGCTCCGGTCTTGAATCATTGAAAAACGCATGGCCGGCTCCTTTATGCACATAGATTCCGTAGTCTATCGAAGCGTCTCTCAGTGCGGTTTCGAACGCTTCGATGCCCTCGTTTATGCGGTCATCGAGGGCCCCATAGTGACAAAGCAAAGAGGCCCTGATCTTCTGGACGTCCGCAGATGC
>WOR8_10003968_pt1 | contig 14635 bp, 18 predicted proteins | sample DeeMarSeWOR38_10_FD_19890 | JGI IMG/M metagenome (IMG submission 19890) | reverse complement strand
GGCGCCCGTATTTCTGCTGGGTGCTCCTCAGAGCCACCGTTTTTATAGATGGGGCGCTTTTTCAAACCGGTTCTTAAAAGCGCTCATTTAGCGAATACATTATTAGGTGTCTGACCAGCAAGTGTCGGCACGGATAGAAGCTGGTAAGTTGCTTTAAATAAACGACTCAAATGAACCGGCCAACCAAATAGAGGCAAATTGATAAATATTTTTTCAGAATATAGAAGCAGAAATCGAAAGTTTAAGGGTGATTTGACCATATACAATATGTGGGCGTTATGGGACACAAAGCAAAGCCGTAGATGACTCCTCTTCTATTCATTATTTGTGTATCAAGAAGCTTCTTCCATTTGTGGTGATTCATACTCCAGGTAGCTGTGCCAATGCCTCTCTAACTTTGTCCGGTTCTATCAGGGTGCCCAGGCGCTCGAAGATATTCAGGCCCTTCGTTAGATACTCCCGCGCCTGCGCGATACCGCCTTTCTGCCTGTGGTACCGGCCATAGCCTGCGTAGGCATGCGCCAACTCGTTTTCGGCCTTAATTTCTCGAAAAATGGAAATGCTTTTCTCGAAGTGGGCCGCCGCCTGGGCCGGGTTGGCTTTCAAGGCGAGCTCTCCCAAGAGCCGTTGAGCAAACCCAGCATAATACCTTGCCCCACACCGCTCTGCGATTTCCAGGCCTTTTTCCAGCGTCTGCCCTGCTTTGTCTTGCTCGTCGGCTAGGAAATACGCTTCGCCGAGGTAACACGTGAGAGGAATTTCACTCGCCATGAAACCAGCTCGAAAAATCGGCAATACACCAGTCAGAAGCTCAATTCCTCTGTTTGCCTCTCCAGCTCGACACAAAGCCCATCCAAGACCTCTCTGTGCAAAAGCTATATCCGCAGGAGTTGGAGCTTTCCGGAGTGCCAGCTCCCCATACTCGAGCGCCCGAGCCAAGTCGCCTCTCCAGGTATAGGCTATCGAGAGGTTAGAGGCAGACCAGGAGATAAGGCTGTTGTCTGAAAATTCTTCGGCAACCCTCAACGCCTTTTGGCCCTCTTCAACCGCCTCCTTCCAACGACCCAGACATCCGTAAGCTCTTGAGGCTACGGCCACCGCATACGTATGCCAGCGAAGGTTGAACTGCTGTTGCACCGTTCGAAGTAGGTCTTCTTTCAAAGCGAGGACTCGGTCGAAGTCGCCCCTCATAAAATGGCTCCATTCCAGCCTAATATACGCATACCCGATCTCTTCAACGTTTCCAGAAGCTTCAGCGAGTTCTGCTGCTTTGGTCGACCTTTGGATGGCCTGGTCAAAGTTGCCGAACGAATACTCACAGTCCGCCAAGCGGGCATAGTACGCGCCCAGAAGCTTTGGATTCCCTAACCCCTTTGCCATGGGCTCGTAACGGATCAAGAGGTCGTAATACTCTTGGTACTTAAAGACAAGCAGCATAACCACGATCCCCTGGTTTACCAACAGGGAGATTCGCTGCTCTCGGTTTTCTTGGGTCTCGGGCAGGGCATCCAGGAGTTTCATAGCTTCATCAAAATAGGCCTTCGCTTCCTCCATGGCGTTGAGTTTGGCCGCCTTCTGGTTAGCCAGATCCAGATACTCCAACGCCTTGTCCGTTTTATCACTGCTCGCATATTGGTAGGCCAAAAGCTCGTAGTGTTCTTCGAGCCGATCTGGATACAGGGCTTCAATGGCTTTTCCTATCTCTTCATGAATCTCTTTTTTCCTTTTGAGAAGTAAACTGTTATAGGCAACCTCCTGGGTGAGCGCGTGTTTGAAGATATAGGTTGTTTGGGGATATATTCCCCTCTCATAGAGGAGCTCCGAGTCCTTTAAAACTGATAGGTTCGACAGTAATTCTTGTTCTGTGAAGTCCGTCACTGTCTTGATTAAATCGTAGCTAAACTCCCTCCCCGCCACTGAGCCTGTCTGAAGCAAGCCCTTCGCTCGCTCAGGAAGAGCGTCCATGCGTGCCATGATCACGTCCTGGATTGTAGAAGGAATAATCACCTCTCGGATATCTTTTGCCAGATGATATCTGTTATCTTTTTTCTCGATGATCCTTCTATCTCTCAGGGAGCTTATAAGCTCCTCAATGAAGAAAGGGACACCTTCTGTCTTCTCTAAGACCAACCGCTCTATATCCTTATCAAATTTTTCTGTACCCAAGAAATGGGATACCATAATGAGGGTCTCCCGATTGGAAAGCCGGTTCAAGTTCAGCTGGCTGTGATATGACCTTCCGCCCCAGGTGTGAACAAATTCTGGTCGGTAGGTGAATATCATTAAGACCCTTGCCCCCGCTATGCTATCCAGGATGGCCTTCAAGGATTCCTCTGAACTCTTGTCCGCCCAGTGGAGGTCCTCATAGGCCGCGATCAGAGGCCGTATTTCCGAACCCTTAAGGACAATTTGCTTGAATGCCTCTAAGAGTCTATCTTTTTTCGCCTCAGGACTCAGGGCGATTCTGTCTATGCCGCTGTCTTTCACAGAAAATAGTTCTAAGAAATAGGGCAGTATCAAACTTTCATCAACATCCAATATCCGAAGCCCTTTCTTTATCTTTTCCGTGATCTGTGAATCTCCATCTAGCTCCCTGATATCGAAGTTTGTTCTCAGGCTGTCTATCATTAGATGATAGGCCACACCTCTGCTGTAAGAAAGACATTTACCCTCCAGAAAGGTCACATCTTCAGCGGAAACCGCCTTTCTTAACTCATATAAGAGCCTGGATTTTCCTATCCCGGCCTCAGACACTATAGAAAAGGCTTGGCCCAGGCCTCCTTTAGCGCGCTCGAGACCATCCAGCAGAAGCTCTAACTCTCTTTCTCTCCCCACAAAAGGGGTGAGGCCCCGTTCTGCACTAACATCAAACCGTGTCCTGCTCGTACTGGAGGCAATCGCCCGGTAAACCTGAATTGGCTCTTCCTTGCCTTTAATCTCCTTTTTCCCAAGGGCCTCAAATCGGAAAAGCCCCTCAGTAAGTTTGAATGTATCACCTGTCACATATGTAGCACCTGGTTCTGCTAGTCCTTCCATCCTGGAGGCCAAATTTACGGTGTCACCGACTGCCTTGAACTCAACCCTAAGGTTGTTACCCAAGGTTCCTACAACCACAGGGCCTGTATGGATGCCTATCCGCATTTTGAGAGCTGGGATACCTTGTCCTTCTTGTCTCAATTTATCGCTAAACTTTGCAATCTCTCTATGGATCGCAAGAGCTGACCGAATCGCCCGCTGCGGGGCGTCTTCCAAGGCTATGGGGGCTCCAAAAAGGGCCAAAATGCCGTCACCAGTCATTTCGTTGACTGTGCCCTCGTAGTCGTGGACCTTGTGAATGAGGATCTCGTAGATCTCGTCCATTATGGAATAAACCTCTTCAGGGTTAAGTCTCTCAGAGAGCTGGGTAAACCCCTCCAAGTCGCAGAACATCACCGTGACCTGCTTGCGCTCACCCTCTATTCTGTCTCTTTGGGCGAGGATCTTCTCCGTAAGTCCTTTAGGAAGATAACGTTGAATTTTGTCTATTTTCTCGTCAAATGAGAGTTCTTTGGGGGCTGGCTCGGAGGGAAGGCTTAAATCGTGGCCGCATTCGCCACAGAATTTAAAACTCGGAGAATTGCCAAAACCGCACTTTGGGCAGATTAATTCTAATTTATTTCCACATTCGACACAAAATTTCATGCCTTCTGGATTCTCAAATTGACACTTCGGGCACTTCATGGCTAATGCCCCCTATAAGAGTCAAAAAGCCGAATTGTGGATAAAGGATTGTAACTTACTCTTTTGAGGAGGGAGTCTAATAAAGATATGACTCTGTGTCAATTAAGAGCAGCCCCTACATATTGTAGGCTCTATAACTCAGAGGGAACGATAAGATACTTGCCAAAACCTTCAATCTCGCCAAATTGCACAATACATCTGCTAATCAAAACCTCTACTGGACTCGAAACCGAAAAATGGCCAACTCTAATTGTCAGATTTGATCGTAGCTATTTCCTTGTGAAAGTCGGGAATTGATCTAAGAAAGATCTCAAAATTTTTCAAACTTGGTCCGACATAAGTGACAGAAGAACAACTCTCCTGTTCAATCTTCTTCGTCTTCACCAATGCGTATTTTTTCTACGTATTCTATGCCTAACAATTAAGGGTTGACAATGAGTGTGGTTCATCACGAACTATCCCTATGGTACCTTTAAAGGTTCCATCCACTTAGAGCGGAGATGCTCATACATGGCAAACGCTAATTAGGAGTGTTGGTTTGGGCATCTCTGCTTCTCCAATCATCGTCAGTATCAATGCGGGGTGCGTAGTCAGGGTAACCGCTACGGGTGAATATCGGGATAGCTTTCATTATTAGCTTTAGCCACACCGCTGGTCATGGGATCGTTTGGAGTTGGCACCTCCTGCGTGTAAGATTCTTTAATCCCTATCCCCGATTCCGAGGGTAAGCCAGCCACCCTGTTCACTATATTTCTCGTGAAGTTCGACTGTCTGATGATATTGTATCCCCCAATTAAAACCGACTGATCAAATCTCGGCTACTGCACCTTTATTTGATGAAGCACCGTGTCGCTTCAAGGCGCGTAGGAATGCTATGCGAAAAATCGCAAACACTAAGTGTCAGATTTGATCGTAGCTAGGTCACCTTATGTTTTTCTGCCATTGAAACTTCCATTCAATCCAATGGATTTTGATCAGTGATTCTTTCACCCACTCTTATGATCCCTTCCAGATCGTCCAGCATACTCTTCCATTTCTCCTCATCGGGCTCTATAGGTTTTAGGTGGCCTATTAGTTCCACACAGCTCTTTAAAGCGAACACTAACTGGTCTATGGTCTTTTCCAGGGCATGAATGTAGTTCATCATTCTTTGTTCTAGGTCCCTATCCATGTTCAACTTCCTTATCCACGCGTAAAGGTGGGCAAAAGATTAACCGCGTTTCCTTATGGCAGATATTAACCCGCTTATTTCCTTCCCCCATTCAGCCACTTGTTTAGTCGTTGAAATTACCTTTGTCACTATTTCTTCTGTACCCGAAAATGTCATATAGGCCTCTTTTACTTTTATTGAAGACCCTTCTTTTACGTATTGCGCCAACCCGAGAAGAACGTTGCCGATGAGTTGCTCATCTTCAATCGGTAAGTCCAGGGTAAAGAATCTATCGGTGATTGATACGGTTATTTCTCTTGGATCTTCCATAAACTTTCCCCTTTCTATATCCATCTTGCTTATGAGGCTGTCCGAAAACGCCCATCTGCCGTTCGGCAGGCTCACGGCCCTGAGCAAAGTCGACCCTTCTACATGGCTCAGGGTCGATGCTGAGCAATGTGGAAGCATCGAAGGGCTCCGTTACCCTCGTCCCCCGCCCTGTTAAATTCTCGCTATGCAAGACGGCGAAGCCGATTTAACAGGGCAAGTCAGTGCGGAGTACTTCTATGTACGCCTCATTCCTCGGGATTTCGGAAGCCTTGCACCTGGACATTTTCCATCAGCCTCCAAGAAGCCCGTTTTTCGACAGTCTCTGTTTCGTTCTTTGTATCCTATGCTACTCTTTTAGGCCTATATACTTATCATCCCGGCTCCACATAGCCATGTTGGCTTCGGTTGGTTCCTTTCCAAGTTGCTAGTACGGGCTGAAGCTAAACCAATTTACTGAAAACGACGTATCCTGATAAATGGGCTCTTGATTTGGTGCATGGGAATCCTATTTACAAGGCTGTCGATGTTCGCTTCCTGTTCGGGAGTAGTCATTTTGAATTTGACACCCATCCCAAGGTCACTAATCCTGACAATCTCGTCATTTACGCTGACATTTTGTTCGGAAACAGGGAGCGGAGAGGTCATAGAGACTTCTTGTCCCTCAGATAAGGGCTTAACTGTTTGGATGAAAACCCCCCAGCACTAATATCCTGAATAGAATCGGTATAAGGCTCTTCGTTAACAATATAATCAACGATGGCGGAATAGGGTTTCCTTTCATATTCCCTTTTCACATTTTCACTTATCCAATCTGCCACATACTCTGCTATTTCCTGCCAGTCTGGCTCTCCGATAACCCAGTGGGCATGATCCGGATATTCCATGTAGGTTGAAACGGTTTCGTATTTGTCGCTTACTTTCCTTACTACTGAAGCGGGAGTCATTCGGTCTTTGCCTCCTGCAATTACCAATAAGGGACAATTGACCTTTGATCCATCCACCTTTGAGGCATCTTGTGAATCAAAGAGATAGAACCCAATCTCTTTGGCTGCTCTTCCGGACTCGTAAACAAGTCTATTATAAATATCTTTCTGTTCCTCATCAGGCACCAAATTAAAAAGTCCATAAACAGCTTCATCAAAGGTCCCTCGAAGGGGTTTTCTCCATCAGCCATATTTGCTTAGCCCGCACCAGAAACTTTTGATAACCGACAGTTTCAGGGCAAAGACTCCGCTTGGTGGTGCAGAGTAGTTGTTACGCATTCATACCCCTTGTCCTCGAAAAACGCCTTATATTTCTCCCAACACCATGCGCCACAGAACATGCCGTGAATCATGAATAGTGTTTTTTTCATCTCTTCCCTCCTTTCTGTCCTGACCGAAGAAAAGAAAAACCCCACCTCTCCGTACTGAGAAGCAGGGTTCTGAGGCTCAATCCATGTCACCCTCTCATTTAAGGGTTATCATTCATGTCCTAACCTGACTGAGAATTAAAGGAAATTAGCATATTTGTCAATACTTATGAGAGCAAAGGAAAGGTCGATGAAATTGGATGAGGGTAAGAAAAGCAGGACCGCTAGACCCTGCGGTTGATTCTTGACAACTATAGGACTTGTCTAGACATAAAGAAGCTATTGGATAAAAGGAAGCTTATAGTTATTCCTCAGCGCAAATTGATCTTAATCTAAACTAGCCTGGGTAATCCCAGTGTTAGAAGAATTTCTAGAATATTTACGGCTGTCTGTTTTTTCTTTTTCCTGGCATTCAGGGCATTTTGGCCCAAGGGCGAAGAATCGCCACCCGAGCACAGCCAAAGTGTCGGCTTTACAGATAACATTGCGGTTGCATTTAATGCAGTGCCACTTTTCCGGTACAACCCGTTCCATTTCTACTCCTTTCGGCATTTTTAAAAAATGCGCCAGTATCTCTGAATCTTGAAAAGTTAAGCCCCTGAGATTCTCAATGGTCAATCAGGAGGTAAGGAAGACCCAGGGGCTTAGGAGGAAAGGGTAATGAACTCCTCCGGTTAAGTATTGAGCAAAGATGGTGCCAGAACTATTATCGAAACAACGATACTAATTTCAGACACTTAGGATTTTCCTGGGGAGTAGATATGAAATTAGATACCTATTTCAGGGTAATTGAATTCCATTCATTGGTAGGAATTTACACACCCACAGGCCAGAAGCAAAAAGACCCCTGAGCAGAGGAAGGTGGATAGAGCGGCCAAATGCTCCGGGGTCGGGCTAGGGTTGAGGTATAAGAAGTGCGGTACCAAGGCATTGAAAGGACTAACCGCAAGCCTATCGGTCAGCGGTTAGGTTTTTATTTTGGATGTGTTAGTTTTTGGTTTGCAGATGAGTGGTGAAAACGAAAAAGTCCACAACGTGCGGTGAAAGCATCCATGTGAGGGGTCAGTTGGGGAAAGATGGTGCGCCCAGGGTGATTCGAACACCCGACCTACGGATTCGTAGTCCGTCACTCTATCCAGCTGAGCTATGGGCGCACGCTTTATTGACAAGGCTTTCAGGATTTTGGCTATCCTTTGGCCCTTCGATTGCTACCATTTTGCCGCCAAAATCCACGAAAATCAAATTACCCCTCTTTTTAGCTGCCTCTGGATTCTTTTTTTTCATCAGGTGCCCGTAAATATCGAGGGTTGTGGATGCTTTGGCATGGCCTAGCTGGGATTGAATATATTTAATATTCTCACCCTGGTCAATCAAAATGCTGGGAAAGGTATGCCTCAAGGCGTGAAACTTCAACCTAGGGACTCCTGCTTTGTCTATGGCCTGCAAATACACCCTATTGTAAAGGTTGTTACAGTTCATTGGATTTCCTCTGCCATTTGGAAATACAAGGTTAAGCTCGGTTTCAGGGCAATGCCTCTTCCACTCTGCCAGTTGGTTTAGCATCTGAGGGGATAGGTCAATTCTTCTTCTGGATGCTTTTGTTTTTGGCAAATGGAATCTCCCATGATTATAGGTGCGCCTTTGTCAATCTTATCCTGGATTTCCCTTAGTCTCTTGTTTGCCTGAGTTTTGGTTGTCCCTTCTGCCAGGGTTTCCCAATGCCTCTTTCCATGCTGGTCATAATAATCAATAACCAGCCTGCATCTTCTTTATCTTATGCAAGCCATCTATTTACCCCCTTTCTACTCAAACATCCTAAGTTGTCCTGGATGCGTGGGCATTCGTTTTATTTGCTTTGGATGTACAAGTCTTTGGCCTTCCTTTCTGAAAAATACCCAGTAATAGCCTTTCCTTTTGCCCCTTTTTATGGGTTTGAATTTTTCAAAATACCGCCATTTGCCTTCGTAAAAAGCTAAACCGTAGCGATTAGATTCCAAAGGTCTGCTCATCGTATCACCTGGTTTTTTTCCGATCTGCCTTCATAGCTTTCATCAGGATGTCTATAGCTACAGTGTTCATGGAAACATTGCGATTCTGTTTGATGGTTTCCCTAGCTGCTTTTTCCCTCAGCCAATCAAGGACTTCGTCTGGCATTCTGATAGTCCAAGGCTTCAATTTATCAATCCCCCTTTCGGTGATATCGATAGTTACACAATATATACTGTAACCGTTTTGTCAAGTCCTTTTTCAAAAAAATTGCTAGCCCCTTTTCGGATCTCCTTAATCCCACTTCAACTCATCCCTATCACGCAAATCCGCTAACGAAAGCCTCTACCCACATTTGGGACAGTGCTCCACCCACACCTTTTTGTCAGGTGGCCCCGTATAGAATATAGTCCTGCCATCAATCCACCCCTTTACCCAGATGCTCTGCCCACAGGTGTGGAATTTCTCGATTTCGCCTTTCATTGATTTTCCCATGAGTATGTAAACTCCTGCCAACAAGTGGAATCTAGTTTCTCCTGATTAAGCATATCTTTACCAAATTTCCTTTCCTTCTTTAAGCTAGGCAATTCTAAGTATCTGAAATGCAGTCATTTGTTGATTAAGCCTTATTTGGCATTTTTTTTGCTCTATCAATAGTTGGTAATTGTATCTTTCCTCCAGTATTAACCTCTTTCGGAGGTTAACTCATGGAACATCCACTCAAGTTGCCTTTATTTCGCCCCCGCAGAGCATTTAATCGGTTCTGTCAGGGGGCTTTTTATTTAGTCTAATAGTCCTAAACGATCTATAGGTATATAGAACAATGTTATCTGGCATACTGAGAAGGTTTAAAATCCGACGAGAGAGGCGGACTAGTTCTGACAGGCGTTCTGGAAGAGATAGGCGCAAATTATATGATGTTCATTATCTCTCGGACGAGGGATTTCTAACGAAGCTGCGTGTAGAACGAAGACTCGAACCAGAACGAAGAGCCGACTGGAAAAGAGTGAGCAAGTGGGGGAGCGTTCCAGCCGAAGAGTAGAATGACCTAATTTGTTTAATAAGTTTTTCCTTCCATCCGTTAATCTCTAGGCAGGGCCAGGGGTTAATCCACATGGAGTACCACCTAAAAATGGGCTGACTTCGCTCTCAACAGGGCATTTGTTCTGTTGGGAGTTCAGATGATCTTACTTGATAATGCTCTCCCACTGAAACGATGAAGTTGTAAGCCAAGCAGATCGGTTTTTCTGTTTCATTTCATGTTCCGCTCTACTCATTTCATTCACTGATTAGACACTTCACCTCACTCTGGCAACACCCCAGTAAAAGCTAAATGGGAGTTCGGGGTATAAGGTCTTAGTAACTTTTTTTCGAACTACGGGGCATATGAAAAAAGGTAGTTATGAGAACTCGATTGGTGATTTCATTAATCGTATTGGGGGCTTTTATTCTTTTGCCTCAGGCAGTATTAGCTGACGACCTTGCTGATCTCAAAGCTACGCACATGAGCTATATGGAAGCGTTCCACGCTGGAGACGCAGAAACCTTTATGGGGTTTTGGGTAGAAGGGGGAGTATTTTTTTTGGTAGCAGGGCCTTTCCCACAGTAGTTAATATAGCCCGAGGCAAGAAGGTATGGTCTCGGATTTTCCAGACTCATAGGCTCATTATAACGGAGTACAAGCCCGATTTTCGTGTAATAGGAAATACGGGCTTGGTATGGGGTCACTTTACTTAGGTCTTGAGGAATAAAGAAAAGGGCATTGGAAAAAGACGCTTTCGAAAATTCTCGTTTACTTATGTGAAATCTGATGGGAAATGGAAGATAGCTCTCTTTCACGCATCTCCAATCCCAGGCGATCAGGAGATATTCTAAAACAAAAATAAGTCATCCAAAAAGGCAGGGTCATTCATTTGGCCCTGCTTTTTTATTGCCCTCTTTCTCCCATTCAATTGTTAAAGGAAGAAGCATGAACCCACCTACAAGACGCACTTTGCGATGGGGAACACCCCCATTACTCATAATTGCTATCAGACAAGGGGGATTTCTAGTACTTTGGCTTAGAAATCTAAGAATAAAGTATGGATCTTCCTTTCAAGGTATTAGATGAAAATCATACTCCCTACCGATTGGTTTTCTAATGAAATTCGGTAAAATTACTAAGACTTGACACTTTTTCATCACACTTCGTCAAAAGCGTTAACCAACGGTTAGAGGGGGGAGATTATGAGAAAAATCCGTATCATGAACGAAAAAAAATATGAAGCTCGGTTTTTTGAATTAAATGATGGAGTCACCTTTATCGGGCGGTCTGACATCAATGATGTTCAAATCAGGGACAAATATGTTTCTGGTGAACATCTAATGTTGCGGAAATTAGGGGATAGAGTCTTAGCTAGGGATCTTGGAAGCACAAACGGTACCTTTCTTGATAGCAATCCAATACCGCCTGGCGCTGAAGTTGAAGTAAAGGAAGGAGCTTCCATCGTTATTGGTTTGAGCATGATCTGCCTGGAGGAAAAGGGTTCAAAGGAAGCGCTAGCTCTTGTTAGTTCTATCGACCCTTGCAACGAGCATGACGCCACGGATAGGCTTGTCTCAAAAGAATCAGGATTGCGGCCTGTGAAGCACAAACCGAACAAGCTAGGACCAAATCTGGCGGTAGGCACCAAGCATTCTTCCAATATTCAAAAAGGAGTTGACTAATTTTATCAAAGCTCGATTAGGGGAAATACAAATGTCTTTTTTTACCCGTATAATACATGGAGATAGGAGATCAGGGAAAGACCGCAGAAAGTCAAATACAGGAGCTAAAATCAGGGTTGAGCGAAGAAGCGGTATTGAGCGAAGAAGTGGTAAGGATAGACGAATGAGTTTATATGATTGTTTACCCGAAGAGCAGAGGAAGACCTTAGAAATTACTATAGAAGAGCAGAGGAAGACCTTGGAAATTTATATAAAGGATTTAGAAAGGCACGCTGGCTAAAAACATCTAAAATCACTAACTAAACGTCAAAGGCAGGGTCATCACAACCCTGCTTCACCTCTAAATGGGCTAGGGAACAATGGAAAGAGAAAACCGTAGAATCACTTTGGCCTTTCTACCAGAAAGATTATGTTATTTGGGTAGCGGAGATCGCTTGACCTTGTGAGATTGATAGGCATACATCCCGATATCGGCAATAAAGTTGATCACAATGCCCCTGAATAGCAGACCCGAAGCAGTCAAAATTCCCCTGTCTCTTCTGAAGTCCCTTCATGGCCTTGGTCAGACACTTTTCACATAACCCACTGCTTGAATAGGTTTCCTGTGGACCAGGTTTGATGGTTCGGCCACAGTTAAAGCATAAGGTTTGCATGATGACTTCCCTCTGGTTTGGATTTTAAGTTGACCTGTTTCCATAAATAGAAAATCCTGAAAACTTACCTTTCGCAATAATAATATTATACAAAATCGGTTCCACCATGTGTCAAATAAAAGTTTAATCATATTCTCATCCAATCCTCAGTCAAAAATCAGGAATTTAGAACCGCAGAATCAGGTCTCTCCCCGATTGACTCCCCAGGAGCGGTCATATATACGTGAATACACTGACGCAGTATTAATGTTAATTTTTCCTGTGTCCTGCGCCTGAATAATTCCTCTGCCCACAACATTCAGGGGCTTTTCTTTTGTCCTATCCAATCCCTTAGCGAAAAATGAGGTTTTTCCAACCCGAAAATCAGACACCCCCAATTGACCTCCCAAGAATTAAGTAACTATGTTGCCTCCCCAAAAAGAGAAGGAGGCAAGCTAATGTATAAAGAAACCTTTAACCTTCTGTTCTTTTCACTGGGATTGCTAATAGGGGCTCTAGCCCTAATCTAACGATTTCAAAAAGTTAGCCATTGACACAGCACCCGCTGCTACTTAGATTAACAATAGATGCACGTGGCAAATCTCTTCTTAGCCCCTGGCTGGTCTTCTCAGAGGTATCGGTTTCAGGGGCTTGTCTTTTACCCTTGATATTGACAAATACCCCAATTTCCGCTACATCTCTGCTCAGGTTAGGAGATGATTATTAACGCTTAGTCGGGGGCGTTATGGAGTATTTAGCAGGACCCAATTTCTCGGATGAGAGGTTGGGTTTTTCTATTTAGGGCTAATGAAGGGAAAAAGAGTATGGAGTTACTGGTGATGTTGTTTCTGGACGCTCTAACAATATTAGGCATCTATTTCTTATTGAAAGCCTCAAATAATTTGTCCTGCAAGATAAAAACCCGTAAAGCCCGTCCAGGTCCCATTGGTTTGATAATCCAGTTATCGGCTATTTCAGTTCCCGTCATCTTAGTCACTGCCGTTGTATATATACTATTTTTAGCATGATTTAAAATTCCGTTTACGGAATATCCTATGAAGAAGGCAATTAAGGCCATTTTCTTCCAGTTCACTTTCTTACTACTTCTCCCCACCCTATGCCTAGCTGGCGAGTTTAAAGTCACCAGAGTCTACGATGGCGACACATTAAAAGCTGCGGGGCACGACATAGAGATCAAGGTCAGACTTGTTGGAATAGACGCCCCTGAAACATCCAGGAAAAAGCGAGAACCTGGACAACCATAAAGTTTTTATTCTTCATTCTGCGGATGAGTTCTTGGCCTTGTTTCCCCAAATCACGTTTGGTTAAACCATACCTTTCAAGATTCTCAATTATGCCTTGTTCAAAGAGAAATAGTCTAGATTCTATAGGATCTCTCATCATCAGTTCTATTTCATCGGCCAGGTCCGTAATCATATCCAATAAGGGTTGCGTATCATAGGAGTGATAATCTTGTAGCGATAGAGCTTTCTGCTCTGTGAGTTCCATAATTCCTATTGGTTTATCTTCATCCAGCTTAAATATTCGACTGTTTAGAATTTCTTCTCGAATTGTCATCTGCCATCTATCCATTTCTTTTCATAGAGCAATTTCAACCAAAATGAGCAAAAAGTTCGGCCGGAGGTGGTCAGCTACACTTTGTCAGCCAACGACAATGTGGCCTGCTTTAGGGCGGGTAATATCTCCCGCAGCGCGACTACACTATCCAAAATTGCGTCCGGGTTTTCGGCTCTTAAGGCTTCATAGTCATCCACTCCGGTCAGGACGCCAACGGTCATTGTTCTTGCCGCCTTGCCCGCCCGAATGTCTACCCGCGAGTCGCCCACATAGACTATCCTTTCCATTTCAACGCATAATCTTTTCCCACACTCAATCAAGGGATCTGCAGACGGTTTCTTGTTGGGAATCTTATCAGTAGTGATTATCACCTGGAGCAAATTTTCCACCTCAGAAGCTCGCAATGGATGGAGCTTGGGCGCCAGATTTCTTGCATCTGTCGATGTGACGAGACCAATTTTCATGTCTCCCATCGAGATCTCCCTTAAAATGTCGGCAGCTCCAGGGATCAATTTCACCTCCTCCCGAAACATCTGCGGATAGATTTCTCTGATAATCTCCATCGCCTTTTTGATGATTTCCTCTCTTCTGCCCTTCAGATCAGGGGGAAGTATTTTGTTCCAATCAAAATCTCCTTCAATTAGGAGATCTAAGATGTCTTCTTTTGAAAATAGAGGTAAACTGAGTCGTTCAAAGGCCACATTGAGGATTCTAAGATAGACGTCAGTTGAATCGATCAGTGTTCCATCCAGATCGAAAATCACCGCATCGCATGTGAACTGGCCGTTGGCAAAAGGCATGCCTTCTCCTCAAGGCATAGGAAGAGCATTAAGAGGTGAGTTTCTTCACTATCAAGGTTAACGAGTCTCCGTCCTTAACTTTTAGAGCGTCTTTTAGTCTCAAAGGTGAGATGACCTCAACGATGTTCTTTCTGTGCACCCTCACGTCCTCAGCAGGCATGATAATGGCTCCTGAAACACTCCCTACAGAGAGAAGCCTGGCCCTGGCAGCACAGAATTCCGTATCAGGGGGAGTCAACTCTATCCCTTGTTCCTTTTGCAGGGCTTCGATGATGGGAAGACTCTCCTCAGAGATCTCCACGTTAAGCGTTCCAGGGTATGGCCTGAAACCCAATTTCTCCATACACTGTTCTTGAACCCAATCAAGCTGGGTAAAATATGC
>WOR8_10003844_pt1 | contig 14640 bp, 18 predicted proteins | sample DeeMarSeWOR38_10_FD_19890 | JGI IMG/M metagenome (IMG submission 19890) | reverse complement strand
CGAGCGCGGTTGAATTATGTCACTACTTCGCTTCGACGAAGTGTCCCTGGAATTCGGCGACCTGAAGATCCTTTCCGACGCGGAGTTCTCCATCGAACCCGGCGAGCGGGTCTGCCTGATCGGCAGAAACGGCGCCGGCAAGTCCACGACGCTCAAGCTGATCACCGGTGAACTCGAGCCGGACCGCGGCGAGATCGTGCGCGGCCCGAATCTCGTCGTCAGCGAGCTCGCGCAGACCCTGCCGGAAGCCATGAACCTGCCGGTGCGCGACGTGGTACGTTCGGGACTGAACGATATCGAAGCGCTGCTCGCGGAATACCAGCGGCGTTCCGGGCTGGATCTCGACCGCGAGGGCATGCTGGAGCTCGAGGCGCTGCACGCCAGGATCGACGCTCACGAAGGCTGGCATATCGAACAGCGCGTCGACACGGTGATCTCGGACCTCAACCTGCCCGCCGACAAGAAGATGAATGAACTGTCGGGCGGCTGGCGCCGCCGCGTGGCGCTGGCAAAAGCACTTGTGCAGAAACCCGAGCTGCTGCTGCTCGATGAGCCCACCAATCACCTCGATATCGCGACGATCAAGTGGCTGGAAGACAGGGTGTACTCCTATCCGGGTGCGGTCATGTTCATCACGCATGATCGCGCGTTCCTGCAGCGGCTGGCGACGCGCATCGTCGAAATAGACCGCGCGAAGCTGACGAGCTGGCCCGGCAACTACGAGGACTATCTGCGCCGCAAGGAAAAAGCGCTCGAAGACGAGGCGGCCGCGAACGCGCGCTTCGACAAGAAACTGGAGGAAGAAGAAGCCTGGATCCGCCAGGGCATAAAGGCCCGGCGCACGCGCAACGAAGGCCGTGCGCGAGCGCTGATGAAGATGCGCGAAGAGCGGGCACAGCGGATTGCACCGGAGGCAAGGGCACGCATATACATCGAGGAAGCCGAACAGTCCGGTCGCAAGGTCATCCGCGCAAAGAACGTCAGCTACCGCTACGGTGACGAGCCGCTGATAGAAAACTTCTCGGTCAAGATCATGCGCGGTGACCGCATCGGTCTCATCGGCAATAACGGCGTCGGCAAGACGACGTTGCTGCGGCTGCTGCTCGGCCAGCTCGAGCCGCAGGGCGGGACACTCAAGCATGGCACCAATCTCGAGATCGGCTATTTCGACCAGCTGCGGCAGACGCTGGACCTCGAGAAGAGCGTTGCCTACAACGTCGGCGAAGGCCGGACCTACATCAAGCTCAACGGCAAGGACCGGCACGTGGTGGGCTACCTGAAGGGTTTCCTGTTCAGCCCGAAGCGTTCGCAGACACCGGTGAAGGCGCTGTCGGGCGGCGAGCGCAATCGCGTAATCCTGGCGAAGCTGTTTACGCGGCCTGCCAATCTGCTGGTACTGGACGAGCCGACGAACGACCTCGACATCGAGACCCTCGAAGTGCTGGAAGAGAAACTGTGCGAATACAGTGGCACGCTGATCGTCGTCAGTCACGACCGCGAATTTCTCGATAATGTCGTTACGAGCACGATCGTGTTCGAGGAAAACGGGCGTATCCAGGAGTATGTCGGCGGCTACAGCGACTGGGTGCGCCAGGGCAAGCAGCTTGCCGTGACCGATAATCCGTACGAGGCGGAAGAGCGCAAACGCCGTGCCGCCGAACGCCGCAGGCAGCGGCCGGCGACCAAGCTCAGCTACAAGGACCAGCGGGAACTCGACACCCTGCCGGCCGAGATCGAGGAACTCGAAACCGCGATCGCCGAGATGCAGCAAGCGGTCGCGGATCCCGATTTCTTCGCACAGGACGGCGACGCGGTACGGGAAACCCTGCAACAGCTCGCAGACACGGAGGCCGAACTCGAACGTCGAGTCGAGCGTTGGGGCGAGCTGGAGACGCTTGCCGGCTCGTTCCGGTCTTCCTAGACCGGTCTGGTCAGGTAGTAACAGCGGTCGGCCATCGGTGCGCCTTCAGGGTAATCGTGAATGACGAATCCCATCGATTGGTAGCATCCGAGAGCGGCGGCGTTATGCCGGTAGCTGAACAGGGAAAATTCATCCGCAGAGGACATCGTGGGACCGGCCTCGATCAGCGCCGCTACGAGCCGCTTGCCAACCCCTTTGCCACGCATGCGTGGGTTGACGACCAGCCGTGCGAAGTTGATGCGTCCGTAGCGCTCGTACATCTGCCCGAATGCAGCAAACTCCCCCGCCGGCGAATTCAGGCGGTAGCTCGGCATCCGGCCCCAGTGGCAGTCCTTGCGGAAGGTCGCCCCGGTAAACGGGAACCGAAAACGCGGCCCACCCCAGATATCGACGTCATCCGCATCGCGGAACCACGACATCAGTTCTTCGAGATCACCATCCGCGGCATCGACCAGCCGCCAGCCATCGCGCTCGACCGGCGCCGTCACGGCTGGGCTTTGGGGAGCGTTCTGTCGAGCACGAGGTAGCCAACTACGCCGGACGCGAGCGAGCCCAGCAGGATGCCGAGGCGTGCGTCGAAGTCGAAGACCGTATCCGCCGGCAGGTTTTGGAAGGCGAGCGTGTCGATGAACAGGCTCATCGTGAAGCCGACGCCGCTCAGTATCGCGACGCCGTAGAGCGACCCCCATGACGCTCCGCCGGGCAATTTCGCGAGACCCGCTTTGATCGCGACGAAGCACAGCAGGAAGACGCCGAACTGCTTGCCCACGAAGAGCCCCACGGCGATGCCCATGGATACCGGGTGCAGCAAGTCAGCGAAACTCATGCCGGCAAACGAAATCCCGGCGTTGACGAAAGCGAACAGCGGCAGCACGCCGAAGGCGACTACCGAGTGCAGGTCATGCTCGAGTTCGCGGAGCGGCGAGCGGTCCGGTTCCTCTTTCGAGCGCATCGGGATGAACATTGCGAGCGCGACGCCTGCCAGCGTAGCGTGCACGCCGGATTTCAGGACGGCGACCCACATTACGATCCCGACGAGCACGTAAGCTGATACCGAGCTCACGTGGCGCCAGTTGAGATAGCTCAGGATGAGCAGGCACGCAGACGCCACGATCAGCGCATTCATCGAAAGATTACCCGAATAGAAGATCGCGATAATGATGATCGCGCCGAGGTCGTCGAAGATCGCGAGCGAGACCAGGAACACCTTGAGGGACAACGGCACACGATTCCCCAGCAGCATGAGTATTCCAAGTGCGAATGCAATGTCTGTCGCCGCAGGGATCGCCCAGCCGTTCATGCCTACCGGGTCGCGGTAGTTAAACAGCACGTACAGACCGACAGGTGCGACAATACCGCCAACCGCGCCGAGAGCCGGCAGCAGGACATTGGACGGGCGCGACAATTCGCCCTCGAGGAGTTCTCGCTTGAGCTCGAGACCGACGAGGAAGAAGAACACGGCCATGAGGCCGTCGTTTACCCAGAGGAGCAAGGGCTTCGCTATCTCGAGGCGTCCGATGCGAACCTCCACCGGTGTTTCGATGAAGAGATCGTAGTAGGCCGCCAGGGGGGAATTGGCCGCTACGAGCGCCAGCGCAGCGGCTGCCATCAAGACGAGGCCGCCGGCGGACTCCATCTGCAGGAAATTCCTGATCGTTGCTTTCACGGGTTACTGAATCCTGATGCAGTCGAGCCAGCCTCATCAGCGGCCCGGCATCGTCTCCTCGAAATAGCGATCGAAGGCACGGTGCACGATATCCGGGGACACTCCGACTGCTTCCACGGCGCGATTGAACTGCTCCATTTCCGAAACCTGGCGGCGCCCGTCGGCAGCAATGACCTTGAGCGCCATCACCGCGATATCCTCTTTCTGTTTGTCTGACAGGCTGCGGCCCAGTTCGACAAGATGCTCCGTAAGCTCGGGTTTTTCCGCCAGCTCACTCATCGCCCGCGTCAGCAGCTCCAGCGATTCCGAGCCCTCGAGCTTGAAGTGCTGCTCGATCAGGTCGATCATTTTCGCCGACTCTTCCGGCTCGATCGTGCCGCTGCCCTTGGCAACATAGATCAGCAGGGCCGCTACGAGAAACTTGCTGTCGTAAACCTCCGTGCCGTACTTGGTTTCGACTACCAGTTCGTTTCCGCGAAGCCGCGTGGTCTTGATCGTGTCACTCATGGCGTCATCTCGTATCGTAATGCTCTCGCATGTACTCGACCGATGCCGTTATCAGTCGTTCGAGTACATCCTCGTCGACATCGGACAAGCGCCTGATATAAAGGCAAGACTTGCCGGTCCTGTACTTGCCGAGCTTTGACATCAGCTTATCAAAGCGGCCGAAGCCGGGCATGATGTAAACAGTCAGTGCCTGCTTGCGTGGCGAAAAGCCGGTGATCATGAACTCGCCTTCACGGCCGCTCGCGTAACGGTAATGATAGCGGCCGTAGCCGACTATACCCGGACCCCACATAGTTGCACGCTTGCCCGTCGCTCGACGCATCATAGCTGCCACCTTTCCGGCATCAGTGCGCATCTGACGATCTTCGATCGCGGCCATGAATGCCGTTACGCTGGCGCCGGTCGGACGGGTCTTGAGGTCTGCCATCGGGCCCGTCGGCTGCTAATGCGAGGTGCCAAAGAGACGATCACCCGCATCGCCGAGGCCCGGCACTATGTATTTGTTTTCATTAAGGTATTTGTCGATGGCGGCCGTGTATACCGGCACCTCGGGGTGCTTCTCCTCGACCAGCGCCAGGCCCTCCGGACAGGTAACGATGCAGATGACAATGATGTCCCTGGCACCGAATTCCTTGAGCTGATCGATCGCGGCTACCGTCGAACCCCCGGTCGCAAGCATGGGGTCGATGATGATGCAGGTACCGGATTTCGCCTGCGGCGGGAAGCGCTCGTAGTACGCCACCGGCTGCTTGGTTTCCTCGTCCCGGTAAAGCCCCACGAAACCGACGCGAGCCGTCGGTACGAGCTCGAGTATGCCCTCGAGCATCCCAATGCCCGCGCGCAGCACCGGCACGACGACGATGTCGTGGTCTATCGTCCGGCACGTTGCCATCTCGAGGGGCGTTTGCACCTCGACTTCGCGTGTATTGACGTTTTTCAGTGCCTCGTAACAGACGAACTCCGTTATTTCGGTGGCAAGCTCGCGAAACTTCTTGTGACCGGTTTCGACATTGCGAATCAGCGCCAGCTTGTGCTGTACGCAGGGGTGATCGATCTTGACATGCATGTGGCTATGCTCCGTTGTTATTTGTTTTCCAGTTCTCCCCAGATCGCATACTCGTTACCCAACGGGTCTACGAAATGAAACCGGCGTCCGCCGGGAAATTCGAAAATGTCCTGGCTGATCGACGCCCCAAGTTCGATAACACGGTCAACGTCCCTTTCGAGGTCCTCGCTGAAGAACACCAGCAACACACCATTGGCCGGTGCCGGTTCCGCGGCTCGGCGAAATCCACCGTCTAGCCGTCCATCCCGGAAACTGATGTAGTCGGGCCCGAAGTCGTGGAACTCCCAACCCATGAGCGCTGCAAAGAAGTCGCGCGCTTTCGCCGGGTCGGTTACCGGTATTTCGATATAGTCGATTCGTTTTTCAGCTCTCATGTCGCACTCCCCGGAACCTAGGGCCCCTTGAGTCTCATTACCGGGCGCTCGGATTCGATGGTGACCGCGCCGAAGTCTCCCCGTATTTCGTAACGGCCATCCCCGCGCCGCTGCAGCCCGCTGATAGCGCCGAGGCCGAGTTTGCTCAGGACGGTCCTGATGTCACCATCTCCCGCCAGGCCGTCCACGCTGACATCGACGCAGAACGGGAACTCGATGAGCGCCGGACGAATACACACCTTCTCTGCAGGTCTCGGCTTCTCGTAGAACGGGTGCTCCGGCAGCAAATGCATGTCAGTGTCGATGAACAACGTCTCTGCCTCGAAGTACCAGGAAAGTACGAAGGACTGCGTGAGATCCACATCGCTGAACTCCCGAAACCTGCGCCAGTCGACCGATTCATTATCACCCGACATCTCGCGGATCCTGTCCGATCGCTCTCAGAAAGCCCGCCCGGTCCGACGGTGAAACCATTATCCGTCGCTTGCCGTAGTGAATTCGCAGCCTGTCCAGCGACAGTGCGGGCGACGACAAGGGGCTGCGCGTAGCCTCCACACTCTGAATCGAATCGATCGGCACTTTCCACCGAAACGGGCCGCAGGCAACACGGAGAGTATTGCCCTCGACCGTATAATGGGTGCCGATCAGCATCGACCCGATCAGGGCTACGAGCGCCAGCGCGGCCAGGATCATGACCGTCGCTTCACGTGGAGTATCTACCTGTGTCGCCGCGATGCTCATGACGACGACTTCGAAAACCATGACCGCGACCAGCAGGTAAAGCAGCCAGCGGTCGATTTTCGACTTGAATCGTTTGGGCGTCATGGCAGCCCATATTCGGTTGGCCTAACCCGGGCTGTCAAGCAAACACGGCGTTTACCCAGGCCCCGATAAAATGTGATGCGACCACCACGACGACGGCAATGGCGACATGTTCGCCGATGATCGCAACGGGTGACGCCTGTTGCGCGCGGGCAATAAAGAAACTCAGCACCGCGATAACGAAAATCCCCCAGGCGACGGAGGCCACCACCGCCGGCAACAGCGGCAGCAGCAGGACCGGTATTGCGAAGGAGATCGCAAACACGAACTTGGTCAGGAATGTCGTCACCGTCGCAGCCCAGATATGATGTTGAGTGGCATTGGGATCCGCTTCCTCCGCGAGGTGAATACCCAGGGCATCCGACAGGGCGTCCGCCACCGCGATGACGAAGATACCGCCGAGCACCGCGGTAACCGATCGGGTGCCGGCGTGGAGCCCTGTTATCAGGCCGATCGTGGTGATGACGCCCGAAGTAGCTCCGAAGAACAGGCCGGTGCGTGCGCCGTCGTTACTGAAGAAACCCATGCCATTCAGCTTGCGAAGTCGATTCGATAGAGGCTGACGTCGTGATCCTGTCCCGGCAATCGCATTGTCCGCTCGTAATGCAATCCGAGCTTCTCGAGCAGGCCCACGGAGGGCTTGTTCTGCGGCGACACTATGGCGGTGACGCAGGTCAATTTCAGCGCGTCTCGCGCGTGATCGAGGACCGCGACGGAGGCTTCGAACCCGTAGCCCTGACCGCAGAATTCAGGCAAAACCGCGAAGCCGATGTCGGGCTCGTCGAGACCATCGCGACGAAACAGGCCGCAGATGCCGAGATCTTCGCTGTCTTCCCGTCGCATGATGCGAAATGGACCGTAGCCGTAATCCGTGTAGAGGCGCAGCGGCCCGGCCTCGATTGCGGCCCTGGCCTGCTCGAGCGTACGAACGCCGCGATCTCCGACGTAGCGTATGAAAGCGGGATCGTTCCAAACGGCAAACATCATCGGCGCATCGTCCGGCGTCAGCCAGCGCATCTCGAGGCGCTCCGTATTGAGGATTGGCCCGTTCATATGTTCTTCAGAAGAACTCCACCGCGCCTGTTTCCAGCGAGTACTCCGCGCCGACCACCATGAGTCCTTCCTCCTCGGCAAGCTGCCGGATTATGCCGGGACTGTTCCGGATGACATCGACCGCGAGCCGCACGTTTTCGCGGCCGATAATGTCGACGAGTTCAGTATCGCTGCCGTTCTGTCCCGCCGCGATCGCGCGTTCTGCCGCAGGCCGGATCTGTTCGACGATCAGGCGCAGGTTTTCGGACTCCGGTAATTCACCGCCCTGCACGCTCTTCAAAGCAGCATCGACGGCGCCGCATCCGGTATGACCGAGCACGACCACCAGGCGGGTGGCGAAAGCCCCGGCCGCAAACTCGATGCTGCCCAGTTGTGTCCTTGACACGATGTTGCCCGCAACCCGTATGACGAACAGGTCGCCCAGTCCCTGATCGAAGACGACCTCGACCGGAACCCGGGAGTCGGAGCAGCCTACGATGATAGCGAACGGCGCCTGATGCTCCCTCAGCTGTTCGCGCCTGGTTCCGGAACACAGCGAATCCTGGTCGACGTCCCCGGTGAGAAACCGGGAATTGCCGTCCCTGAGTCGCTGCAATGCGTCCTCAGCGGGGATCATGCCGGCACCTCGAAAAGAACCTGTCAGGCAAGAGTCAATGCCTCCTGTGTGGTCGCACCCACACCCAGCTCAACACCACGACGACCGCGAACGCCGTGTAAGCCACGGCGAAAACCCAGGCCGGGGCCCGATAGTACAGGATTGCCTCGAGCCAGTGCGAAACGAAGCTGCCGCTATAAGTAGCATCTCCGGCCTTGCTGCGCAGATACATCTCGAGCTGTGTGAGCGGACAGATGACACCGATCCAGGACTGCAGCACGACGACGCCGATGGCAGCGAGATGGATGACGCGAAACCACCAGTTGCGTACCCACGACCACGACAACAGCTTGCCCAGGAGGATAAGGACCAGCCCCACGACGACGAAGACGACGAACAGCACGTGCAGCAGGAGCACCGCATCGGCTGCGAGAAGATACGGCATCGCCGTCAACCCAGCCTGCGAATCCCTATCCTGTCGCGAATCTCGGCGAGGAACGGCGCAGATTTCTCACGCGCTTTCGCGGCGCCCTTGAGCAGCTCAGCCTCGACGATTGCCGGATTGGCGATGAGCCGCTCGTACTCTTCGCGAGCCGGCTTGAGTTGTTCATTGATGTACTCGAAGAGCAGCTGTTTCATCTCGCCCCAGGCGATGCCTTCGGCGTAACGCTTCTCGACGGCGCGGGTCTCTTCCTCGGTCGCAAATGCCTTGTAGATTTCGAACAACGTGCTGTCTTCCGGGTCCTTGGGCTCACCGGGCTCCAGGCTGTTGGTCTTGATCTTCATGATCAGCTTGCGCAGGCGCTTCTCATTCGCAAACAGTGGAATCGTGTTGTTGTAGCTCTTCGACATCTTGCGGCCGTCGAGTCCCTTCAGCACCGCGGTGTTCTCGCCGATCACGGGCTCCGGCAATACGAAGGTCTCGCCGTAATGATGATTGAATCGCTGTGCTATATCGCGCGCCATCTCGACATGCTGTTTCTGGTCGCGCCCAACGGGAACCTTGGTCGACTTGAACATCAGGATGTCGGCCGCCATCAGGATCGGGTAACTGTACAGCGCCATCATGACGCCCTTGTCGGGATCCGCGTTGCCGCGCTCTTCGTTGGCCTGCACCGCCGCCTTGTAGGAGTGCGCCCGGTTCATCAGGCCCTTTGCCGTCATTCCGGTCAGTATCCAGGTCAGTTCCGGAATCTCCGGGATATCGGACTGCCGATAAAAGAACGCCCTGTCGGTGTCCAGGCCCAGCGCCATCCAGGAGGCGGCAATCTCGAGCGTCGACTGCGCGATCTTGTCCGGGTCTTCATTCTTCGCCAGCGAATGGTAGTCGGCGAGAAAATAGAAGTGCTCTGTCGATGGGTCCTTGCTTGCCGCTATGCCCGGCCGAATGGCGCCGACGTAGTTGCCGATATGGGGAGTGCCGGTCGTCGTGATACCGGTCAGGTAGATATCCTGGGTCATGCTCTGGGGCCTGCAATTGCGCCACTCGGTCTTGCTCGTCGTTCATTTGGAATGACCAAATCTCTCTCCTCGCGCTTTGGTTGGCGCAATTTCAAGCGCTACAGCAGCCTTGTTAATTGGGTTAGCAGGCCCTTAGTAGCCGGCTGCCTGGCCGTCCTTCCTGACTTCCGAGGCGCCATAGTACACGCCCTCCTCGCTATCCCGCAGTATCGCCTGGTATCCACCGAAGCTGCCGTCACTATCCCCGAGGGTATGGCCCAGCGCTTCGAGTGCCTGCCGGGTCTTGTCGCTGAATCCGTCCTCGAGAAACACGGTTCCGCCATCCGTCATGACCTCGCCGGTCGGCTGGGACGACCCGCCGTGGCGAACCCTGGCGGCGTCACCCGCCTCCTGCAGATTCATGCCGAAGTCGAGCATGTTCACGATGATCTGCACGTGGCCCTGCGGCTGCATCGACCCTCCCATGACACCGAAACTCATGAGCGGCTCACCGTCTTTCATGACGAATGCGGGGATGATCGTGTGAAACGGGCGCTTGCCTGGCTGCAAAGCATTCGCATGTTCCGGATCGAGGCTGAACAGCTCGGCGCGATCCTGCAGCATGAAGCCGAGGTCGCCGGGAATCATGCCGGATCCCATGCCGCGGAAATTGCTCTGGATCAGGGACACCATGTTGCCGTCTTTATCGGCCACGGTCAGGTAGATGGTGTCACCCGACTCGAGCTTCGCATCGCCCGCCGGCAGGCTTTGCGAAGCCTTGTCCATGGAAATCAGCTTGCGCCGCTCCGCAGCGTAGTCCTTCGAGATCAGCCGATCCACGGGAACGTCGGCGAAATCCATGTCGGCATAGAACTTCGCCCGGTCCTCGTAGGCGAGCTTCTTCGCTTCGACGAACAGGTGGATGTACTCGGCACTACCGAAACCCATCGATCGTATGTCGTAGCCCTCGAGGACATTCAGTATCTGCAGCGCCGCGATTCCCTGGCCGCTCGGCGGCAGCTCGTAGACATCCCAGCCACGGTAGTTCGTCGACACGGGCGCGACCCATTCCGAGCGATGATTGGCGAGGTCCTCGTAACGCAACAGGCCGCCCTGCTCGGTCATGAAGGCATCGATGGTCTTTGCGATCTCGCCCTTGTAGAAGACGTCGCGACCACCCTTGGCGATCATCTCGTATGTCTTCGCGAGCCGCGGGTTCCTGAAGATCTCACCCTTCTTCGGCGTGTCCCCGTTCGGCATGTAGGTTTCAGCAAACCCGGGGTATTCGGCGACATACGGTTTGTTGCGCCCCATGTAATAGGCGATCACTTCCGACACCGGGAACCCTTCTCGCGCATACCGGATCGAGGGGGCGAGGATCTCGGCCATCGACAGTCGCCCGTAGCGCCCGTGCAGTTCGTACCAGCCGTCAACCGCGCCCGGAACGCTTACCGGCAGCGGACCCAGCGGCGGAATGGCATCGAGCCCTTTCTCCCGGAAATAGTCGATGGTCATCGCCGCCGGCGCGCGGCCCGATGCGTTAAGGCCGGTCAGTTCGCGCTTCTCCGCGTCCCAGACGATGGCAAACAGGTCGCCGCCGATACCGCAGCCGGTCGGCTCCATCAGCCCGAGCGCGGCATTCGCGGCGATAGCGGCGTCTACAGCCGAACCGCCCGCCTTGAGAATATCCAGGGCGACCTGGGTCGCGAGCGGCTGGCTGGTCGCCGCCATGCCATGTGGCGCAATGACTTCCGAACGAGAGGCGTGTGGCAACCCCGTGACACGATCATAGGCAGCCAGGCCTTCGGCCATGACCGCACTTCCCGACATCAAAAACAAGATTCCTCCCAGCCCATACCATCGCCTCATCGGGCTCTCCGCGACATTTACAAGGGCGACAATAATGCCTAGTTTAGGGTGTGATTTAAACTCGTACAGTAGACCGGCTGCCGGTATGATTCACACCATGAAACTGGACTTCAGCGACAAGAACCCGGATCTCGGTGAACTGTATACGCATCATATCGAGGAAATCTGCCAACGCCATGATCATGCGCTCGAACGTGCCGGGGCGTCGCACGCGGTAATCTTCTCCGGCGCGCCCAGGTTCGCGTTTCTCGACGACAACACCTATCCGTTCCGTGCCAATCCGCATTTTGTCGGCTGGGCGCCGCTGACCCGGTTGCCGCTGTCCTACGTCGTTTACACGCCGGGCGAAACGCCCGTTCTGATCTATTATCAACCGCACGACTACTGGCATCCCGTGCCGGGCAGCCCCGATGGCTACTGGACATCGCATTTCGATATTCGCGTCGTGCACGAGGTCGACGAGGTTGCCAGCCATCTGCCGGAAAGCCGCGAGAAATGCATACTCATTGGTGAAATCGATGACGACGGCCACGCTTTCGGTATCGACCGTATCAACCCCACGACTGCGATCAACATCCTCCACTACGCACGTGGCACATCGAAGACTGCCTACGAACTGGCCTGTATGCGCCTTGCGGCGCGCCGCGCCGCGCTCGGCCACATGGCGGCAGCCAGGGCATTTGACGATGGGCTGGCGGAATTCGCCATCCACCAGGCGTATTGCGAGGCGACCAGTCATGCCGAGAGCGAATTGCCTTACAGCAATATCATCGCGCTCAATGAGCACGGCGCGATCCTGCACTACACGGATCTCGATCGCGAAGCCCCTGCCGAAATAAAGTCGTTCCTGATCGACGCCGGCGGGCAGGTTCACGGTTATGCATCGGACATCACGCGCACCTACAGCAAGGGTGACAGGCATTTCTCGGATCTCGTCGCACGCATGGAGACACTGCAGCATGACATCGTCAGCCGCGTCAGCGCCGGCGTCGATTACCGCGAACTGCATCTCGATACGCACCGGCTTACCGCCGGAGTCCTGGTCGATTCAGGGCTCGCCTCCGGTGATGCCGATGCGCTCGTGTCTGAAGGCGTGACCAGTGCGTTCATGCCGCATGGCATCGGTCACCTGCTCGGCATACAGGTCCACGATGTGGCTGGTTTCATGGAGAACGAGAACGGTGCGACGATCGATCCTCCGAGCGGCCATCCGTTTCTCCGCCTGACGCGTGTTCTGGAGGAAGACATGGTCCTCACGATCGAGCCGGGGCTGTATATCATCGACATGCTCCTCGATAACCTGCGCGGCACGCCTGCGGAATCGCTCGTCAACTGGAACGCCGTCGATGCGCTTCGCCCCTTTGGCGGCGTCCGCATCGAGGACAACGTGCGCGTACTCGCAAACGGCTGCGAAAATCTGACGCGCGACGCATTCGCCGAACTGCAATAGCCCTCGCCATCAACCTGTAATACGACCGCCATACCATCGCGCATCGCGCCCGAATTGTGTGCGCGGCCACCATCCGCGTGCACGATGCTGGTGCGCGCAACGAAACCGGCGAGACGGTTTTCTTGATAATTTCTTAATGATTACAGTGGTTTATGAAATCGTCGCGAATACCCGCCCAGTCTCCGGGCTGGTATGTTTCCTGCAATGACTTGCTATGAGCCCCATCAACCGAAACATTTCGTTACGCGGATTGCGGACCTTTTGTGTCGCGGCAGAGCACGCAAGCTTTCGCATCGCGGCAGAAAAGCTGTTCATTACCGCGTCGGCCGTCAGTCACCAGATAAAAAACCTTGAAGAGCAACTGGGCATAAAGCTGTTCGAGAGAACCAGTCGTTCTTTGACGCTGACCGAAGCGGGACGTTCACTGCTCGATGACATCGAGCCCTTGATCACCCGTCTCGACGAGGTCGCCGCCCGGCACCGCAAGTCCGTGGCTCGCCGCACACTGAGCATATCGGTGCAGCCATTCTTCGCCAGCGAAGTGTTCATTCCGAAACTGCCGGAATTCACCCGAGACCATCCGGACGTCGATATCAAGGTCGACACCAGTGACGAGTCCGCGGAAAAACACCCTGCAACGGTGGACGTATCCATCCGTGTCTTCAAATCGGCACCCGAAGGCCTTGGCTCGGACCGCTTGTTTCCCCTGCGCCTGATCCCCGCCGCTTCTCCGGATCTCCGGGAAAAGATGGTGATCGATGAGACGTCGATTACCGGCGATGTACCGCTACTCGTTCATGACAACCGCCCTAAGGCGTGGCGGCAATGGCAGGAATCTTCAGGCGTACGGATACCGCCGGCCACAAGCATCATCCGGCTCGGATCCATGATTGCTATAGCGCGAGCCGCCGAACGCGGGCTTGGCGTGGCGCTGGTGCCCGTCCAGCTGAGCGATGCCTGGTTCGAGTCCGGCAGCCTCGTGCCGCTGTCCGATCATGAACTGGTGACTCGAGATGCCTACTATTTCGTCTGTCGCCCCGAGGACGCTAGTAACGAGGCGATCCGGACCCTGAGAGAGTGGGTATTGCAGAATTTCGATGATTGGTGATGAATTTTTTTCAACGTTCACGCGATTTTTTTTCGTTTGCCGCGTTGCTTGGACGCCTCTACTGTTTCCGCGACAGAACGAGCTGCGACCCTGACATCGCAGACAATCTTGAATCGCTTGGAGGAAGGAAACATGAACTCATCGCAGAAAAGGAATCGTATCGTTGCCGTGTCGCGGCCACTCACGCTGGTCGCAGCCTTGATCGCCTGTGCACCGATTTCCGCACACGAGGTCGACCCTGCATACACGATGACGATCATCATTGACGCTGCGCACGGCAGCAAGGTCGCCGCAGGAGAGTACAAACGCGCGATCGAGAAGATCACGGCCAGCAACAGCAAGAGAGATCGCTACTCGAAGCAGACCAATCTCTGTGTCGCATATACGAAAACCGGAGAACTCGACAAGGCCACCGACGCCTGTGAAGCCGCACTCGCGATAATGCTCGATGACCGCAAGCCCGGGCGCAGCTATCTCGGGCCTAAGCAGGCGGAAAAGGCTGATCGCGTTTACACGGCTCTCGCGCTGTCGAACCTGGGCGTACTGCACGCGGCAAAAGGCCGCCCCGAACGAGCGCGCAAATCATTTCGGAAGGCGCTGGAACTGGAGACCGGCCTGTCGGCCCCTGAGACCAATCTCGAACGACTCGAAAGGGGCCAGGCACCGAGCGCATGAGCAGTAACGATCATCGATCCCCCTCGGACGACGGCGTCCGTCGATGATCACCCTGGTGGCCCGCATCTCCCCCCTGCGGGCCGCCTTTTTCCTA
>WOR8_10003843_pt1 | contig 14642 bp, 11 predicted proteins | sample DeeMarSeWOR38_10_FD_19890 | JGI IMG/M metagenome (IMG submission 19890) | reverse complement strand
ATTGATCCTTACTCCCAACTTTACTGCTTCTTCGATTTCTTCTAGGGAAACACAATTGGGTGAGTATAGAATTTTTTTCGGATCATAGCCAGCTTGAAGTGACAAGAGTACTTCCTGTATTGAAACCGCATCCAACCCGGCACCAAGGGTTTTAAAAAATTTCAGGATGTTTATATTGGTCAATGCCTTACAGGCATAGAAAATCTTAATATCAGAACTTTTAAAAGCATTCAGAAGTTTCTTGTATTGCGATTCCATTTTTGCAGTTTCGTACACATATAAAGGAGAACCATATCTCTCAACAAGGTCAAGAACAGGAATCCCATCAATTTGATACTGATTGTTCTGAAGTTCCATGGTTTAAGCTTTTTGATAGTTGTGCAATTCAATTCATCTGTTTATCGAGGATTGGGTGATATTCAGGAGGGGCAAGGCCTGCCTGTTATTTGCTATCTTGTTTTCGATCAGAAAGAGTATTACTGAAAAGTGTCCTGTTCACAATGGAACGACCCAGGGTTATCTCATCTGCATATTCAAGTTCATCACCAATAGCAACACCTCGTGCCAGTGTGGTAATTTTTACCGGATATTCGTTTAGTCTCTTGTAAATATAAAAATTGGTTGTATCACCTTCCATTGTTGTGCTGAGAGCAAGGATGATCTCTTTGACTTTATTTTTGGATACCCTGGTTTCCAATGAATCGATAAATAAATCACCCGGTCCTATTCCATCCATGGGTGAAATTATTCCTCCCAATACATGGTATACACCGTGATACTGGTTGGTATGTTCTATAGACATCACATCTCGGATATTCTCAACGACACAAATCGTTTCATGGTCTCTTTTCGGGTTGGAACAGATCTGGCACACATCAGTATCAGAGATGTTCTTGCATATCGTACAGTGCTTAACCTGGTTCCTTAACTGGATGATCGATTTGCCGAATGATTCAACATCTTCTATATCCTGCTTAAGCAGGTGCAATACCAGCCGGAGAGCAGACTTATTTCCCACTCCAGGCAATTTGGAAAATTCCCTGACGGCCTGTTCAAGAAGTTTTGATGGATATTGATGTATTGTCATACTCTATTTTGCACAGAATTATTATGATTACAGGGCATCAAAAATAATATCAAATACACGGATTACCAATTTTTTCTTTTAATTGTTTTTATTAACCTTGCACATCTTTATAACACCTTAAGTCCATGTCGGCTTTTGCAGTATTGTCTGTTATCCTTGCATATTTCCTGATTATCCTGGTGATCTCATATTTTACTGGCAGGAAAGCAGACAATGAAGCATTTTTCCTTGGAAACAGACAATCCCCGTGGTATGTGGTAGCATATGGCATGATAGGTGCTTCCTTATCAGGAGTTACATTCATTTCAATACCTGGTTGGGTAGGGGATAGCCAGTTTTCCTATATGCAGATGGTGATCGGTTATTTGCTGGGTTACTTCCTGATAGCTAACATTTTACTTCCCTTGTATTACAAACTTAAACTCACATCAATATATACATACCTTGATGAGAGATTTGGATTCTGGTCATATAAAACAGGTGCTGGATTGTTCCTGATCTCAAGGTTGATAGGAGCTTCTTTCAGGCTTTACCTGGTAGCCGGAGTTCTTCATCTCAGTATATTCGGGCTCTGGGGTATCCCATTCTGGATCACTGTTGTCATCACAATTTTACTCATCTGGCTATATACCAACAGGGGAGGGATTAAAACAATTATCTGGACGGATACTCTTCAAACAACGTTCATGCTTGTAGCAGTTGCAGTAACAGTTATTTTTATCAGCAAAGCGCTGGAGCTGGATTGGAAAGGACTTTCACGGGCGATCCGTGACAGTGAATTCTCCAGGATATTCTATTTCACCGACTGGAACGACAGCAGGCATTTTGCTAAACAATTCCTGTCCGGAGCATTTATTGCTGTGGTCATGACAGGACTTGACCAGGATATGATGCAAAAGAATTTGTCGTGCAGGAACCTTAGGGAAGCGAAAAAAAATATGTATTGGTTGAGTATTCTGCTTATTCCGGTGAATATTTTATTTTTATCCCTTGGAGCATTGTTATATATCTTTGCTGCGAGAATGGGGGTAGCAGTTCCTGAAAGGACCGATGATCTGTTTCCGCTTATTGCAACCCAGGGATATTTGTGGCCCATTGTCACAGTCTTTTTTATAATCGGTCTGGTTGCTGCAGCATACTCTAGTGCTGATAGTGCCCTGACATCCCTGACCACATCATTTACTGTAGATATTCTTAATCCAAAAGACAAATCGGAGAATCACCTGGCTGCATCCAGGAAAAAAGTTCATGTGCTCATTTCTGTTTTGCTTCTATTGTTTATCCTGTTGTTCCGCCTGATTAATGATCAATCTGTAATCAGTGCTGTTTTTACTGCAGCAGGTTATACCTATGGTCCTTTACTCGGATTGTATGGATTTGGATTGTTTACAAAATATAAGGTTAAAGATAAATGGGTTCCGCTGATAGCGGTTTTATCTCCGGCAGTTTGTTATATCATCAGCACACATTCGGAACAGTGGTTCAAAGGGTATGAGATGGGATTTGAACTGCTCATATTGAATGGATTTCTGACTTTTGTGGGATTATTTATAATAAGAACAATTCCCCAAAGTATCACAAAGTAATTACAAATTTCGGATATTGGATTTCGGATTAATATGAAATCCTGCAAAGAGGATTAAAAGACAATTATTCAATGCAGTAATTGCAGTGTTGGCAATGTGTTTTATAAAACATCATCTGCCTTACGAGATTTAAGGAGATTTTACATAAACAACTGGAATATGGTGGAGTGTAGGAAGAGTTAGTTTTTTCTTTTTCAGGGATTTTGGGTTCCAGTCATTTTATTGTCAATTGGTCCAGTCGCTTTAAAAGGTTGGATCACTTTAAGAGGTTGGACCACTAGCGAAGCTGTGTCTATATGCCAACATTTTTGATTGCAGCTGTATAATCAATACCAACAACTGGAACCGGGAATTAGAAACCGAAAACCGAAAATCCCGAAACGGTCAAAATCTTTGATTTTGTAACCGTTTCGAGGATCCTCGAGAAACATACGCGATCGTAGATCGCTTGTTTTTCGGGACCGAAAAACAGCTACCACTACGATTTGCCAACAGAATAGATCTCCTTCACAACATCATCATATCTTTCGTACAGATTCCTTCGCTTTAACTTGAGGGTTGGAGACATTTCGCCGGTTTGGGGTGTCCATTCCTCCTTGACCAGCCTTATCCTTTTTACCTGTTCATGTTCCCCAAGGCTTTTATTTACATAATTTACTTCTTTCTGGACAACGTTCATCACTTCTTTTTGGCCGATCAATTCCTCATTATCTTTGAATTTTAGGTCGTGGCTGGATGCCCATTCTTGCAGGTAGGGGAAATTAGGTGAAATCAGTGCACTGGCAAATTTTTCATTTTCTCCGATCACCATAACCTGTTCGATAAAAAAGGATTCTTTTAACCTGTTTTCGATAACTTGGGGAGCAATATATTTCCCGCTTGACAATTTGAAAATTTCTTTTTTCCTATCGGTAATTTTAAGATACTTACCATCAACCATGGTGCCGATGTCACCTGTATGGAACCATCCATCTTCATCAATGGCCTCTTTTGTTAATTCAGGTTGCTTATAATATCCCAGCATAACATTTGGGCCTTTACACAGGATCTCACCATCTTCTGCAATTTTAACTTCAACTCCTTCAATCGGGGGACCAACAGTCCCAAACATAATTTCGTTGGTTACCTGGTTGCTGACTGCAATAACCGGTGATGTTTCGGTCAATCCATAGCCTTCCAGGACCTGGATGCCGGCAGCCCAAAATATCCTGGCAAGACGGGCCTGAAGAGCGGCTGATCCGGATACAATAATCTCAATATTCCCTCCAAGAGCTTCTTTCCATTTTGAGAATATCAGTTTCCTGGCCAGGTTTAGCCGTTTGTTATACCACCAGCCATTCTTATTATTCAATTCATACCTCAAACCAAGATTTACAGCCCAGAAAAAAATCTGCTTTTTCGGGAACGAAAGCTCTTTTCCTTTACTAATGATACGATCATACACTCTTTCAAGAAGCCTTGGAACGGAAGAAAATATGTCAGGCTTTATTTCTTTGGCATTCTCAGCTATTGTTCCCATGTTCTCAGCATAATATATACTAATTCCTTTATACTGAAAATGATAATTCAGCATTCTTTCATAAATATGACTCAGGGGTAAGAATGACAGGGCTTTGTGCCTGTGGTCCATCCTATGGACTCCAATAGTTGCTTTAATATTGGAAATCAAATTATTATGTGAGATCATCACCCCTTTTGGGAAACCTGTTGTGCCGGACGTATAAATTAATGTCACCATGTCATCAGGCAAGATACTTTCCTTGATTCTTTCCAGCTCATCTTTGTATTTGTCTGCATTCTGCCTCCCGAGCTCGACCAATTCCTTCCAGTTCTTTGCCCCTTCCACTTCATTGTAGGTATACATGTCAGTTATTGAATCAATCTTATCACAGATAGGCCTGAGCTTATCATACAAAGCCTTATCCGAAACAAAGACCATCACAGGTTCGGCATGCTTCAATATGTATTCATATTCCTCGGAACTGATCGTAGGATAGATCGGTAAATGAACTATACCAGCCTGACAGATTGCCATATCTGCAAAATTCCATTCCGGCCTGTTATTGGCTATGGTGGCAATCTTATCACCTTTTTTTACTCCGGATGCAAGAAGACCATAACTGAAATGGGTGGCAATATCAATGTATTGCTCAGAGGAATATTTTACCCAAACCCCGTTCTCTTTTCCAGCAATAATATCATCCTTATTGAATTCCTTGACGAGTTTAAGTATATCAAAGGTTCTGGTGACTTCCATGGTTTTAGGTTATTGGTTTATCCAAATATAAGAAAATATTTCATTCTCCTTTTTTATGTACTCGTTCTCACTTAAAAAAGACAATGATTCCCTGTGTCTTCCTTGGATTGTACATTTCCGGCTACATGCGGAAGGGGAAAGAATTTTTTCTCCATGGTCTCAATATAATTATCCTGGGCACTCTAAAATTAAAAGCAGATAAATTACCTGCACACTGTTTAAAACCTGAAATCCCAAAATGGTGGGAATATTTGATTTCGTTGCCGTTTCGAGGATCCTCTAAAAAACGTAAGGCTGTATGAAAAGTCCTTCGTGATCTGTGAGAGCGCTATGTGAATCTTTGTGTATTGACCCTTACAAATTGATAATTAAGCTATTGTACAAAGTTTCACAAAGAATAATTATTTTAAAGACTTTTGATACAGCCTCGTTTGTCGGGAAGCAAACACATTTCCACAAAGGGTCACGAAAAATTAAATTTGAAAAATTATGCTTTATTTTGTCTAAAATGTATTGAAATGAAAAAACAGATAATCATTCTTTTTTCGGTTGCTTTTCTAGGTTTGGCTTTGACTGCAGATAAACCGGCATATCAGATATTTGATGTAAAGGGAAAGAAGGTGAAGTATGAGAAAATGTTCAAAGATCTGGTAGAGGCTGATATCATATTTTTTGGGGAATCACATAATGATCCGATCATACACTGGCTTCAGTTTGAATTAACCCGGGAACTGCATGAGATAAGGAGTGATGACCTTGTTCTTGGCGCGGAGATGTTTGAATCGGATAACCAGTTAATAATGGATGAATACTTTGAAGGTTTAATATCTGAAAAGAAGTTTGAGGAACAAGCCCGCTTATGGAATAATTATAAAACCGACTATAAACCAATTGTAAAATATGCGAAAGAGAATGGAATCAGGTTTGTAGCAACGAATATACCGAGACGATATGCTAACCTGGTTCATAACGAGGGTTTTGAAGGTCTAGAGAAACTTTCGGATGAGGCTAAATCCTATATTGCTCCTTTACCCGTTGAATATGATCCTGAACTGCCGGGATATAAAGCGATGATGAAAATGGGAGAGATGGGGCATGGTGGTGTCAGTGAGAATTTGCCTAAATCACAGGCGATTAAGGATGCCACAATGAGTCACTTTATTCTTGAAAACTGGGTAGCAGGAAAAATATTTCTTCATTTCAATGGCTCTTACCATTCCAATGATTTTGAAGGGATCGTGTGGTATATAAAGAAAAGTAATCCCGAACTTGTCATCAAGACATTAAGTACTGTTCAGCAGGCCGACCTCGACAGCCTGTATGTTAAATCAATGAATAGAGCTGATTATATGATTGTGGTACCTGAAACCATGACCCGCACATATTGATGCTAACTGATAGCTTCCTGAAGTATCCCGGTCACTGTTTTCAAAGCCTTTTTTATGCCTCCAGGATTTTTCCCTCCGGCAGTAGCATAGAATGGTTGTCCTCCTCCTCCTCCCTGAATGTCACTGGAAATGTTTTTGATGATTTGGTTGGCATCAAGATTGTATTTCTTTAGAACAGATTCAGAAATCATTACTGAAATATGGGCTTTGCCATCCAGATCGGCTCCCAAAACAAGGAACAGGTTTTTTATTTGGTTTTTCAGTTCAAAAGACAGGTCCTTAATGATATCATCTGATTTCAGCTGGGTCTCCTCGATGATAACATTCACCTCTTTAAATTTCTGGATGCTTCCTTTAAGATTGTTTTTGGCAATATTTTTTATATCCTTTTGAGATTCTTCGTAATGTTTTTTCAGATTAGCGTTCTCTTTGATTATTTTATCGACGGCACTAACCAGATCAGGGGTCTTAAATAATTGTTCCATTTTGTTGAACAGCTTAAACCGGTTTCTGATATACATTTCAGCGCCTGGTCCTGATTTGGCTTCAATCCGTCTTATCCCGGCAGCTATTGCACTTTCTTTAACAATCTTAAAGTAACCAATATCTCCGGTTCTTGCAGCGTGGGTTCCACCGCATAACTCAACAGAATCACCATATTTTATAACCCTGACCTGCGAACCGTATTTTTCACCAAAAAAAGCAAGAGCACCCATATCCATTGCCTTTTCCATTGACAAACCGGGAATCTCTTCCTGCTTCAGGTTGAGTCTGATTAGGGAATTAACAATGGTTTCTATCTCATCTAATTCTTCCTGACTCAGTTTCTGGAAATGAGAAAAATCAAATCGCAGGTAATCGGGGTGCACCAAAGAACCTTTTTGTTCAACATGTTGTCCAAGTACATGTCTCAAAGCATAATGCATCAGGTGAGTGGCGGTATGGTTAAGGGCTGTATTGATTCTGGCTTCTCCATCTACCACAGCTAAAAAAGATGCCTCAAGATCAGCTGGTAGTGTATTGACCAGGTGGATGATAAGGTTATTTTCTTTTTGTGTGTCAGTAATACTGGTTTTTTCTCCATTTGCTTCGATATATCCCTTGTCACCAACCTGCCCTCCACTTTCGGCATAGAATGGAGTTTTATCAAAGACCAGCTGGTAAAGTTTTTTTTCTTTCCTTTTGATTTCCCTGTAGCGGGTAATTTTTATTGTTGCTTGCAGTGTATCGTATCCAACAAATTCAGTAGTTTCCAATGGACGGATTTCTTTCCAGTCGTCAGTTATGACAGCAGCATCATCCTTTGACCTGGCTTTTTGCTTTTTCATTTCATCATTGAAACCTTTATGATCAACCTTCAGTTGCTTTTCTCTCAGGATCAGCTCAGTCAAATCAAGCGGGAACCCATATGTGTCATACAGTTCGAATGCCGATTTTCCTGAAATAGTATCCTTATTTTGTCCAATGGCTTGTTCTATCAACTGGTCCAATAATTTGATCCCATTGTCAAGTGTATTTAAAAAAGAAGCCTCTTCTTCTCGTATCACTTTCCGGATCAGGCTTTCCTGAGCTTTTATCTCAGGGAAGGCATCTCCCATTACTACTCCAAGTACAGGGACAAGTTGATATATAAATGGATCAGACTGATCGAGGAAAGTATAACCATATCTTACAGCACGCCGCAAGATCCTTCTGATCACATATCCTGCTTTATTATTGCTTGGTAACTGACCATCTGTAATTGAAAATGCAATAGCCCGTAAATGATCGGCAACAACACGCATTGCTGTTCCTGTACTTATCGAGTCATTGTATCCTTTACCTGTATTTTTCTCCAGCTGTTGAATAACCTTTTGAAACAGATCTGTATCATAATTTGAATCAACACCCTGAACGACCATACAAAGTCGTTCAAGGCCAAGACCTGTGTCTACATGTTTGTCAGGAAGCGGCTCAAGTTCCTGGTTTGCTTTGCGGTTATATTGGATGAATACAAGGTTCCACAATTCAATGATTTGTGGATCTCCAGTGTTCACTAAGTCTTCTCCCGGAATTTTAGATCGCTCCTCATCTGAACGCAGGTCTATGTGGATCTCTGAACAAGGACCGCATGGTCCGGTATCCCCCATCTCCCAGAAATTATCTTTTTTAGATCCTTTTAAAATGTGATTTTCAGGTAAATAATTCTTCCAGTAATGATATGATTCTTTGTCCCATTCCAACTTGGCAGCCGAATCCCCTTCGAAGACAGTTGCATAAAGCCGGTCGCCATCAATCTTCAGGGTGTCGACAAGAAATTCCCATGCATATTGAATGGCTTCTTCTTTGAAATAGTCACCAAACGACCAGTTACCAAGCATTTCAAACATAGTATGGTGGTAGGTATCGATTCCTACCTCCTCGAGGTCATTATGTTTACCGGAAACACGGAGGCATTTTTGAGTATTTGCAATGCGCTTATAATCAGCTGGTTGATTTGCAAGAAATATATCCTTAAACTGGTTCATTCCGGCATTGGTAAACATCAAAGTAGGATCGTTTTTAATGACCATCGGTGCCGAAGGTGTAATTTGATGCTTTTTTGCCTGGAAAAAATCAAGAAATGCCTGCCTGATTTCTTTGGATGTCATAACCCTGCTAATCTAAAATGAAACTATTTTTTAAAGTATGCGTTTAATAGCCTGCGGTTTGTGCTCAGTTTAAAGAGGTTATAAAATTAACTTTTTTTTAAACAGATTTGGAGGTATAAGAGTGAATTTTTAATTTTAAGCATCACATTGTCTCAATATGTTTCGTAAACGGTTTCATTTAGACCCGGTATCTCTTCGCTATGTACAGGTTAGGAAAAGTCTTAAAACAAGACTGAAAAACCTGCTTCTCTTTTTTCTTGCTATCCTTCCATTATCTGTTTTTTCTTATTATCTGATTGATCACCTCGGGATTAATCCCAAAGTGAATTCACTTGAATCCCTGAACGAAGAACTGATCGTAAAGTTTTCCAACCTGCATGAAAAAATGGATCATTACGAAGATTTATTACACCACTTCCAGGTAACAGACGACAGTATATACAGGTGCATCCTGGAATTGGATCCGGTTCCTTCCTATGCCAGGGAAGGGGGGACTGGAGGTACAAACCCGTTTACTCATTTGGTAGGATTTTTTAATTCTGACCTGATGATCAATACCTCCATCAGAGTTGACCAGTTATCAAATCAAATGGAATTCCAGGTACAATCATTTTCAGAATTACATATGCACGCGCAGGATAAGGTGAAACTGTTGATCAGGAAACCTTCCATACAACCTATCTCCCTTAGAGATCCTTACTGGGTAACTTCTGTGTATGGTGTCAGAACCGATCCGATTACTAAAACACGGACAAGTCATTATGGAGTTGATTTTGCAGGTGCCATTGGAACTTCAGTATATGCAACGGGAGAAGGGGTGGTAAAAATGACAAAAATATCCAACAATGGTTATGGCAAGGAAGTGGTTATAGATCATGGATTTGGATATACTACCCGGTATGCTCATCTGCACAGTATCCTCGTTCATACTGGACAGCAGATAAGGCGAGGAACCCTTATCGGGACGCTTGGAAATTCAGGGAAATCAACAGGCCCCCATCTTCATTATGAAGTTCGGCAAGATAATAAACCACGTAATCCCTATTATTTCTTTTCAGATGATCTGACACCCGGTGAATATGAAGAGATAATTTCTATTTCAGAGGAGGTTGATAATTAGTAATTTGTGAGATTTGATTTAATTTTATATTTTAGTCAGTTATTATTTTCAGGCTATGGCTAAAGTTAAGTACAGATACAATCCGGAATCATTAAGCTACGACAGGATCAGAACAAGGTTCGGCAAAAAACTGTTGATCTTTTTGTCATACCTTTCAGTTATTATGATTGCAGCAGTTATTCTGAATGTTATTTATGGGAGTATTTTTGATACGCCAAAAGAAAAGAGGCTGAAGCGGGAAAACAACCAGTTGCTGCTTCAATATGAAATTTTGAATAACAAGATTACTAACATGGAAACTGTCCTGGCCGATATTGAAAACAGGGATGATAATATTTACCGGACGATTTTTAATGCTGAACCCATACCCAAGTCAATTCGTGATGCTGGTTTTGGTGGTGTAAACCGATATGAATACCTGGAAGGGTATGACCATTCCTCAATTGTTATTGAAACAGCCAAAAAACTTGACCAGCTTACAAAAGGCATTTATGTTCAGAGTAAATCATATGATGAGGTTATAGAGCTGGCAATGAATCGAGAAGATCAGCTTGCCAGTGTGCCTGCCATTCAACCTATTGCGAACAAGGACCTGACACGGACTGCTTCAGGATGGGGATACAGGATTCACCCGATTTATAAGATCCGTAAATTCCATTATGGGATCGATTTTACTGCTCCCACTGGAACGGAAGTTTATGCCACTGGGGATGGTAAGGTGAGCAGAATAGATAGGTCAAGAAGAGGATATGGGAATAGACTTGTCATTGATCACGGTTATGGCTATGAGACCTTATATGCCCACCTTGATGGTTTTAATGTCAAATCTGGTCAAACCGTTAAACGTGGTGATGTAATTGGGTATGTTGGGAGTACAGGCCTTTCGACTGCTCCGCATCTTCATTACGAGGTACACCTGAACCGGAAAAAAGTCAATCCGATCAACTATTTCTTCAATGACCTGACCCCGGAAGAATGGAATACTATGATTGAATTGTCTATGAGAGCCGGACAAACCTTCGATTAAAATTTTCCTCATATTTTTTTTCTTTGTGCAACTTTGTGCCTTCTTTGTGATTCTTTGTGTAATTTTTTTAAGAGTTATAACACAAAGTGCCACAAAGCCCACCGTCGCTAAAGCTATGATGGGTGATAAATGCACAAAGTATCACAAAGAGTTACTTCTGATGGCGATTGTTGATTTTAATTTAAAATTAATATCTTTCAATCCCATACCATTCACTTCTATGAAAATCCGTAACATTCTATATGTATTTCTGTGTGCGATAATTTTGTTAAGGGGTATTCCTGTTTTATCTCAGCCAGTTCTCACCCCCGACACATTGTCTGTCATTGGAGTAGGAGATATCATGCTTGGAACGGATTATCCGCGCGATGCGTACCTCCCTCCTAACAGAGATTGTTCCCAGTTAATGGAATCTGTTCATGCTGTTTTACAGGAAGCTGATGTTACGTTCGGTAACCTGGAAGGGGTATTTGCCGGGAACAAAGGCAGGGCGAAAATCTGCAGGGATACAATGAATTGTTATGTTTTCAGGATGCCTGCAGAGTTTGTCAATTGCTTAGTTGATGCAGGATTTGATATGGTGAGCCTGGCGAATAATCATTCTGTAGACTTTGGATTAGAGGGGCGCAAGAATACAATGAAAGTCCTTGATGATGCTAACATTGCACATGCAGGATCACTCGAGTTTCCTACAGCAGTCGTTGAAAAAGATTCTGTCCGATACGGTCTTTGTGCATTTGCACCCAACAGGGGAGCTTGTAACCTTATTGATACAGAAGGAGCAAAGCAAATAGTTCAGGAACTGAGTAAACGTTGTGATGTGGTAATTGTATCTTTTCATGGAGGAGCTGAAGGAAAAGACCATCAGCATGTAACCCGCGAATCTGAAACCTTTCTGGGTTATGACAGGGGCAATGTTTACAAATTTGCACATGAGATGATAGATGCAGGAGCAGATGTTATTTTTGGCCATGGACCGCATGTCACCAGGGCAGTTGAAATTTATAAAAATAGGTTTATAAGTTATAGCCTTGGTAATTTTTGTACCTATGCCAGGTTTAATCTGAAAGGGCCCAATGGGATTGCTCCCATCATAAAAATTTATATTGACACTGAAGGGAAATTTCTTTTTGGAGAGGTTGTTTCTGTTTATCAGGCTGGAAAGGGAATAACAAAAATTGATCCTGAACACAGGGCTCTTAAGAAATTACAGGAATTGACATCCTCCGATTTTCCGGAGGTTCCTGTTCATATTTCTGATGAAGGCAGGATAGTATATCAAGAGCTTTAACACAGAGTGACACAAAGTATGCACAAAAGGCACAAAGTATGTCCCCATATATGACTTTTTTTAATCCTATGAGACTCATTTCCCTATTTCTGATATGCTTGGTCTTAAATGCATCAGGGCAACCATTCTACAATGATTCTTTGAGAATTAAAGTTCATATAGGAACATTTCTAGGGAATGATCAGCGTAATTACTATGGAAATGATGCTCCTGATGCTCTGAATGTTGTCTGGAAGCATTACCTGGGAAAGGGAAAGACTGTCATCTCAAGAAAAGCCGGTGAAAGAATTTGGGCAGGTGCAGGTTGGACAGGTCAGCCTCTATTGATCGAAGAAAATGGTGAATTGATACTTTTCCAGGGGGCATATGACCATAACTTAAAGAAAATCAATGCAAAAGATGGGAAGCTGATATGGCAATATACATTTGATGATGTAGTAAAAGGAACAGGTACGATCTGGGAAAATCCAGATAAACAACTGCCGGGGAATGAATTCATCATTTTGCAGGGAAGCCGGTTAGGTGTCGGTAATTACCTTGATACTAAATATATACCAAGCTACAGGGCGATAAGCCTGATCAACGGAAAGGAAATCTGGCGATTAAATGTAAAGTGGACAGATAGTTATAGCAGGGATACCGATGGTTCTGCACTGGTCATAAATGATACGGTATATATCGGACTTGAAAATTCATTATTCACCGTTTTGGATCCTGATCCCCGAAAGGCATCATTAAAGGATGAGATGATCCAGCCATACATTATCCAGGAAATAAAACTTTATGAGAAATCAGATGTGACTGCCCACCGGTACAATATAGTTACAGAATCTTCTCCCAGCTTATTGCATAACCATATCTATATAGCCTCCGGATCGGGTCATGTATATGGATATAATCTGGATACAAGAAAGTTGGATTGGGATTTTTTCATCGGTTCAGATATGGATGGATCGGCTATTGTTACAAAAGATAATTGTCTGCTTGTTTCGGTGGAAAAACAATTTATTTCAGGACCAGGAGGAGCATTCAAACTGGATCCTTCAAGAGACCCGGAGGAATGTGTCGTCTGGTATTTCCCCACAGCCGACAGTACATTTTCCAGCTGGAAGGGAGGAATAATCGGCAGCATTGGCATCACAGATTCTTATAATAAAGAAACGACCGGGAACCTGGCAGCTTTTATCGGGATCGATGGCTATCTTTATGTGGTTAACCATCAGAAAACAGATCCGGTACAAATAACTATTGGTCCGGATGGAAAAACTGAATATCCAATGCCAGAATTGGTATATCAGAAATATATTGGGCCCTCGATATCCACTCCAATATTTGTTCAGGATCGCTTGATTGCTGCAAGTTACAATGGAGTATACCTGTTTGAAATAAGTGATAATCACGATTTTACATTATTGGATAGATTTGCTGCCAGTTTTGAATCCACACCCATTGCCTGGAATAAAAAGATCTATCTGGCCTCAAGAAATGGATATTTATATTGTTTTGGTTCAGAATAGGAAGGTTGTTTATTAATTACAAATTTTCTATTTTAGATTAATAATTTTACCTCTTCAAAGTATGCCTTATAAGGAACAAAAGGTCGAAAAATTGTTCTACTCCATTGGTGAAGTTGCTGATATGTTTAAAGTGAACACATCATTGATTAGATTTTGGGAAAAGGAATTCGATATTATTAAACCCAAAAAGAATAAGAAAGGGAACAGGTTATTTACAAAAGAGGATATTGATAATTTTCATATTATTTACCACCTGGTTAAGGAAAGAGGTATGACTCTTAAGGGGGCGAAAATGAAGATGAAAGAGAATCGGGAAGACACCCAGGATAATTTTGAAATAATAAAATCACTTAATAGTATTAAATCAATGCTTCTTGAGATTAAGGAACTGATAACATGAGTTTAAACCGGTAGAGTTATCTGATTCCCTGATTGGTATATTCTTTGTGATTCGTTGTGTTTTCTTTGTGCAACTTCCCGCCCGACTGCCTGCCCGACCAGTTTAACTAGGCAGGAACGACTCAGTCGTTCGGGCGGGTGTGTTACTGCTCTTAAAAATTACACAAAGGTTCACAAAGATTTCTTTTTAAGACAGTTGTTATTCCAATTCACTTATACTATGAAAAATGAAAATCAAGGAAATAGTTTCTTGTCTTGAATCTTTTGCACCATTGGATCTTCAGGAATCCTACGATAATGCTGGATTAATTGTGGGAGATCCCGAAAATGACATTTCAGG
>WOR8_10005181_pt1 | contig 14643 bp, 12 predicted proteins | sample DeeMarSeWOR38_10_FD_19890 | JGI IMG/M metagenome (IMG submission 19890) | reverse complement strand
ACGTCGAACTGCTTGCCGACTTCCTCGAGTGTGTGATCGGTGTTCATGTCGATACCGAAACGCATGCGAAGAACCTTCGCCTCCCGGGGCGTCAGGCCGGCCAGCACGCTGTGTGTGGTCTCCTTCAGGCCCTGCGACGTCGCGGAATCGACCGGTGAATGCACCGTCTGGTCCTCGATGAAATCGCCGAGGTGCGAGTCCTCGTCGTCGCCGATAGGCGTTTCCATCGAGATCGGCTCTTTCGCGATCTTCAGTACCTTGCGCACCTTGTCCTCGGGCATGTCCATGCGCTCGGCAAGCTCATCGGGCAACGGTTCGCGGCCCATCTCCTGCAGCATCTGCCGGGAAATACGATTGAGTTTGTTGATCGTCTCGATCATGTGAACCGGGATGCGGATCGTACGCGCCTGGTCGGCGATCGAACGCGTGATCGCCTGGCGAATCCACCAGGTTGCATAGGTCGAGAACTTGTAACCGCGGCGGTATTCGAACTTGTCGACGGCCTTCATCAGGCCGATGTTGCCTTCCTGGATCAGGTCGAGGAACTGCAGGCCGCGGTTTGTGTATTTCTTGGCAATCGAGATCACGAGGCGCAGGTTTGCTTCGACCATCTCCTTTTTCGCACGGCGTGCCTTGGCTTCGCCGATCGACATCTGGCGGTTGATTTCCTTGATCTCGGAGATGCTCAGCCGGGTCTCTTCCTCCACCTGCAGCAGCTTGCGCTGGGCGCGAAGGATGTCGTCCTTGAGCTTGGCCAGCGTCGAGGAATGCTTGCGCTTGGCGCGAATGTGCTTCTCCACCCAGGAGAGGTCGGTTTCGCTCTTCGGAAAGCTCGCCAGGAAGTCCTTGCGCGGCATACGGGCGTCTCGGACGCAGATCTGCATGACCATTCGTTCCTGGGTGCGAATGACGGACACGACGGTGCGGAGGTTCTTCACCAGCAGGTCGAAAAGTTTTGGCGCCAGCTTCAGTTCCATCAACTGGTCGGCGAGTTCGGCCTGGATCTTGACGGTCTTCTTGTCCTTGAGGCCGTTCTTCTCGATCGCCGTCAGTGCACGCTTGTGCAGCCGGCGAATCGTCTTGACGCGCGCCTTGACTTCCTCGGGATCCGGGCCGGTGTCGACCGTTTCGTCGTCGTCGTCGTCCGACTTTGGCGCCGGCGGCTTGATCTCGTCGGGCTCGTTCGGATCGATGAAGCCGACCACGAAGTCCTGCATGCGCGTGTCGCCGGCTTCGACTGCTGTTGCGACCTCGAGCAGCAGATCGATCGTCGGCGGGAAATGCGACATGTGGTACTTGACCTGGTTGAGACCGTCCTCGATGCGCTTTGCGATCTCGATCTCGCCCTGGCGCGTCAGGAGTTCGACGGTCCCCATTTCACGCATGTACATGCGCACCGGGTCCGTCGTACGGCCGAATTCGGCGTCTACACTGGCGAGCGCGGCCTCTGCTTCCTCGGCGGCATCGTCATCGTTCGAGACGGCGGCGTCGGACAGCAGCAGCGACTCGTCATCCGGCGCCTTCTCATGCACCGTGATGCCCATGTCGTTGATCATGTTGACAATGTCTTCGATCTGCTCGGGATCGATAATGTCATTGGGCAGGTGGTCATTGACTTCGGCGTAGGTCAGGAAGCCCTGTTCCTTGCCGCGAGCAATGAGTTCCTTAAGCTGTTGAGCCTGCTTGCTGCTGCCTATTGCTGCACGTTTCTCGCTCAAGACGAACCGCCCTCCATGTAAAAAATGCAAACGACCAATTGTACTGGTTTGACTCGATCTAATCTACAAAAGTCCATTCAAATTCCCGCCGTGCCGTACCTGTGCCAGCGCTTCACCGAAGCTGCCGGAGTTCCGCAATTTCGGCCTCATCAAGAGGTTTAACTCGCTGTTTTTCAATAAGAAAATCAATTCGCTCGCGACGCCCGGCGAGTGCCAGTTGCGCCAGGCACTCGGCGAGCTCCGCCGCCGGGTCGAATTCCTCGTCGCCGGGCACCTCGACGGCGGCCAGTTTGCCGAGGTGGCGTCCCTGTTCGTCGTGGCGCCATCGCTCCAGCAACCCTGCCGTCGTGATATTGGGCTCCTGCTGCGCCGTTTCAATCAGGTCGCGCAACAGATCGATGCCCGGACGGCTCACGCCGGCCAGTTTCTCGACGTCGAGGCTTGCCGCAGCGTCGGGATGGTTGAGCACGAGGGTAATGGCCCGCCGTATTACCGAGGGCCTGCCGGCCGCGCCCGCCAGCGGTCGCCGCGGCCGCCTGCGCCCCGGCAGGCTGTCGTCGTTCGCCTGCTCGCGGCCGAGCATCTTGTCCAGCTTGTTCGACGTGAGGCCCACGGTCTGTGCAAGTGATTCGATCAGCAGCTCCCGGTATACGCCCGGCGGAATCCGGCCGACCAGCGGCTTCGCGAGTTCCGCCAGCCGCGCGCGTCCGTCAACGGTGTCGAGATCGACCTGCCGGGCGAGCTCGGCGATCAGGTAGTCCGACAGCGCGACGCCGTTCTCGAGCGCCTCGATAAATGCGTTGGCGCCGTGCGCGTTGACGTAGGAATCCGGGTCGTGACCCTCGGGCAGGAACACGAAACGCACCTGGCGGCCTTCGCGGATGTGGGGCAGAGCGGTTTCCAGGGCACGCCACGCGGCCTGCTTGCCGGCCCGGTCGCCGTCGAAACAGAAATCGACGTTCTCGGTGAGGCGGAACAGCCGGTTGAGATGATCCGCGGTCGTGGCCGTGCCGAGCGTCGCCACCGAGAAATCGATGCCGTGACGCGCGAGCGCGACCACGTCCATGTAGCCTTCGACGACCACGAAGCGATCGATCTGGCGCAGCGCCTGCCGCGCCTCGTAAAGACCGTAAAGTTCGCGGCCCTTGTGAAACAGCACCGTTTCCGGCGAATTCAGGTATTTCGGTTCCCCGTCACCCATGGCGCGGCCGCCGAAGGCGATACAGCGGCCGCGAACGTCGCGGATGGGAAACATGATGCGGTCGCGAAAGCGGTCGTAGTGCGCGCCGTTGTCCTTGCGGATAATGAGCCCGGCAGCGAGCAGGCGCTCGATGGCCTCCTGCGACGTGCCGAACTTGTCGAGCACGCTGCTCCAGGCGTCGGCGGCGTAGCCGAGGCCGAAACGCTTCGCGGTACTGCCGTCGATGCCTCGTTGCTTGACGTAGTCCACCGCGGCCGGATTGTCTCTGAGCCCCTGCTGCCAGAAACGCTCGACGCGGGACATCAGCTCGAAGAGCTCGTCGTAGCGGCGCGCCGGGCGGTCCGACTCGTTGCGCGGTACCTCGACACCCATGGAGTTCGCCAGGCTTTCGATGGCCTCGACGAAACTCATGTGGTCGAATTCCATGAGAAACCCGACGGCAGTGCCGTGCGCGCCGCAGCCGAAGCAGTGGTAAAAACCCTTCGACGGGCTCACGGTAAAGGAGGGCGTCTTCTCGTCGTGGAACGGGCAGCAGGCTTTGAATTCACGGCCGGCCTTCTTGAGCTGCACGCGCCGGCCGATGACCTCGACGATATCGGCCCGTGCGACCAGGTCGTCGATGAAATCCTGGGGAATCAGTCCTGCCATAGTGAATTAAACGTGTGCTCCGCGGCTTCGGGTCTGACAGAGCCTGTTCTTATTATTGGCGTCCGGGCCGTAACCCGTTGGCACAAGCATAGCGAATCCACACCGATTCGCCAGCGCTTTATTGCGGGCTTTTCAGGCCCCGAGGCGTTCCTTGACCCGGCTGCCTACGGCACCCATGTCCGCGCGACCGGCGGCTTTGGACTTGATCGCGCCCATTACCTTGCCCATGTCGCGAATGCTCTCTGCACCCGTGGCCGCGATCACTTCGTCGATCAGCGCGTCCAGTTCGGCGTCATCCATCTTCGCCGGCAGATAGCTTTCCAGGACCTCGATCTCGGCCCGTTCGATGGCCGCCAGATCCTCGCGGCCGCCGCTGGTAAATTGTTCGACGGAATCGCGGCGCTGCTTCACCATCTTGTCGAGTACGCCGAGCACCGCGGCGTCATCGAGTTCCTTGCGGGAATCGACCTCGACCTGCTTGATTGCAGCGAGCATGAGGCGCACGATCTTTAGCCGGTCCTTGTCGCCGGCTTTCATCGCGGACTTCATGTCCTCGGTTATGCTGTCTTTCAGAGACATGGGCCGAGAGAGCCTCGAACCTCGGGCGGAAATCAGTAGAGGCGCTTGCGTTTGGCCTCTTCGCGGGAGATGCGCTTCAGGTGCCGCTTCACGGCGGCGGCCTTCTTGCGCTTGCGCTCCTGCGTCGGCTTCTCGTAGAACTCGCGGCGGCGAAGCTCCGTGAGGACCCCGGCTTTCTCGCAGGCACGCTTGAAGCGGCGCAGCGCGGCATCGAAATATTCGTTCTCTTTTACGCGAACACTTGGCATCTAGATCAGGCCTTCCTTATGGGCATAAATAATCCCGGGTCGAACCGGGAGAGCCGCGCATTTTAACCCCCGCCGTGAGGCGGTGCAAGGCCCGCGGATGCAGCGAGCAGGGCAAATATGCCTTACTATTCGCCGCCATGAACGTTCTCGGAATCGAAACCAGCTGCGACGAGACCGGCGTGGCCCTGTATTCCACGGAACAGGGCCTGCTGGCCGACGCCCTGCACAGCCAGGTGGACCTGCATGCCGTGTACGGCGGTGTGGTGCCAGAGATAGCCTCTCGCGACCATGTGCGGCGCCTGCTGCCGCTGATCAGGCAGGTGCTGGCAGAGGCCGGGGTCGAGCGACCCGACGCGATCGCCTATACGGCGGGGCCTGGCCTCGTCGGTGCGCTCATGGTCGGCGGTGGCATGGCCGCCGGGCTCGGCCTGGCCTGGGGCTGCCCGGTGGTCCCTGTGCACCACATGGAGGGCCACCTCCTCGCGCCGATGCTGGAGGACGATCCGCCCGAGTTCCCGTTCCTGGCCCTGCTGGTGTCGGGGGGGCACTCGATGCTTATCTCGGTGCGCGCGCTGGGCGAATACGAACTGCTCGGAACCACGCTCGACGACGCGGTCGGAGAGGCGTTCGACAAGACCGCCAAGTTACTCGGTCTCGGCTACCCGGGCGGTCCCGCGCTGGCGGCGCTCGCGGAGCACGGCAACGACAGCGCGTTCGATTTTCCGCGGCCGATGCTGAACCGTCCCGGGCACGACTTCAGCTTCAGCGGGCTGAAGACGGCCGTGATGATGGAGGTTCGCAAAGCCACCGAGCGCGGTGACCTGGACAGCGAGCGGGCCGATATCGCGGCATCGTTTCAGAGGGCTGCGGTGGACACACTCGTGGAAAAAGCCGTCCGGGCCGCGAAAAGTGCGAAACTGTCCCGTATCGTCGTCGCCGGCGGCGTTGGCGCCAATAAGCTCCTGCGCCGGGAAATTGCCGAGCGGTTTCCCGGCGAGGTCTACTATCCCCGCATGGCCTGGTGTACCGACAACGGGGCGATGATTGCGGTGGCTGGCGCATTACGCCTTGCAGATGCGCGCCCGATCGGCGAGATTCGGGCGCAGGCGCGCTGGCCGCTCGACTCTCTTGCCGCGCCGTTGGCCAAGGACTGAGAAGCGACTTCTTATGGATATTATTTTTCTCCACAACCTGAAGGTAGACGCCGTCATCGGCATCTGGGAATGGGAGCGCAAGATTCGCCAGACCGTCGAGATCGACCTGGACATGGCGGCGGATATCCGCAGGGCCGCGGAGACTGACGATGTCGCGGACACCCTGAACTACAAGCTGGTCGCGAAGCGGGTGCAGAGTTTCGTTTCGGAGTCCGAGTTTCAGCTGGTAGAGACCCTTGCCGAGCGCATTGCCGGGATCGTGACCGGGGAATTCGGCGTGCCGTGGGTCCGGGTACGAGTCAACAAGCCGGGGGCCATCCGCGGCGCGCGCGACGTCGGCGTGCTGATCGAACGCGGCGATCGCACCGACAAGGAGTGATGCTTGGCCGCCGTCTACCTGGGGCTCGGCAGCAACATCGATGCCGAGAAGAACCTGCGGCTCGCCGTGGCCGAGTTGCGCCGTGTGTTCGGCAGGTTGACCGTGTCGCCGGTCTACGCGAGTGCGCCGGTCGGATTCGATGGGCCCGAATTCTTGAACCTGGTCGTCGCCGCCGAAACACAGACCGGGCCGCTCGAGATCCTCGAGCAGATAGAGCGAATCCATGAAATGGCGGGACGCAGCCGCGGCCCGGACAAGTTCAGCTCCCGGCCGCTCGACATCGATCTGCTGCTCTACGGTGACACGGTCGACCCCGAGCCGCCGCTGCGACTGCCGCGGCACGACGTGCTGGATTACGGTTTCGTGCTGCGGCCGCTCGCCGACATCGCGCCGGATCTGGTGCACCCGGTGACCGGGAAGAGGATTGGCGAGCACTGGCGCGAATTCGACGGCAAGCGTCATCCGTTGACGCCGGTCGAGGTTATTTTGTAAAAATCCGGGATGAAATCCCGCGGATTTCCGTCAAATGCGGCAGCCGTCGTGGCAGCGGGCACATACAATCGGGTAAAAGATCCAGGCATGGATACGATTCGGGGGTCAACGGAGGATCAATGCGAAAGCCCATCATAATCCTGTCAGCGTTACTGGTAGCGGCCTGTTCGTCCAGCGACGGGGGGTCGACCGGAGAACCGCCGGTTGCTGCCTGCTCGATCGAAGGGCAGAAACAATTCGTGCTCGACAGAATGCGCGAGTGGTATTTCTGGAACGATCGTCTGCCTGCCGACGTCGATCTCAGCCAGTTCGCGACGCCCGATGACCTGCTCGCGTATCTCACGACGTTCAGCCCGGACCTGACGCCCGAAGACGGCATCGACAACCCCGTCGACCGTTTCAGTTTCATCAACACCGCTGCCGCGGACCAGGCGTTTTTCGGCGAAGGCAAGTTCGAAGGTTTCGGCTTCAGCAGCCGCTTCGTCGCCGAGAACGATCTCCGGCTGACGCGCGTGTTCTTCGACAGCCCGGCGAATCAGGCGGGACTTGAGCGGGGCCAGCAGATCGTCGCGCTCAACGGCCGCACGATCGCGGATATCCAGGCAAACGAAGGCGTCAACGCCGTTTTCGACCTGTCGCCGCTGGATTTCACGATGCGTCCGGTTGGCGGCAGCTCCGACGGCAGCGATGATTTCACCCGCAGCATCAGCAAGGACATCGTGACCATCGACCCGGTGCCGCAAGCCCGGATTATCGTCGATCCGGGTGGCGTTCGTCCGCCCGTGGGTTACATGGAACTCGCTACGTTCATCAGTACCGCGGACGCGCAGATGGACGCCGTGTTCGCGGACTTCAGGGCAGAGGGCGTCAACGACGTGATTCTCGACCTGCGCTACAACGGCGGCGGCCTGGTGAGCACGTCCGAGCTGCTGGGCGATTTCCTCGGTGGCGACGTTGCCGAGAACCTGGTGTATTCGAAGACCGTCTTCAACGACCTGCGTGCGGCGGAGAACAACAACACCGAGTTCTTCGAGCGCCGCGGCAATTCGATGAGCCTGGTCCGCCTCGTGGTCATTGCGTCGCGGAGTACGGCGTCGGCGAGCGAACTCGTGATCAACGGGATGGAGCCGCACGTCGAGGTTGCAATCGTTGGCGACGATACCTTCGGCAAACCGGTCGGCCAGGTTGGCCTCGAGTTCTGCGAGAAGATTCTGCGGCCGACGGCGTTTCAGACGCTGAATGCCGACGATTTCGGCGACTACTTCTTTGGGCTGCCCGTCGACTGCGCCGCACCGGATGACCTGAACGTAGCCGTCGGAGCAGACACCGATCCGAGAATCGAGGCGGCGCTGTCGTATCTCGACACCGGCGCATGTGCCGCAGCAGCCATTCCGGGCACGCAGTTCAAGCTCGAGGCGGCACAGACCGTTCCGCAGCTGGAACTCAGGGGTACGCCGGCGCGAGAGTTTGCGAACGCGTTGTAGCGGCTACCAGCCTATGGAGCGCCCCCCGTCGACGGCGACGATCTGGCCGGTTACGTAAGTTGCGTCGCGCACGAGATAGAGCACGCAGCCGGCGATATCCGCCGGATCGCCGGGACGCGCCAGCGGTACCTGGTCGAGTATGGACGCCTTGGCTGTCTCGCTCATGCCGCCCTCCGGCCACAGGATGGCCCCGGGCGAAACGCCGTTCACCCGCACCTCGGGGGCAAGCTCTTTCGCCAGCGCGCGCGTCAGCATGGCGAGCCCCGCTTTGGCGGGGCCGTACACCAGGTGGTCGCGCAGCGGCCGTTGCGCATGGATATCGACGATATTGACGATGCTGCCGCGGCGCTCGCGCAGGCTCGGCGCCGCCGCCTGGGAGAGGAACAGCGGCGCCTTGAAATTACTGCCCACCAGGTCGTCCCAGTGCGCCTCGGTAATTTCGCCGAGCGGCGTCGGATAGAATGTCGACGCGTTGTTCACCAGTACGTCGAGTCCGCCGCGCCAATCGACAACCGCGGCGACCAGCGCGGGAAGCGACACAGTGTCCAGCAGGTCGGCCTGAAATGCGGCGGCGGAGTCGGGTCGCAGCCCGTTGAGACGCGCGACGAGATTCGTGGCGTCTTCACCGGAGTTGCGGTAATGGATGCCGACATCGGCGCCCGCCGCATGCAACTGCGTGGCAATCTCGGCGCCGACGCGGCGCGCGGCGCCGGTTACCAGCGCGATACGGCCTGCAAGGCTCGGGGTGCTCGTCATCTCAGCAATTTTTTCCGGCTCACGTTATAAAGGCGACATTCTGAAAGACGATCCACGCAACATGCAACACGAGTATGCATTTTCGCTGCCGCAGCCGGACGCGGTCAGCGCTGCCCACAGTGCGCGCTGCGCGGACTACATACGTGCACGAATACACGACGCCGGCGGCAGCATCAGTTTTGCGGAGTTCATGCATTACGCGTTGTATGCGCCGGGACTCGGGTACTATGCCGCAGGCGCGCGCAAATTCGGCACCGACGGGGACTTCGTTACGGCGCCGGAGATATCGCCGCTGTTCGGCCGCGTCGTCGCGAAGCAATGCGCGGCGGTGCTGCGGGAATCCACCGAGGCTTCGGTGCTCGAATTCGGCGCCGGCAGCGGCAGGCTTGCTGTTGATATGCTGCGCGCGCTGCGCGGGATTGACGCGCTGCCGGCCGAATACAGGATTCTCGAAGTGTCTGCCGACCTGCGCGAGCGGCAGCAGCGCCTCCTGCACGAGGAGCTCCCCGACCTGGCGGATCGCATCGTCTGGCTCGACCGGATGCCCGATTCGCACCGCGGCGTGGTGCTCGCCAATGAAGTGCTCGACGCGCTGCCCGTGGAACGATTCATGCGCAGGAAGGACGGCATCTTCCAGCTGCGCGTCGTTGACGAAGCCCGGGAATTCGTCTTCGTCGATGAACCCGCGCCCGAGATGCTCGTGCGTGCCGTCGAAGCGATCGAACAGGACGTCGGCCAGCGGCTGCCGGACAACTATATTTCCGAGGTATCGCTTGCGGTCCCGGCATGGCTCGGGGACATGGCGCAGATGCTCGAAAGCGGACTCGCACTGTTGTTCGATTACGGCGTGAGCCGGCGCGAATATTACGCGCCGGACCGCAACGAGGGCTGGTTGCGCTGCCACTTCCGCCATCGGGCACACAGTGATCCACTCATTCTCCCGGGCATCCAGGACCTGACCGCCTGGGTGGACTTCACCGCCGTAGCGGCAGCCGCCGTGGACAACGGGCTCGACATACTCGGCTACGTGAGCCAGGCGCAGTTCCTGCTGGACGGCGGCATCCAGGGCGAACTGCACGACTTCGCCGGGATGCCACCTGAATCACAGCTACAGACCGCCGCGCAGGTCAAAATGTTGACTCTGCCCGGTGAGATGGGCGAAAACGTGAAGTGCATCTGCCTCGCCCGCGGAGACATCTCCAGGCCGGCTGCATTCGAATTAGCCGACAGGACATACACCCTATGACGACATCCGCGACGCAAGGAATAACCTCGTGACCTGGCTGCAGGTGGTCGTGCTCGCCATCGTGCAGGGCCTTACCGAGTTTCTGCCGATTTCGAGTTCCGGGCATCTCGTGCTCGTGCCGTCGGCCGCCGGCTGGACCGACCAGGGCCTGGCCTTCGACGTCGCCGTCCACTTCGGGTCGCTGCTTGCGGTGTGCCTGTTTTTTCGCGACGACATTTTCGCGCTGCTGCGGGGAACGGGGCAGCTGCTCACGCTGAACAACCAAACGCCGGAGTCACGGATTGCGCTGGCGCTGGGAATCGGCACCGTTCCGGCCGCCATCGCCGGGCTCTCGCTGGCCGGCTGGATCGAGGCGAACCTGAGAAGCCCGGCCGTGATCGTGTTCACGCTCTCGGGCTATGCCATCATCATGGTGCTGGCGGACCGCTTCGGCCGTCGCGACAGAAACGTCGCGGACGTGACGCTCCGCGATGCCGTGGTGATCGGTTGCGCGCAGGCGCTGGCGCTGGTGCCCGGGACTTCACGGTCGGGAGTCACCATCTCGGCGGGACGGCTGCTGGGATTCGATCGTCGTGACGCCGCAAGATTCTCGTTCCTGTTGTCGGTGCCGGTCATCCTGCTGGCGACCGTGTACGAAATGGGCGGGTTGTTCCTGAGCGACGAACAGGTTGACTGGACGCAGCTGTGGGTCGCCGCGCTGGTGTCCGCGGTTGTCGCCTACATCAGCATCGACTTTTTCATGCGCTTCGTCAGCCGCATCGGCCTTTTGCCGTTCGCGCTCTATCGACTCGTGCTCGCTGCAGTGATTCTCTATGTCATGCTTTAGGCCTGTCGCCTTACTCCTGCTGGCGGGAAACTGCTGGGCGGCCGGCGACTACGTGATCGCAGGCGGGCTGCAGGGCGATACGGCTGATGGACTTGCGGTCGCGCTGCTCGGCGACCTCGCGGTCGGGGAGGAAACGTGGCTTTCCGCCGGTCTTGCGCGTAGCAGCGTGGAGCTGCCGATTCGTGACGAGCTCGAAACCTGGTACGCCGACGTCGGCCTGGATCATTTCTTCGACCCTGCCGGTGTGCGGCTCGGGCTGGCCTACTGGGGCGACAACAGCGTGCTCGATTCGACGGATGCGCGCGCTTCCGTGTACTTCCGCGGCGCCAGTGCTTCGCTGAGTTTCGACTACGAATTTCGCGATCTCGAACTGGAATTGCCCGAGACGGTTTTCGCTCGCCGGCGACAGGTGAACTTCGACGCCAACGGCTTCGGGCTCGGCGCGCGCCTCGATCTGTCGGAGGACGTCGACATCAGATTCAAGGGCATGAGCTACGACTACAGCGTGAACCTGCGTCTCGATCCAAACCGAGACTTTGTCAACCTGATTTCCGTGACCCGCCTGAGTCTCCTCAACTCGCTCGTCGACTATCGCGCCAGCGCCAGCCTGGGCATCGACTTCGGACTCAAGCGTCTCGAGCTCGAAGTCGCGCAGTGGGAGGGCGCGGTCGCCGGCAGCAGGACAAATTCCTACTCTGTGCGCTTCCTGGCGCCGGTCGGCAAGCGCAACGATATCGAGTTCGAGCTGGGTTACGATGACTCCGAGAACTACGGCGAGGTGACCGTGTTCTCCGTCTTCCTGTATTTCTACGGCGTCGGCTGAAAACCGGCCCGGAACGCTTCCACGGCGGCAAGCCGTTCGCGCCGAATCGCATTGCCGATCGCCTTGCCTTCGTGCCTGGTCGCGATAGCGGCCGCATCGACTGTGGTGGCAGCGGCAAGCGCTCCGCGCAACAGGTCGACCTGAGTGTAGTGCCGGTCCTCGAGCCCTTTGCGGCCGCGTGCGTCGGCCTCGCAGGTCAGAAGGAACTGTTCGAAGCGACGCGGCCGACGAAACGCGTCTGTCGCCTCCAGCATCCGCAGTATCGTTGCCGCGCGTAACTCGAACGCACGGTGACAGTGCGTGTGGTACTCGGACACGAGTATTCCCAGGTCACGGCAGGCGTTCGGCACTGGCAGCCGCTCTGCCATGCGCCGGATCAGCTTGACGCCGCGCCGCTCGTGCCCGGGGTGACTCGGCAGGCTGTGCTTTCGAGTCGTGCCCTTGCCGAGGTCGTGCACCAGAGCCGCGAAACGTACCTCGAGATCGGGCGACAGCTTATCGGCCTGGTCGAGTACCATCATCACGTGCACCCCCGTATCGATCTCGGGGTGCCACTGCTGCGGCTGAGGAACGCCGAATAGCCGATCGATTTCGGGAAACAGGACCTCGAGTGCGCCGCATTCGCGCAGGGTCTCGAAATAGACGCGGCTGTCCCGGCCGAGAAGAGCCAACTCGGTTTCCTTCCACACCCGGTCGGGCACCAACGCGTCGATTTCGCCGTTGGCGGTGATTCGGCGCATCAGCGACAGGGTTTCCGGCGCGATGACGAAACCCAGCGACGCAAAGCGAGCCGCGAAGCGGGCGACCCTGAGCACGCGCACCGGGTCCTCGACAAACGCGTCGGAGACATGGCGCAGAATGCGATCGCGAATGTCGGCAACGCCGCCGTAGGGATCCACGAGGTTGCCGTCCGTATCCTGCGCGATCGCGTTAATGGCGGCCGCCGTCTTGCGCTCTGTGCGCGCGAGGGCATATTCCTCGCCGGTATCGGGATGCAGGAATACGGGGAAGTCCTTGCCGACCTGCCTGTAACCCGCGGCCTTCATCTCAGTGGGCGTCGCGCCAACGACGCACCAGTCCCGCTCTTTCACGGGAAGTCCGAGCTGCTCATCACGAACAGCGCCACCGACGAGGTACACTTGCATCGGATCAAGCTCTCAATTCAAGAAAGAATTTCATAAGTTTATATTCTACAGATGCAAATTTTCTTCATAGCGTTGGCAAAAGGCATTTGGATAGTGGGTCGGGTAGCAAGTCATTGCGCATCTGTATGTTGCGGCCACATTCTACGGCTGTGGCCATGGAAAGCCATTGGCCTTTCATTGACAACATAGTTCTTGGTAATCCAGCACGCTGAGCGTGCTCCACGCCCGGGCTGCCGCGTCATTCGCACTTCGACGTCCAGCGGCAGATCCTGTACCAAGCAATACCGTGCAGCCTGCTCAGGTCCGCCGCCGAGGCACCAGCCTCGTGCTCCTTCAGAATCGAGATAATCTTCTCTTCGGAAAAGCGCTTGTGCTCCATATCGGGATCTTCTCTCTCAAAAATGCGAGGACATCCCACACACCGCTTGGCTCGAATTACGCGAATACGGACAACGGCAGAAACCGTGCGTTTAACGTCGCTGATTGGCGACAGTTTTCGAGTGTTAGCAAGGGATCATTTCGCGCATTTTGAGTAGCAGTTATAAGCGTTGAACGCCGCCATCGTTGTGCATATCTGCGTCTCACTTCCAGTATGTTTTTCGACATGTCTCTTTAATGCCTGATTTACGTCGCAATAGTCCGAGCATCCATCGATGTGCATAAATTGTCGCTGATCTGAGACAGTGGTACGAAAAAATTCAGTGTGCTAACAAACGCTCCGAATCAAATTCAAAGTTACGTCAAATCCGAACTCGTCGTAGCCGCAGAAGTCTCGCCTGGCAGTTTGCGCTGAAGGCGATACGGGCTGCTTTGTGCCTGAAAAGGCGCTCGGTTGCGGCAGGCCAGCGGTGCGATCAATCGCGACGGCTTGACGTCAACAGCAAGAGGAAGAGCGATGCAGGCACAATCTATCAGAACACCTTTTTGTCTCTCTATGATGCTGGCGCTGCTGCAGTTTGCCGGTCTGTCACCGGCTAGCGCTTCGGTCTTCGAGCAAAACGGCAGTGATGGAATCGTCTCGATAGAGGCAGAGCAATTTGAATCGAGAACGTCCCGCAATGGCAAAAGCTGGCGTTCCGCCAGCGTTTCCGGCGCTTCGAGCGGCAGTGCAATGCAAGCGCTGCCGAACAGTCAAAGCAATATCAACACGGGCTACGTAACCAGTAGCCCACGGCTCGATTACAAAGTCGTATTCCGACGCACCGGCAAGCACTACGTATGGATTCGCGGATATGGAAGCTCCAGCCGCGATGATTCGCTGCACGTGGGTTTGAACGGCCAGGCGCAAGCAAGCGCTGACCGCATCACCGGCTTCTGGGGAAATTTGGTTTGGTCGCACAGAACAATGGATGGTGTCAGGGCAACGATTAACGTCACGCGGACCGGCGAACAGACGCTCAACGTCTGGATGCGCGAGGACGGAATGAGCTTCGATAAGCTTGTCCTCACCACCAGTCGATCGCTTGACCCTTACGACTATGGCGTCTTGGGTCCAGCGACGACCGCTGCCGCTGATAGCGGAGGCTCCGGCGGCGGCGGTTCCGGCGGGTCGTCCGAACCACCCTCGTCGTCAACCGCGCTGATCTCCATAGAGGCCGAAGCATTTGAATCAAGAGTCGCAAGGAACGGGCACGAGTGGCGCCAGGTTTCATCTGCGGCGTCGTCAGGTGGCAGTGCGGTCAAGTCACTCCCCAATACCGAAGTCAATAACGATACAGGCTATGTCAATATCAGCCCGCGACTGGATTATGCGGTCAACTTCGACGAAGCCGGCGATTATTACGTCTGGGTACGGGGAGTCGGTAGCTCGAGCAAAGACGACTCACTACACATCGGGCTGAATGGTCAAACGGACGCACGAGCCGATCGCATTTCCGGCTTCCCGAAATACATGAGCTGGTCCAACGAAACGATGGACGGCCGTCCTGCAATGCTGCAGGTGCA